>Ga0307507_10012549_pt1 | contig 10454 bp, 5 predicted proteins | sample 7_EM_MG_FD_207223 | JGI IMG/M metagenome (GOLD analysis project Ga0307507, IMG submission 207223) | Populus trichocarpa ectomycorrhiza microbial communities from riparian zone in the Pacific Northwest, United States - 7_EM | ecosystem: Host-associated > Plants > Roots > Unclassified | place... | reverse complement strand
TGACCGGCGCCGCTCCGGTCACCCAGCCGCTGCTCTCATCAGGCCGCCGCGCTGGAGTTGCCGCGCAGCTTCACATTCGCCGTCGACGCGCCCTTGATGGCGGTCTCGATCTGGGCCATCGTCGAGGACGAGCTCAGTGCCGGCACCGTGGCCGTGTTCAGCGCGTAGAGCGTGAACGTGTACGGGTGGCTGGACCCGCCGGGGCAGGGGCCGAAGAACTTCTGCGAGTTCGCCCCGCTGCCCATGGCCTTCTGCTTGGCACCGCCCTGGTTCGGCACGTTGTAGCCCGCGCCGAGGCCCTCCGGCAGCGACGTCGACGCCGCCGGGATGTCCCAGATCGCCCAGTGCAGCTTGTTCCCGCTGTTGGCCACGTCGGCGAACACGATCGCGTAGCCCTTCGCGGCGGTCGTCCCGGCACCCCAGCCCAGCGGCGGCGACGGGTCCTGGCCCGCCGTGCCGTCCCCGGCGCAGGTGTACTTGTCCGGGATGGTGGCGTTGTCGGCGAACGTCGAGCTGCTCAGCTTGAAGTCCGATCCCGGCGTGCCGCCGCCGGGAAACTTCAGCCGCACGATCACGTTGTCGATCGTGTTCGGCGAGCCGCCGAGCTTGTCGTTGTTCGTCGAGGTGACCCACAGGCCGCCGTCCGGCGTCTTCGTCACCGAGCGCAGACGGCCCCAGCGACCGGAGAACAGCGTCGACACCGTGCCGATGCCCGTGCCCGCCGCGTTGATCTGGGTGGCGAACATCTGCTGCCCGGTGACCGCCGCGATGTAGATCCAGTCGTTGACGATCTCGATCCCGGACGGTCCGGCCTGCGAAGTCGGCCAGGTCTTCTTCGGGGCGATGAAACCGCTGCAGCTGCCCTGCGTGCCTTCACAGCTGGGCCAGCCGTAGTTGCCGCCCTTCTGGATCAGGTTGAGCTCGTCCTGGCTGCTCTCGCCGAATTCCGCCGCCCACAGCTGGCCGCGCGAGTCCCAGGCCAGGCCCTGCGGGTTGCGGTGGCCGTAGCTGTAGACGTAGCGGGCGTTGCCGCCGGTGGCGAAGAACGGGTTGTCCGAAGGCGCCGAGCCGTCCGGGTTGAGCCGGAGGATCTTGCCGTTGAGCGAGCTCTTGTTCTGCGCGTTGGCACTCGTCTTCGCGTCGCCGACCGTGGCGTAGAGCTTGCCGTCCGGGCCGAACTTGATCCGGCCGCCGTTGTGGTACTGGTTCTTCGACATCCCGGTCAGCACCGGTGTCGACGTCGACGAAAGCGTGCTGCCGTCGTAGGTCATCTTCACGATCCGGTTGTCACCGGAAGCCGTGTGGTAGACGTAGATCGCGTGATCGCTCGACCAGTTCGGCGAGATCGCCAGGCCCAGCAGGCCGCCTTCGCCGTTGGTGCCGACCGCGCCCGGGACCTTGCCCAGCGTGGTCTTCTGGCCCGAGGGCGTCACCAGCAGGATCTCGAACCGGTCCCGCTCGGTCACCAGCGCGTTCCCGTTGGGCAGGAAGTCCACTGCCCAGCCCAGATCGACCTTCGCGATGTCCTTGTCGTACTCCGGGATCCCGCCTGCGCCACCGGGTGCGCTGGTCTTGGCGGTCACCGCGTTGCTCGCCGCGGAGGTGTTGCCGTCGGGGTCGCGCGCCTTGACGGTGAAGGTGTACGAGGTGCTCGGGCTCAGGTTCGTGATCGTCGCCTGCAGCGACGTCGTCGTCGAAACCTTGGTGGTGCCCTGGTAGACGTCGTAGCCCGCGATCGTGCCGCCGTTGTCGGTGGAAGCGTTCCACGCGAGGCTGACGCTGTTCGCGGTGACGCCGGTGGAGCGCAGGTTGCCCGGCACGCTCGGCGGGGTCGTGTCGTCGCTCGGCGGCGTCGTGACACCGACGACGTTGCTCGGCTGCGACGGGTTGCCCGCGGCGTCGTAGGCGATCACGGAGATGTCGTAGGAGGTGTTCGGCGTCAGGTTGTCCACCGTGGCCGAGGTCGTGTTCCCGTCGACGGTCTTGAGGACGTTGCCGCCGCGGTTGATCTCGTAGCGGACGACGCCGATGTTGTCGGTGGCGGCGGTCCAGCTGAAGTCGGCGGCGGTGGGCCGGATGTTGCTGGCCTTGAAGTTCGTCGGCGACGTCGGCGGCTCGCTGTCCACGGGGCCGCTGAAGGTGTCGGTGAGCTTGTCCGCGTTCGGCCCGCCGTTGGCGGTGGTCGCGGTGGTCCGGACGTGGTTGACGCCGGCGGTCAGCGTGACGTCGATGCTGGCTGTCTGCCAGTTCGTCCAGTCGTTGCTGCCGGGGAAGGAGACGGTGCCCTTGTCGCCGCCGTCGACGGTGACCTTCAGCGGCCGGTCGACGGCGGTTCCGTTGGCATAGCGGAAGGTCAGCGTGTGGGTGCCCGCCTGCGCGGCGTTCACGGAATATTCGACATAGCTGCCGACGACGTTGTCGAAGTTGACGAAGCCCGTGCCGGAATAGCCGGCGTGGTTGGATTCGACGACACCTTGCCCGATCGTCGCGGTCTCCGACTCGTAGTCGGTCCCAGCTGCTTTTGGGGGGCCCAGGGGGGCTTGCCCCCCGGCTGGGGTCTGGGGCTCGGCCCCAGAAGACACTGCGAAAGCGCTTACTGGAGAGAGCACGGTGAAGCCGAGCGCCGCTGCGGCGGTACCTGCCAGTACCGCGCGCCACGGTGGACGGGGTGCCACTGGGAGCCTCCTGCGTGGGTCGGGGGGAACAGGGGGATGACCGGGGCGGATTGGTCGGCGGACCACCGGGTGTCAATAGTTAGGAAACTTTCCTATCTATGGAACAGATCACACACCCTGGAACCGGTTCATGTCAATACCGGACACAGTGGCTTACCCTAGGTCACCGCGGTCCGCCGTGGATCATCCTTCCGGCGCAACCACATTCGCCCGAACACAGGCCGCGAGCCGCGCTTTCCCGGCTATCGGGACCCACCCCCGGGAACGTCCGTGAAGGCCACATTCACGGAGACTAAGTCCCTCGATGTGGCCTTCACGGACTTGCGTCAGCCCGCGATCTCCGCCCGCGCGATCACCTTCGTGATTTTCGCCCGGACGAGTGATTCCTCCGGGACGGCATTGCGCTTGCCGTACTCCTCGGCCCGGTCGGCGCCCATGTACCGGCCACCGAGCCGCGTCGCCCACGACAGCAGCTCGTCGTGGTCGTGGGTCAGCCGCGCTTCGGCGGTGAACTGGACGTAGGAGAACGGCGGCTTCTGGTCGTCCACAGCCAGGCAGAGGCGCCCGTCGCGGGCGATCGCCTTGCCCTTGAGCGAGCCGGTGACGGTGGTGAAGATCAGCTCGTCGCCGTCGGGGCCCTCGTTGAGCAGGAACCACACCGGCGTGACGATCGGCGCGCCGTTCGCGCGGACCAGCCCCAACATGCCCGTCCGGGTACCCGAGGAGGCGAAGTCCCACCACTCGGCACGGCTCATCTCACGCATGCGGGCGACGTTAGCGCGTCACCCGCGCGTGTGCAGAGGGTGGCCGACTAGCCTGGCCTGCTGTGCGAGACGACGCTGTGCAGATTAACGACACCGGCAGAGCCGGTCTGGCCGACGAGGGGCTGACCCGCCGGCTCAAGGCCCTGGCCTGCACCGCGCCGCTGCACGACCTCGACGCGCGCAAGGCGAAGCTGGACTGGGCCGACGCCACGATCTACCAGATGGCCGAGATCGCCCTGCACACGATCGACCAGGTCACCATCGCGATGGACTTCGACACCGGCGCCGGGCACGACGAGGTCATCGACCGCCTGCTGCCCTTCATCTCCCAGCAGGCGCCCTCGCGGATGCCCGAGGAACACGTCCGCGTCGCCAAGTGGGTGCTGGACAACCTCATCAACGTCGGGACCACCGACCGCGGGTTCCGACGCGTCTACGGTTCCATCGGGCCCGGCGGCTACCAGCGTCGCCAGTTCGACTTCAAGCTGCTGGTCGAGCTGGCGGCGCCCGACGGCGAGGTCTACCTGCGCGCCACCGACGAGGCCATCAACGTCCTGGTCGGCGCGCTCGACACCGACGTCGAGTCCGCCCAGATCGCGGCCGAGGTCAAGCTCGAGAACCTGATCAACCGCGGCCGCCTGGCCGACGCGAAGCTCGCCGCCGAGCAGGCCCGCTACCGGACCGTCCAGTACGGCGAGACGCTGCGCGCGAAGCTCGACGCCACCCGCCGCGACGTCCGCTCCGTCGACTGGGAGCGCGAGGTCCCTGAGCTGCTCGACAGCGCGCTCAGCCACATCGAGGCGCGCTTCCGGTCCGAGAACGCGATCCTCAAGAACATCACCACCGCCCGCGACGAGACCGAAGACCTCGACCGCAAGCGCCGCGCCGCTGAGCTCGTCGACATCGTCGGCGACTGCATCCGCCGCCACACCCGCCTGCAGTCACGCCTCGCCGACGCCGGGGCCGTGTTCCGCGCCGAGCAGGACCGCCAGCAGTTCTCCGGGCCGCCGCAGCGCGCCACGCTCGACCTGTTCGGCCAGCTCCTGGTGCCGACGCTGGGCCTCCCGCTGGCCGACGCCCTCAACCCCGCCGAGCACTTCTTCCACGCCGTGGCCGGGATTTCCGCGCCCGTCGTGCCGTCGCTGTCGAGCCTGGTCTCGCTGCTTCTGCGGCCCGCGCCCGAGCGTGACCAGCTCGTCGGGGAGATTCCCGAGCCCGAGCTGATGCCCGCGGAGGTCACCGACAAGTTCGGCGACGACGTCTGGCGCCTCGCCGACGAGCTCCTGGACCTCCCCGAGGTCCCGCGACGGCTCTCCGGCCTGCTCGAAGAAGCGCGGCGAAGCCGGCAACCCGGGTTGCCGGCCCTGGTCGCGCTGCGCGCCGTCCACGCCTACAGTCCCGGGATCGGCGCCGCCCGGCGCCAGGGGGACCGGCAGGTACTCCTCGCGGTCGACGACGGAACGCTGCTCGACGACCCCGAGTTCGGCGGCGCCGACCTGCTCTTGTCCACTGCGGCCGTGGAACGCGCCGATGAGGAAGAAACCGAGGAGGTCGCCTGAGATGGCGCTGTCCCACAGCAGCGTGGACGCCGAGGCCGCCGCGCGACTCGTCGCGTTCGGCATGCGGCCGAAGCAGCTACCCGCGCGTGACGTCGTGTACGGCGATCTCGTCCGCCGCTACGGCGAGGACAACGCGTTCAAGGCGCTCACCCACGCCGTCGCGGCCGGGCTCGGGCTGATGGTGCTGGAGGTCAACCAGCAGGCGGGCGCCGTGCTCGCCGCGACCGACGAGTCCGTCTTCGAGATCAAGATGGACTCCTACGCCCGGCAGTCCAAGATCCGCGAACGCCGCGAGACCGAGAAGGTGTTGCACGGCCTGATCCACCTGGCCACCGCCGCGCTCGGCTACCCGCGTCCCGACGACCTCGCCAACGACACCTACATCGGCCGCGTGAGCGTCGAGCAGGTCGACGCGATGGTCCGCGAGGCCGCCCGAATGCTCGACGAGCGCGCCGCGGCGGCGGAGGCCAACAACGACCCGCTCGCGGACGCGCCCGAGCTGGAACAGGCCTGGCGCGCCTACGCCCGCCGCCCGGCCGCGGCGGCCACCAAGGACGGCCGGATGGCCGCCGACACCACCCGGGGCATGGTCTCGCGCGCGCTGCGCTTCCTCGCCGACCAGGGGTTCCTGGTGCCGGTGAGCGACGAGCAGGGCGGCACCTACCGGACCACCCCGCGCTACCAGGTCCAGGTCCGCGAGCTGGCCGCCGACGCCGCGTTCGACGACCTGCTCGCGCTCGACGTCGTTGCGGTCGCCAGTGCCGGGGGCACGCTGCGCGCGGCCGCCTCGGACATGTTGCAGTAAAAGGGGAGTAGATGTACGAGCTGTCGCGGGTCCGCCTGCACTCGGTGGGCCCGGCGGGCGCCCGCTACCAGGACGTCGTGCTGGACTTCAGCGACGTCGGCGCGACCATCACCGCGCCGAAGCAGGACGCGCTGTTCAGCGCCGGGATCCACGCCGGTGGCCCGGTGCGCCGCCCGTCGCCGGCGAGCGTGCTGTTCCTGGAGAACGGCGGCGGCAAGTCGGTGCTGATCAAGCTGATCTTCTCGGTGATGCTGCCCGGGCGCCGCCAGGTCGTCGGCACCACCAGCACGAAGGTGCTCGAGAAGTTCGTGGCGAGCAAGGACGTCTCGCACGTCGTGCTGGAGTGGCTGCACGTCGAGAGCGGGCACCGGGTGATCACCGGCAAGGTCTCCGAATGGCGCGGCCACGTCGTGTCGGCCGACTCGGAGAACCTCGTCGACTCCTGGTACTGCTTCCGCCCGACGCCTGAGCTCAGCTTGGACTCGCTGCCGCTGACGTCCGAAGGCCGCCTGCTCACCATGTCCGGCTTCCACGACAAGCTCGCCGCCTCGCAGCTGGCCGAGCCCGAGCTGGAGCTGTTCTGGACCCGCCGCCACCACGAGTGGACCGGCCGCCTCGACGGCCTGGGCCTCGACACCGAGCTGTTCCGCTACCAGCGCGCGATGAACGCGGGCGAGGGCGAGGCGGCGGACGCGTTCGCGTTCAACACCGACGAGGCTTTCGTCGAATTCCTGCTCAAGGCGGTCGTGTCCGAGGACGAGCCGAAGGACCTCGCCGAGGTCGTCTCGACCTACTCGCACAACCTCGCTCAGCGCGGGGATCTGTTGTCCGAGCGTGATTTCGTCGCGGGCGCGCTGGATCTGCTCGGCCCGCTGGCCGCCGAGGAGGGCGTCGCGTCGGCGTCCCGGAGGCTCGCCGAAGCCGCGAAGGCCGACATGGCCGAGCTGGCAGGGCGAGTCGTCGCGCGCAACGAGTTGGAGAACGCGCGGCTGTCGGGCCTCGAGGACCACGTCACGGAGGTGAAGTCCGCGGAGAAGCTCGCCGAGGGCGACCACCGTCGGCTCGCTGCGGCTGTCACCGAGCTTCGGCGGCTGGTTGCCGTGTTGCGCCTCGACGAGGCTCAGGAAGCGCGTAAGCGCGTCGACGTCGAACTCGGCGAAGCGAAGACGGCCGCCGAAGCGTGGCGTGAGACGGCGACAGTGCTCAACCAGCTCAACGCCGCTCGCAAGGCGAAGGACCTTCGTGAGCTTGTCGGCAGCCGGGAGGAGAAGGCGCGTCCGGCGCTTCAGGCACGTAACGACGCTGCTGCGGCTCTCGCGCGCGGGTTGCAGGCTCTCGCGCGCGATGCTCAGCGGCAGGCCGACAAGGCTGAAGCGCACGCGGGCGCGTTGCGCGCTGAAGCGGAGAAGGCGCAGACGGAACGCGACGAGGCTGCGAACCTCGCCGCCGCGCGCCGCGCCGAATCGCGCGGGTTGACCGCGCGGGTCACTGAACTGCGCGAGGAGGTCACTCAGGCCGTCCGAGGCGGGTTGCTTGCTTCGGGTGCAGACGTCGCCGAAGCGGCGCGTACAGCGCGTACAGCGGCCGAGACGGCGACTGCTGACTTCGCCCGGCGCGAGCAGGAACTCGACCGCGTCACCGAGGATCTCCAAGCGGCGCAACGAGCCGTCAACGAGGCGCACCAGCTCGCGGGATCGACCAAGGACCGCCTGGAGCGGGCGACCGAGGACCTCGACCGGGCGCATCGCCGTTCCGACGCGCTGGCCGTCGAGTCCCGCCTGGTCGAGCTGCTCGGCGCCGACGACGTCGCGCTGGAGAGCGACCTGCCGGTGCTGCTGGAGCGGCTGCGCGAGGCCAGCGCCGCCGTCGAGAAGGAGCAGACCGCGCTGCGCATGGAGGAGTCCGCCGACGAGCGTGCGCTCTCCGCGCTCGGCTCGGGCGGGCTGCTGCCGCCGCCGGAGGACGTCCAGTCCGCCTTGGACGCCTTGGAAGAAGCGGGAATCACGGCCTGGTCCGGCTGGCGCTATCTGTCCAAACTGGACACTCCGCGCCGCGCCGAGGTGCTGGACCGGTTGCCGCAGCTCGTTTCCGGCGTCCTGCTCAACGACGTCGCGCACGCCGAGCGCGCGCGCGAGGTGCTGACCCGGCGGCGGCTGCTGCCCAGCGCGATGATCGCTGTCGGCACCACCGAAGCCCTGAACGCCGACACCTCGGCCGTCGCGGGGGTCGAGTTCGTCGTGCCGCCGAACCCGGCGATGTACGACGAGGAAGCCGCCGACGCCGAGCGGGAAGCGGTGGCGCAGCGCCACGCCGAACGGCAGCGGCGGCTGGAAGCCTTGTCCGCCAAGCTGTCCGCGGACGGCGCGCTGATCTGGAAGCTCACCACCTGGCGCGAGGACTACCCGCCCGGCGCCATCGCGACGCTGGCCGAGCAGGCCCAGGCCGCGCGTGCCGCGCGGGAGACCGCGTCGACCGCGCTCACGCAGGCCGACGCGGAATTCGCGCGGTTGAGCGAAAAAGCCGTCTCGCTGCGCGAGCGGGTGCCGGGACTGCGTACGGCGCAAGGAGAAGCGGACGAGAAGGCGCGGCGCCTGGCCGAGCTGGCCGGCCGCGCCGCCCGGATCGCCGAATGGACCGAGGACGCCGAGCGCGCCGCCGAGGTCGCCGAGCGCGCGGACCTGCAGGCCTCCGACGCAGCGGGCAAGGCCGCGCGGCTGCGCGGGCAGGCAGGGGAGGAACAGCGCACCGCCGACGGCCACCGCCGCACGGCGACCACGGCGAAGGCCGAGCTGGCCGAGGTGCCGGGTGCGGGCGAAGTTCCCGAGGACGCCCAGGCGCCCGCCGAACCCGTGGACGCGCTGCGCCGGACGTTCGCGTCGGCGTCGGATGCGTACGCCAAGGTCGAGGTCGGCAGCGACCTGCGCGGCGAGCTGGAGCAGGCGGAAAACGCCGAAGCGTCCGCAGGATCCGCCGTCGAGTCGCTCGAGGAGGCCGTCCGGGCGAGGGCGGCCGAGCTGCTGGAGACGCCGGACGGCTCGGACGCTTCCGCGCGGGCGGCCGCTTTGGCGCGCGCTCGCCGAGTCGTCGACAGCCTGGAAGACGAGCGGACCGAAGCGATCGGCCTGGTCTCGACGCGGCGAGCCGAACTGGACGCGCTGCCGCTGCAGTCCGGTGGCGCGCAGGAGAAGCCGCGGGACATCGAGCACGGCCTGGAGCTGATCGACGCGGCCGGGCTGGAGGCGTCGGCTGCCGCCCGGAAGTGGGAGGAACTGCAGGAACGCCGTGCCGCGGCGGAGGCGACCCTGGACTCGGCGAAGAACTCGGCGTCCGGCTTCGGCATGCTTGCCGACTCGATGGCCCACCTGGTCACCGACACCGACGCAGTGGCCTACGACGGCGACGTCGACACCGCGCGCGCCCAGCACACGCGTCTCAACGCGACACTGACCGACGCGCAGGAAGCCGCCGACGCGGGCGACCGTCGCGTACGCGCTTCCGCGGACCAGCTCGCGCAGTACGCCACGGAGAAGCGCTTCGAGAAGCTGAGCACGCCTGTGCGTCAGCAGGTCGTCTCGGTCAAGCGTGACCAGCTGCCCGCGCACGCCGCGGAATGGGCCGAGGCGCTGAGGCCGCGGCTGCGTTCGCTCACCGACGACCTCGCCCAGATCGACCGGCATCGCGGCGGCATCATCACCCGGCTGCAGGGAATGGTCGACGGCGCGCTGCGCTTGCTGCGGTCGGCCCAGCGGGTTTCGCGGTTGCCTGACGGCCTCGGCGACTGGTCCGGGCAGGAGTTCCTCCGCATCCGCTTCACCGAGCTGGAGGACAACGCGCTGGCGGAGAAGCTCGGCGAGGTCGTCGACGAGGCCGCCGCGGGCAAGACCGCCGACGGCCGCGACGTCAAGCGCGACGGGCTTTCGCTGGTGCTGCGCGGGGTCCAGGCCGCCGCGCCCAAGGGGTTCCGCGTCGACATGCTGAAGCCGGACTCGGTGCTGCGGACCGAACGCCAGCGCGTCTCGGAGATCCGCGACGTGTTCTCCGGCGGCCAGCAACTGACCGCGGCGATCATCCTCTACTGCACGCTGGCCGCGCTGCGGGCGAACAACCGCGGCAAGGCGCGCAACCGGCACTCCGGCGTGCTGTTCCTGGACAACCCGATCGGCCGCGCGTCGGCGGGGTATCTCCTGGAGCTACAGCGGGCGGTGGCGGAGGCGCTGGGCGTCCAGCTGATCTACACGACCGGGTTGTTCGACGCGGGCGCGCTTGCGGAGTTCCCGCTGATCGTGCGTCTGCGCAACGACGCGGATCTGCGGGCGGGCCGCAAGTACCTCTCGGTGGACTCGACGATCCGGAACTCCCTGGACGACCTGGGCGACCCCGACGGTGTCGCGCGGCTCTCGGCGACCCGGATGTTCACGCGGCCGGCTCCGGAGGCGCCGGCGGAGGAGAGTGCTTGAGCTGAGTGGTGCCACGCGGTAGCACCAAGTGGCACCGCCCGGTATCATGAGCTCATGACCGTCAACCAAGAGATCACGCAACGCGACCTGCGCAGCAGGTCCGGCGAGATCATGGACGCCGTCGAGCACGGTGAGACGTTCGTCGTCACGCGCAGCGGCACTCCCATCGGGGAGCTGATCCCGCTGCGCCGGCG
>Ga0307507_10012548_pt1 | contig 10457 bp, 8 predicted proteins | sample 7_EM_MG_FD_207223 | JGI IMG/M metagenome (GOLD analysis project Ga0307507, IMG submission 207223) | Populus trichocarpa ectomycorrhiza microbial communities from riparian zone in the Pacific Northwest, United States - 7_EM | ecosystem: Host-associated > Plants > Roots > Unclassified | place... | reverse complement strand
ATTTGAATATTACAAACCAGTTGGGTTCAGGCTTGGACCTTACCGTCCAATGCAAATCGAGAGATGATCGACGACCTTGGCGTGCATGTACGTAGTCCCTTTTGATGGTTATTATACAATGGATTTTTGTTCCAATATTTGGGGAACTACACAATTCTATTGCGGCATGACATTGTCAGGTAAACTCCATTGGTTTGATATTTTCATTGCTGAAAGGGATTCTCATCGCTGTGGTGATTGTACTTGGCGAATACTTCCAGAAGGCCCTTGTATGACTTGTAATATTGGTGAGTCAAAAGAATACGTATGCTATCAATGGAATGGCGAGCTATTTTAGAAATCTCGTAGCATAAAGTAGAGCTAAAAACGCAGTTAAGCATGTGGTTCTCCACAAATTACAAGCGCAATCCATGCACTCCAAGACTCCATGTTTTTGACTCAGTAGATATATTTATTTTGCTTGTTTTGCATTTTAGCAGTTTTGTGGGTTGATTGATGAGTGATGGATGCGATTGATGAGTGATGGATGTGAAGGTGTTTGGTATGTGTGTGGTTTTAGCCATGGTAAGAATTTCATGATGAAGGTCCCTCAAAATGGAATCCTTTTATTTGGCTGTTAATGCACTTCCTTTCCAGATTTTCCATAATCTCTCCTTAGAATATATCTACGACGCGTAAATCGAAACGAGTACTTTCGTTCGTCTAATTCTTTGTTTCTTGTTGAGTCATTTCCTTCACTGCTAAAGCTAAAACAAATAAAACTTTACAAGACATACAAGCCATGCAACAGGGAAAATCTTGTTAAACGAGATTACGACTGTAAAAGCTGATATTTGTTGAATACTATAAGATGAGCCAGAAAGAAGGTGAATTAAGTAATAATTTCAGCAAATAATAACTGTAGAGGAGAAACAGAACTGTGCCCAAACAAGGCAAGGGAATGGAGTTGGTTCTCACATACTTCCCACCGAAAGAAATGGAGGGTTTTAACACCCTAGTGTGTGAACGAGAGAGATTTGCCTGTAAAAAATAAAAATATTTGTGCATTGTGTTCATGAATTTCTCCACACATTAGGAGTGTCACTTTTCATGATTGCAGTTATTAAAATTCAAATTGTTTAAGATAAATCAAATTATTACAAGTTAAGAGTAAGAATAGAATGAGAAAACTAAAATAAATTAGATTAGTGAATAATAAAGCATTGATTAATACAAAAATATCTTGTTTCAATAAAGAAAAAGCTTGATAACTTGAAGAATTCACAAACATGATCCTGCCAAAACATTTTTCTTTTTCGTTTTCTTTTCTTGGAAAGATTATTTTGAGATATAATTTTCTATAAAATTTGCATCACTCAATATTATCCGGCCAAATTAAACAGCTAGCCAAATGCATGAACCAAAGTAATTATCAGTAATTCCTTGTAGCCAAGTGCAGTTTTGCTAAACATGTAAGGAAAAAGATCCTTGAAACGGCGCAACCACACTTGCTATATAATACCAAGACGCACCATATACTAAGGTAGTGATTGAGATGTTGGACAAGGATGGATTAGGATTGGATAAGATAATTTTTTTGTGTAATTGTTTGATTTACCCTGAAACAATATAAAATCAATTTTTATCTTGTCCAAGACTATTCTAGTTAAGAGATTTTTGTCCCACTAAAAAAAATAAAACAAGTTTATTCAATTCTCTGCAAAAGGGTTAATCCAGATTTATTTGCGTCAATGTAAAAATAAAAATGATTACTATCATAGTTTTACAACTCAACTCGATAGTTAACCCGAGATAAGGCTTGGATAACGAATTGATTATCTAAGTATTAGTCGCAATTTTCTTTAATTGTATCTTGTTTTTAATTGAAAAAATGTAAAAAATAAAAACAGAGAAAACTAATTTTCTGTTTAATGAGATTATTACCCTTATTATTAATAGGCGATTTGAGAGACTAATTCTCTGGTTAATGAAATTAATGTCCTGGTTAATAGGATTAGTGCTCCAGTTAATGAGCAACTGGAGAAACTAATTCCCTAATTAATGGGATTAGTGTTATGGTTAACGAGTGATATAAAAAGCTAAATCCCTAAGTAATGAGATTAGTGCCCTGATTAATCAACAATTAAAGAACCAAGTTGATTTATTAATAGAACAAATGTTTGGTTTAGGCTAGAGATGATCTTAATATATCCTGAAAATTGGTACTAATAGTATTGATTAATTTGCAAAGATAAGAGTATAGTAAGGAATAAATTATTTGATAAATGATAATGCAAATATATATATATATATTAAATTATCATTGAGTGTAAAGTTGATCGTGACTGATATAAATTAAATTAGTCAAGTGATAGATTCATGAATTTGTATTTTTTTATCTAATCAAATGATTTGTTTGGAAGAATAAATATTTTGTTTTGTAACATAATTTTGTATCCAAAAATATATTTACCTATCTAACTTAATCATGGGTGATATATTTGAAGTAATTGTTTTTTTAGAATGTTTATAATTTTGTTGTACTCCTCTTTAGATATACTTTTATATTTTGGAAATGAACATGTATCTTGAGTTATGTTGTAACTAATTTAATTGTTCTATTGAGTGAATATTGAAGAAAAGGGAAGTTGAACTTATGGTCAAGTTAAGGAAGTCCCGGATCATGGGACAAATATTGGTTATAGAGGGAGTACTTTCTTGGCAATATTCTGCTGCCTGAGAAGAATACAAAACAATGATGCTTTCCCATCCAACATTACAACATATCAAGGGAAAGAAAGTTATGGACCCTGACGGCATTTAGAGTGTGCCAGGACAGCAGATTTACAGTTAAAGGGGAAAAAAAAAACTGTAAATAACTTTTGACTACAAAATTGTTAACATCACAGATGACGAAAGCTGATACTGCGGTAGTACAGTTAGAACTGTGAATTGCTAAGGAAAGTGACCATGCATCGAGCACTTTGGAACAATTTATCTACCCCCTGCCAAACTGAACATTGAGTCTCTAAAAGCTTCCTTGCCTTGTCCTGTAATTTTAGATTGCACCTAATTGTTTCGCCATGAATCTGAACAGAAGAATATGCAAGATGTTAAACAATATTCTCAACGTTCTCGGAGAATTGCCAGCAAATATTGGGAGATAACCCAATTTTTTCCCTATGCTTATATGCTTATTTTCTTCAGTTTAGTACAAGAGTGGAAAAACAAACTCAATAGTTCTAGATTTTCTGCTCTTCAGTGACAACTCGATATTATCTCTAACCAATGGAAAAGAAAAAATGGGTAAAAATATTGCCCGAAAATGTGCAGAGAAATGAACAATGATGAATCCATACCTTCAAAAATAATCTTATGACAGCCTGTACAAACTCAAAATTGTTTCTGCTGGATATCTCATGAATAAAATAGTCTAGCAGCAGCTCGATTGAAATAAACTCAGGTCTCGTTTCAAGTTCTTCCTGATAATCATCTATTATCTGAAACATTCTAAGTTCCATATCCAAATTTGAAGGAGATAGACCTTTGATATATTCAGTGAATGCTGAAACTGCAAAATTTGTACACAATTAAAACGTTACCAGGCTATCCAGCATGCATAAATCATCAAAGAGCTTTCAGCTGGCTCATCAATGATAACACTTGAGATAGTATAGTGCAACTGTGAGGAGGACTAGAATGCTCACAATTTTTCATCTCTGAAGAAGACTGAAGAAGTTCCAAAAATTGAGTTGGTGGAATGTCAAGTTTTCTCCTATCACTCTCCGTTTCATCAGGTTTACTATCATCCCCATCCACTGGCTCACTGGGCTTAAATAATATTTCTCCAGATAGAGATGGAATTGAAGGCAGGAAGAAAGGAGTCTTCTCGGGCTTCTTTGGAGGCTCAATTGGTTTATTGCGTACCTGTGGATCATTGATTTAGAGGGAAAATCAAACTTAAAAGAAAAGAAAAACAAATAGAAGTTGTGCAGAGAAGATTAGATAAATAGAAACTTCAGCATGCCATAACACATGACAACATTAGAGGAACATTATGATAGAGGGGGAATAAACCTTTATAATATCTAAGTTGATCAAACTCTGCCATTGGCTTTTAGGCAACAGGGAGAGAGTAACAAGATCTGGAATTTGCTGACTGAAAGCTGGAAAAGTAGAAGCTTCTTTGGATACTGAGTGTTTCACAACGGACTTGTCAGTATCCTCATTCTCAGCATTTGAACCTTCAACTGCAATTAAAGATGGCAATTTTACATTCACAACTTCTTTCCCACTAGCATAAGCATCAATCCTTGAAGCTCCGGAGAACATTGACTGATTAACCCTGAAAAGTTTACAAATATCAGCCTCGATGAAAAAAAAAATTAAACAAAAAATTACTTGGTACAAGTACAAAATATTGCAGCTGAACACTTTCAAGATCTCAATTAAATATTTGATTTCTATTTAAATACAAAAGTGCATCTCCTTCAATCAGTTTTCTCAAGACCACTTTCAGAAACAAAATCCATACAGAGCATCCTAGAGCCTTAAATAGAGTAGTATCCCAACTAATTGCCAATAAAATCATAAAACCAAACTTCAGACATGCAATTGAGAATGTACCACAAATAGACCCCATTTTGATCAACATGGGTAGTTGCCAGCACATCCATATTTGGTGACAAAGACAATGCTGTCACAGACACCTCAACATGAACTGCATCTATTTGCCTTGCTAAGATGACATCCCAAATTCTAAGAGTTCCATCCATACTGGATGACAAAAGCCATTTCCCATCCTCACTAAAACATAAATCTGTAATTCGATCAGTATGACCTTCAAATTTACGAACCATTCTCAGTGCAATGGCATCAAATAAACGGATAACCAAATCATCTGCGACAGTAGCCAACAGACCTGGAAATCATGTCAAACCAATGTCATTAGAAGATGATCCAAGGAGCAATAAAATAATATGTGTGTGGGAGTATATAACTGCAATCTTTCAGCAGAAGGAGACCACTACCATTAAGACGATGATAAACAATCTTAACCAGAGAACAACCAACTTCCCATCTTGATTTTAATGCACGTCCCTTGAAATCCCAAACCTGCACAGCCAACCCTTTCAAGGAATGAAAATTCCAACAAAACTTAGATGGAACCTAAGCAATATTCATTTGTATCTTTTCTAGCACTATAAGGCAGGCAAGTAAATAGAAGAACATCTATCCTGACACATGATACCTAGAGAGGATATAACATATGTGATAATTTCAAATGCTAAATATAAAATAAAAGAGCTTGCATAATAGTAAGGAACACTGACCTTTACATCTCCGTGTTATCCTGCACTTATCATTAGGGTATTTGTGGAATCACAAGCAACTCCAACCACCTCCCCCTCATGGGCATGACTTCCTCTCTCTGAAACATCCAAGTAACTTCCTCGGCTAATTCCTGATTGAAGGTTGAATCGCTCTATCCAACCACCTGCCGTTCCTAGGATAGTTGCCACATGCACTAATGGTGCATGCCTGATAATAATACAGTCATGAACCAAAACCATCTGTCATTCCTAAAAGATGAGGCGTTCTTGACTTCCCTTCAATCCTGTTCCAATTGCTCAGTAACAAAAAATAATGAAAATATGAAAATCCAGGTTTCTTTTTTTCTAAGTTGAAAAAAATCCTGTTGATTTGTCAAGATCAAAATGATTTCCTTCACCCTGAAACAGGATTTACATCTTAAAACTTTATGTGAAATTAAGTAGCTGATCTATAGGAAATTTTCAATGATTTCATAAGAAGATGAATCCATCTCATTTGCTAACGAAAGAAAAAGGTTCAACGCATCACATACAAACAATAAAAAAGATTAAAAAAGAAAAAGATGAATGGTTTGGGTAGTATATTGCAATTCTAACCTTAACAGGTGTTGGCTTTTCTGGGCATGGTCTCAGGATATGCTCCCCAATGACAAAATTTTGAAGCGTCCACACATATGCTTGTGCAGTATCAATATGACAAGTTACCACGTTGCACCAATCCCGCTCCCGAATTTCAGCTATAATTGAAATTTCACATCAGGCAACTTGGAAGCATGAATATCATTCAGAAAATGTGAAGTGTGATAGCAATAATCTGATAAACCAGTTATTTCAGAAGTACACCACAACATAGACAAAGAAAACAGATGAGAACTGAAGCAGTGAGTAAAAAGATTTGAAGGAAAGTAGTTGAAAAAAGGGATATAGGCACAATCACCTCCTCTATAGCATTAATAAATGACCAAGTCATTCAGAACACAAATCCTAGAGCAAGAAACATCTACATTTAAGCATTGGAAGAGCTCTCTGAGAAAGATCACACCACAGTCAAAGGCAATGACAGGCTTCAATTTCAGTTCTTCTTCCTGGAAATCAAGTGAATAAGAATCTTAAGCAACCAAATCAGCGGTGTTCTACTTGCAAAGTAGAATAGCAGTTTGCAGAGTAAAATGAGAACCTAATCTATAATCAAGATGAGCAGAAGTAAAACGAGAAGAATCATTTAAAAAAAAAAAACTTGTAGGGTGCATCATATTAAAATATATTCAAAAACATTAAGGAATTTAATGCTTTTATAGGCATAGACCCAAAACTTATACCTGCTAGATATTTTCATCAAACCAACACCTCTTATGTAAGAATGTGAATAATGCAATACACTTACAGTTTAGTGTCCAGGAACAAGAATGATAGAGTATATATAAAATAGGCTAGCAGCCATATTTACAAAAATTCAGGTGCAGCATTTACATTGGGTGAAAATAGAGTGAAAAGTGCCAACCATTACCCCCAATCATACCTTCACCCGAAGTTTCTTGGCTCGTTTGGATACATGATGCTGAGAGAGCTCTCTACTTTGTTGGTCCTGATCAGAGTAAAAATTGAATAAGAAATTAAAAAATATTTATAGGAAAAGGGTCAAAACAGAAATTGAGCAGAAGCAAACACAATAAACCTAGCAAGAGAGTGTGAGAGGCTCATTCCCATACTAATATTAGACAAATAGAACTAGCCCATCCAAATGTGCAATAATTGCAATTTCTGTGTAGAAGGAGCCGGGTTTATGGAGAAGATGGTAGTCATTTTTCACTTCATTTCTTTTACTCAGTCAGGATGTAAAATGTTAAAAGGATTCTAAAATGAAACAAAGGTTGTATGGAATTTCATTTTTGGTCCAATATTGACCTATTGACAAAAACTTTAAATAAAATCACTACAAAAAAAATATTTTTCATAATTATAAGACGATGTAAATTTTACATATATATTTTTTTTCCATTGTTTCCATGTAATCAGATAAAACCTCCTTTCTTCTACTCGGTGCTCATACAGACAACGTAATTTACTTGAATCATATTAAACATCAGATAGCTATATAAGCTAAGGTTTCCAATGCATAACAGAACTTTCACAGTTGAATGAAACCATTCATAAAGCACATGAAAATTTAATTCAATATTGGAAAATATCAAACCTGTATGACAGAGAAAAGACGAAAGGCACGATCCTGACCAGCAGATAGAATGTGTCTCCCATTTGCATAGAACCTGTGGTAGATGAATAATTTTCAGAACACGAGGATGTCATAAGAAAATGCTGGAAGTTTTCACATGAATTTCAAAATAAGCTATGGCATGAGTTAGTTACTGAATACAACATCATATCTAGTTAAATGTTAGAAATCACAGTCAAGGTTGGTAGAAAGTTTTCAATTAGATGAGAAGCCATCTAATATTCATAAACACAAAAACTAAGGAAGGGGAATGGAGGATAAATAACTATGATTAGAGAACAAGAACCATATAAGATCTTTAACTGGTAAAAAAGGGCATATATTCAATTACATTGAAGAAGAAACTGGGCAAGAAGAATTTCAATCCTAAAGTTACATTGAAAAGCATATTACCTTATGCAAAGTGGAGGAGCACTGTGTCCACTTCTAAAGCGTAAAAGTCGAGGATCGCCATCAGTTGTATCAAAAACCCACATCTACAAGGGGAAAAAAGTATAGTCTGAGCATAGGATAAACAAAACAAAGATTGGAATTCAAAAGCTAAAAATTTTAGTATGCTGGTCAAGAAATTTCATCGTCCACTGTAAAGAAACAGTCATCATTGGGAACATTCAATACAATGCAATAGCTTTAGGTATCTGTTTTGTTGCGAATTTTTGAGTTTCTTCCTTAGGACCATTCTATACAAATTGTATAATATATCTCTACTTCCATTCTTGAGATTCTTTTGGATGCTTTGTATCATCAAAAGGTGGAGACTTGAGGTATAGTTGTTCAATCACTTTAAATTAAGCTGCACATTGTTCTGTTCAGTCTATACCATCATTGGCAAGTTTCAACATTTTTTTAAGCTCATGCTCTTAAGAAAACAGAGCCCACAATTCCTATGTGATGCAAACAAAAATTGAAGTGACCAAATACTTGTCCATCAGAATTTGGTGTTGAACAAAGCAAACACGTAGAAGCATGTCAAATAGAGACTAAAAACTCTAATGAAAACGTTCTCTAAAATCAACACGAGAAAGACTCTCAGCATATGGCAAAGCTGAGAACTTATTGTAGTATCGTTTACTTTTACAATCCTCATAATCAAAGTAACAAAAACCTGAATTGAATGTAACAAGAAAGAAATGTGTAACTGCACTAATTTTATATCAACTGATCACTTAGTCGTTATTAAGAAAGCAAAATCTAAAAACATAAGCAGAGGCTGAAACGCTTCTTACCTTAATAGAGTTGTCTGCTGATGAACTCATCAGCACAGGCTCATTAGCCAAAAAGTGCAATGAAATTATCGAACTATCATGAGCCTCTCTTACAACTGATTGTAGTTTTCTTTTCTCCAGATTCCAAATGCTTATAACACCAGAAGAACCTCCTGAAGCTAAAAGTGACTGCCCATCTAAAAAAACAGAGAGAGAAAAATCTTTAAATTAGATTCGAATTATAAGAACAACGTAACCCTTATTTCCTTAACACAAATCACCGACCTAAAGAAAAATAACTTACTCACCTGTACTGAAAGACAATGCAGTCACAGCACCGCGCGTGGAATGCGAAAACGTAACCACCTCTTCATCATATCGAATATTATGCACATGAATCTTCCCATCAGCACAACCAACCGCAACAACATCCAATGCTGGCGATGACACACAACTACTGACCGACGAACCCCACCCTTTAAACTCATGCAGCATTTTCTTCGTACTCACATTCCAAAGCTGCAAACCCCCCTCCTGACTCCCAATCAAAACCTTGTTCAAATAAGTATCCGAATGCATTACACAAGTGGGCGTACACTTCTCCCCCAACATTATATGCCCAACCGGCACAATATCCCCTGCCACCCCTTTAAACCCCCAAATAAACAAATGACCCTCAACATCAACACTTATCACATGATCCCCAAATACCATCAACGAATTCACCTTCCCACTATGCCCACTCCACCTCGCCACCTATCAAAATCAAAACCAAAATTCATATATTTCCTAGCTGGGCTTCACAAATTAAGCCCGTTTAAAGTTAAAACTCCAAACCAAACTTACCTGGTGGGCGCGCTTGAAGACGGCAATGTGGGTTCCGAAGGCAACGAAGGTGAAGTCACGATAAGATGCTAAAGCACGGATTTTGTGAGGGAGTTGAGGGCTGGCGAGGACTAAAGTAAGCTTGGCGCAGTTGTAAACTTGAAAAGCTTTGCCTACGCTAACTGTAACGAAGGCTTCAGTGCCTAGTCTTTGAACGGAGAAGGGAACGCCGCTTGTTATGTATCCGATTGCTCTAAACGGTTCGAAGATGCCCATTTTACGGCTAAAACCAAAATTTTCTACTAACTTCCCTCACCACAGAAACACAACTAGCAGCAGGCAGCAGCTACCCCTTGCACAAAGAGGATGGCTTTTGTTTTAATAATGTATAAAAGAACGATCCCTTGTCTGGTGGACGGAGACCGCCAGTTTGCAAGTTTTGATGGTGGTGGCTGGTGGGTGTTGCGTGGCGAGTAGGGGTGACTGAGCAGCAGTAAAGGAAGACGGTATGAGGCGGCAAGATTTCTTTTCTTTGTGTAGGGTTGGTTTGTTTAGTTGTTTGTTTTTTTCTTTTTACTTATGTACTAGATGGCATGCCCGAGATTTATAAAATAAATATAATTAATAATGTTATAATTATGAATTTAAAATTGATAAAAATAATTTTTAAAAAAAATATAATAAACCATATAAAAAAATACTATAACAATATAAAAAAAACTAAAAAATAAAAAAATAAAATCGACAAATAATTTGAAAAAAAATCATAACAAAAAAAACTATGTATAGAAATACTGTAGCAATTCACAGTGTTTTAAAAAAATTACAAAACTAAATTTTTAACAAGCTTAATATTAAAAAAATAAAATCGATAAAAATAAT
>Ga0307507_10012547_pt1 | contig 10458 bp, 12 predicted proteins | sample 7_EM_MG_FD_207223 | JGI IMG/M metagenome (GOLD analysis project Ga0307507, IMG submission 207223) | Populus trichocarpa ectomycorrhiza microbial communities from riparian zone in the Pacific Northwest, United States - 7_EM | ecosystem: Host-associated > Plants > Roots > Unclassified | place... | reverse complement strand
TATGACTAATAACTATTAGTCATGTTAGAGTCTGCCTTGCTTAGTCACCGTTTGTGACATGTATTTAGTAGAATTAGAAATCCAATAGAAGTCTATCTAGATCGACTATATGAGTGTAAAATATATTGTGACCCAGGTCAGAAAGCCAAGGGGGGACCCTTGACCTGTTTCCAGAGTGAATCCCGCAGATTAGATTGCATATCAGGCTGTATCCGGCGAAAATGATGGTGCGACGGTGATGCCCAGAATATATCGTGTTGCACTAGGTGACGCCGGGAATATATGGTCTTGGGCAAGGTGACGCGCTGAACATATGGTGTTGCGCAAGTTGCACCTAGTGATACTTAGTGTTAGTGGTTGCATCCTGATTCGCGGTTGACTTTATGTGCTCTAGGTGCGCCAAGGATTATTTCTGCTGATGTGGAGAGTCAGGAAAGGAACATGCCTGAAAGAAGAGCATGCTGTCATGAGGCTAGCTTGGGGCAAGAAGTATAAGAATTGAATACAGGAGGACTTGAGGGAGTCATCTTTAGTGCTGAATGCATGGTTGAAAAGTCCAAATATCCTAAGGGTATTTGGGTGTTCAGAACACCTGAGAAAAAATAGCATAAAAACTGCATTCATAAATTTACAAAAAAACCTGGCAGAAGGTTGATAGTATAGGCTTGTATTTGGAGTAAAAATAAGAGTCCTCTGATTCCTATTATTGACAAGAGTGTGAATAGATTGGTATGTATTGAAGTTTTGGAGAATGGCTTAGTTGATGTCTAGCAGGATGTAACTGCCTCCAGGGTGGTGGCGGGAATCCATAGGGTACCGATACTATCTCTATACCAAAGCGCGGTATATAACGAGACTAAGTAACGGAGGCTTAGACTAAGTTGTTGTAACAAACTTCTTACTATATTGCAACTACCAAGTAGTTCCTAATAGCTAAGGATGTTTGGTCTTATTGGATTCTTGAAGCGAACTGAAGAAGTAACTGTTCAATCAAGTATATTGAAAACTCTGTCTGTCAAAGTCAGCTTTCGCTAAGTTTGGAGAATTGCAGGTCTTTAAATACACTTGTCAGGCTAACCAGAGCCTTTGTAAACAATAACCACAAAGACTCCCAAAAGGTAGTCTTGAAACGTTACATAAAACATATCAAGTATCAAACGATACCTTGATACAATAAATAAAACATACTGAGTATCAAACGATACGCGAAACCAAACATAAAACCTCATGAGTATCAAACTCAATCATAAAACATACGGAGTATCAAACGATACTCGAAACCAAACAGTAACATGTACCGGTTACACAGGAGGTGGAGGACCCAGTTGTCGCTCCTATCTCGCAGCCGGGTGGTGCAAAGATACATACTGCAAGAGATACTATGGCTTGGCTTACAGGAAACAACATAGAGGTTATGGAATGGCCACCCAATTCCCCAGACCTGAATCGTATTGAGCACTGTTGGAAGAGGTTGAAGGAAAATCTAGACCGGCGCTTCTCCAACCTTCACAAGACTAAGGGGGGGCCAGAGAGTGTTAGAAGAAGTCTAGCCGAAGCCCTTGATGTGGTTTGGAATCAGGGAATTGAAGAGGATTTTTTGGAAAGACTGTGGGACTCTATGCCCAGGAAAGTGGCTGCTGTTGTAGATGCAAAGAGATGGTATACTAAGTATTGATTTTTGTTCTCTAAAGTTTTAGATGAAAGTTTTGGTATATCTACTGGATATGTACATAGACTTTCAGTTAATTCTAAGGAGTTGTGGTTGTATAGGTAATAAATGTATGGTGGGAGTGGGGTTGCAGTTGCCGTGCTGGACCAAAAGCTTTGTCCCCGTACTTTACCATGGGTAACTTAGACCTCATCTCGCGTCCCTCGACCCAAACATTAACCAAAATGCCCCCCAACCAGAACCGTATCTCGCCCTGCCCAATCCTAAATTTCAAATCACTGCCGGTTGGAAAATCCACCTTGCTCCCCCATTTTGTTCCCCAATCATTGCACCATCCCCAAGGTCCAATTCTCTAGCTCCTGGACCAGATCGGTTAAATAAATGTCAGCAATTCTCTGCTGAAGGTGCAAGGGTAGGAAGCTAGCATCTGGGAATGGGGTTGGGTATCTATATCGATGCGCATTGAGGCAGGAACACAACTCCGACTAAATGATTAGGGCTATGAGCACACTGGATGCTAATGGATCTTAATTGTCTGAACAGCACTTTTGGAAGTGAACAATTGCTGTGCGTTCGCATGTAGGTTATGGTGAGCGGACAGGCGATTTTTCACCGGGCACAGATTTCTAGACAAGCTTGAAAATGAAGTAAAAAATACCCTTTTTGGTACGCAATTAGCGAGGTCGGCGGTGGAAGAAGTTATAAGAGATGAGATTGTTTATTTTTCTATCTGAGGTTCCCTGACAAAGTCTGCTGAAGTACCTTATAAAAGTAAGGGTAAATAAAGTAGCAATTAACCGGTAATATCTGCTTTAATTTCCTCATTCTCCTACCAACACATAGCCCGTATCCATCAATTGTTTCTCTACCTGCATGGCTATGGTCCACACCCGTTTGAAGTCAATAGTCTTGTCATGCCAATACTGGAACAAGGCATCAACACGGAATGCCTTTGACATCGCTAAATGTAACTCTAAACCTGAAAGCATATGCCACCTGGTATCGGCAACATCGAAGGTAGGTCGATTGCCGTCGTTGGAATAGACGTAGAGAACACACTCGGTGAGCAAATTACTTTCATGTACTAACCCTAACCCTATAGTAATTTGCAGGGATTGTTTTGTTTAAACCATTATCTAGCTTTCTAGTGTCTCCTAAACCCTATTTTTTCCTTATCCTCAGACAATTTTGTGTATCTTCTCTTGATTCCTACTAGAAATATGCTCCAAGTTAGTTAAAATTGGGACTGATACATGAACCAGATTCCAAATACACAATGAGATTAGGAGTATATAATTGTTAAGTTCGCAAATCCTTAATAGAATATTGATTACATTTATTAGAAATATATTATTATATATTGTATAACTTAAACTTTACTTGATATATGCTTTTTAAAATCTGGTATTATGGTTATCTTAATCGGAAAGATCGCAGTATTATCAAGATCAACTCAGGCAGTATTTGGTTTGTCCTGATCTTAAATCACAATTTCAAGTCAACCTGATTTGGTTTTAATAAAACTAATTTTAAATTGCCAAGAAGTGATCTCAAATTACAATCAGTAAAGAGGCAAACCTCCGCTTGCTGTTTTGTGAGAGACTGGTAGAGCATTACCGTTTTAAGACTTCTAGCAAAGCAGAAGTGTTAGTTGGATAGAAGACGTCCGGACTGGAGTTCATTGCTATCCAAGCGGTGAGGTTCCGTTGACATTTCCTAAAGTATTAACTAATGAATATTAAGCACAGAATGTCGAACTTACAGTGTTTACTGGTTAGGACAAGCCAGCTATACTGTTTGTGCTGAATAAAAACCTGTGTATGACAAAGAAATTGGGGGTGATATAAACAAGAAAAAGCCAAGACATGACCGTTATTGAGGAAAAAGGAGATAAAATAAACTATATAAATATATATAAAAGTGGAAACAAGTACAAAAATAAATATACTATTAGGATTATAACTGTATTAGCTTTAATTATGATTATTAAGTAATCCCAAGAACAGGAAAAGATTGAGGTAAATGTATTGTAATTCCAACTATGACATATATAATCAGAACATCTGTTAATACAATATCCAAGAGGTGACACCTGTCAAGAAATAATTTACATAATAACAATCACTATTCATATCAATTTACCATTAGAGTATATTAAGATTCAGTCGTGTCCAAAGTTGTTCTTAATACCACTATCTATTCTTATTCAATAGATTTTCTTATTCCAACATTCTTTTCTACAATGTCAGTCCTACATTGTATTGCCGCAACCTGTGAATGAGAAGATGTTTCCAAACTGAAGTCCAGAAATCTAAGAACATGCACAGATACAGAATCTGAGAATCCAGTTGGGGCTCACCAGAGTTCGAAAATGAGAGTTTCTAAACTGGCAGTTGTCAGATGTGACAATCATATTCCTCCTCTTATACAAAAACTGATTATTGCTCTAGATGATGAGGAATATCATGATCTCTAGATAGTTTTTTATATGTCAACTATATCAACAGCATGAAGCTCAATTCTGCTTGTAAATTAATCTCATATCAATCAAACCGCATTATCGATTTCGTTTGGTACAGGGGACTGGGGGAACCTTGCTCATCAGAAGGCTCAAGTAGAATTATTGATTGAAAAATATACAGCCCTGATCTCCCTTCATCAACGACAAACAATGGTCAGTATTGTTACCTTAGGGTTAGGAGTTTAAGTCTTCTGATTTAGAGAGAGGGCCGAGGCCACTGTTAGAATGACAGCAAGCAGCTAACTACCAGAGGGACAACAACTGAGAAGAGAATGACCTACAGTCAGTCCTCTGAAGTATTCGTGGAATATGTCTCATCTTAGTAAGCTACCTCGCCAAAAGTGCCTGCCCAGTGAGTTGATCACAACTGCCCATCATGTCTGCATCGTGACTGCCCATTTCAAAGATACTTGCGTATATCCTATTTACACTATCCCTGCTTCCATTATGTCGCTTTCCTCTCTTAACAAGGATTCATGGTATACTTAATGATCCATTTATCTACACCCCTACCAGTTTTCCAGTTAGCTTGCCTATTTACTCCTTCACTGGCCTTCCTGTTCCCTCATTGACTACTTTGCTGGCTTGCCTGTTCCCCTATTTGTTCACACATTCACTTTGCCTGCATGTTCACTACATTATTTGCCTGCTAGCTAGCTCACGAGACTGCTGGTTGCTCTGTTTGCCCATTTCATTGGAAACTATAGTTGTGTACCATAAACCTGTTTAGCTCTTACTACATCATATCACTTTTCCTGATACCTTCTTCCTTTACTTTTGTTTTTCTTTTCTTTCTCCTTAACTCTCCAAAGCGCTCATTTCGTCTATAGAGTGACTACAGCAATACAAAGTAAACTCTACCTTTGCAATCGTCTTCACTTCCATGATCTTCCCAGATGGACCACTTGGGACACCTGGCTACTTAGAGTGAAATCTCACGACGCCAGAACCCGATAATATGGATAGAATGCTGTCTATTATACAATACTCAGAATTTGCATGGTTTTCCTAGCAAAACTTGTCTTGTTGTCGTGGATCATCCCATAATGTTGACAGAGTTTTTGGTCTTGATTATCTGGACAAGTGCGGTACCAGTGGGGTTATCAGTTTCCCTGCCTGTCTGCTCTTTGCCCCGGTTACTCCCCTGATTATTTAACGCCGTCACTAGTTAGTTGATATGTCCACTCCTTTGCTTATATGTCTATTTACTCACCTCTGCCCGCACTCATTGAGTCATTACCTTGCCCTCCCCTAATCCCTCCTTTGCCGATACACCTCTTCCCACATGTTCTTCGAAGTGCCAATTTGCTCATTTGCCCTCGAACCTGCTTGCTCATTAGGTATTTTTCTCGTTCAGTATGTGATTTATGGAAAGTCTGACCGCAGCACCGGTGCCGCACTGGGTAGCCCTAGTATGGCGCCATTGTAATTAAACTTCTGTCAGATGATGAACACTTCTGACACCTGACTCGATAACAGGTGAAATCTCGGATATAGAACGACAACCAGCACCTACAGGTGAATGCGAACCTGGCCTACATCATGTACAAGAATCAATACAAGTACCTTTGTAGCTCTACTGGTTTCTCGTAATAGAAGAGGGGCTGTTGGCAAGGCTATCTATCAACTCAAAGGAGATTAGGTAAATAGAGCTCACCTGTAGCCTACTATGTTCTGGAGTACAAGGCCCTACTTCGCTAGCTGAAGGATAAAAAGCAAAAATAGTAATTGACAACTTTCAAATATGGATAACAAGTAGGATTGGAAAATAGAGCAAGAAAGAGGAAGAAATGACTAGCAAGAATAAAGAAGAAGACCAGATAGAACTTGTGAAAAAATAGAAAAAGAGAGAGAGTAAGATGAACAGCAAGAAAAAGAACAAATAAGAAAGACGACAGGCGTAGTAAACCACAGTTGAATAAAGGCAAGCAGTTAGGAGCATGAATTATTAAAGTGAGATATATTGTCACAAACGGTGACTAAGCAAGGCAAACACTCACATGACTAAAAAGTTATTAGTTATCGGTTTGTTATCTTTTACACTATGAGATGAGTTGACTGATGGGATTTCACATGACGACACGATAGCGTGTCATTGGTTTATTATGATTGGTTGATATTTTGACATGACGCAGAATTGTGGTCATGTGGTTTATGTATTTCGCACATGACTAATAGTTATGAGTCATGGGTTTCACGCATCTGACCCCGTTAGGGCACATGACTTGTTTTATGGGTCTTGATTGGTTGCGAGATAGGGCGCAGCTGACTTGCAAGAGTCAGCTGATGGAATTCACACTATGACTCACTAGGAGTCATGAGTCACGTGACGTGAGACTATGACTTACGCAGTGTTAGGGTTGAGGGAAGAACCCCTATAAAAGGGCACCCTCAGGGCCTGGGATTGGGGTCAGAATGATTTCCTCTAGACACCCGGCGATTGAAATCTCAACACCATGAGAATTCATCGTCAACATCCACCCCCTCTCCCCTCTTCTGATGGCTCTTTTGCTTAGGAGGGTGACGCTACCACCACCCCTCTGTCCTCTGATTCCCTTCTGATCTTCCTGTTGCATTGGCAGCCTGGTTGTATGGGGTTTTACGGTTACTTGTCCCTCCTTTCTCCGCACTTGCTTCGCTGCCTCGCTTAGCATTTGCACGGTCGGCAACCCCTTTCTTTCTTCAATGGGTCGGTCACAGTGTCGGGTTATCGTCGAAGTAGTGGCCCCGGTGGCTCTGCTCCCTGGTATTGCACTATCTCCTTGGAGCACTGTTCGGTACGGTCGGCATTGTCGAAAAGTCGTGATCTCGTTTCGGTCCTCCCGGCCTCGTACTTCTGCTTGATTGGGCACACCCCTCCCCTCTCTCACTTGGTCTTCGTCCGGTGGCTCGGTTACAGCCAACACCCACCCCAGCTGGCTCGACCGCCCCGGCGGTGGGCGACCATTCACCTCGCTTCCTCCTAGGACCTGTGGACACCCGCGGCCTACCCCGCCAGACGTTCTACCATGAGCCCCGCGGCCCGGGTCTATATGGCTTCGGTACTATTACCTTTCTGCGTGGTTCTGTTCGGTGATAAGCATACTCTGGGATCGTTAAAGGCCTTTGCGGCGCATGGGCTTTCCCAGGGGCCTCTACTACCGATTTGCGTTTTTTTGGTTTTTCTCACTGTTGGTTTTTTTCTTGGGTTTCTGGTAGATGCTTTCTTTTGGTTGCGGGTTTCATGTATATTTTGTTGTAGTTTTCAGCGCCCGGGCCCTTGGTGCGGGTTTTAGACCAGGGGTTTTTCTCCCACGGTTTCCACCGCCTCGACGATGGGTTGGACTGGGTGGAAGTTTGTTTTGTCCATATCCTTCGGGATGCATGCTCGTTTTGTACTTACTGATTCGGCCTTCGGCCTCAGCTACAAACAAAATTTAAAATATGATAAAAAAAAAAAGAGGGAAAAAAAAAAGGGCTGGGAATGGGGTCAGCGGGTCCCAGCTAGCACCCACTGGACGGGGCTTGCCACCAGTAACCCCCTCTAATTTATCGGGCTCCGCCCGGAAATGATTCACAAGCCTTGCTCCACCACACGCCAAGCACTGGCTCCGGCGACTAACCTCACCCTCATTCAGCACAACAGCCTGGGTAGCTGAGATCTGTTTCTTTCCTTATTTTCTTTCCTAACAGAAGGCCCCCCCCACGACATGGTCCTCCTCCAAGACCCCCCCTCCTCCAAGGCATTTCTACATAGTTTTTCAGGTTTCAAATCCTTCGCTCCTCCTATTGGAAGGCCCAGAGAGGCCAGCTACGTATCCCAAGATTTCCTGCGCAGGTTCACAGTACTACCTTCCTTCCCCCGCGAGACAGAAGACTCTATGACCTTAGACATCTCCACCCCCCAGGGCTGCTTCGGCACAAACTTTCCTCGCTTCACGATTGGCAACACCTATGCCAGACCCCTCCCGCCATTCCCTCATTCAGTTTCCCCTGCGGCTTCCTTTTTAGACCTAGAACACCCGTACCTAATTGCAGGTGACTTCAACATCCATAACGCAGCAACTGACCCCTACAGGCTCCTCTCCTCAATAGAGAAGAAGTAATCCGGCCCCTACTTTGACTGAGCCTCAGACTTGGGCTTCACCCTCCTTAATACCCCGGGGGTCTATACTCGGTCCCCCTTCTCTGGTACTCATAGACCCACCACCATCCACCTCGCCTTCGCCAACCCACACATGTTCTCCGCATTGCGCTCCTGGGACGCATCGTCCCTCACCTCGACGGGATCGGATCAGGCCCCCATCATAGTCACCCTACGCCCTGCCTCCCCCCACACAGACAAGCCCAGACCGAGCTGGCAGGAGGCCGACTGGCCAGGCCTGACGGATAGACTAAAGAGGTGGCTCATCCCTCCCCCCCCCGAAACCCCCTCCCCTAACCAGCTTGACCTATGGTTCCCTCTGCCATCTCCAGGCTCACAGCGATAATTGAAAACACCGCGCCTGGATCACGCCCATCCCCGAGATCTGAAGCTTGGTGGACGCCGCTTCTAACCACAATCCGGAAGGAGTTCACTAAAGCCTCCCGCAGGGCCAAAGAGACCCAGACCCCGGACTCCTATATCATTGCAAGACAATCTAAGCTCGGCTACTTCAAGGCCATCAAAAGGGCAAAAGCCTCTTATTGGGCGGATTTCCTCGCAAAAATCTCTGCGAACAACATCTGGACGGCCAAACAGCTAGTCGCCCCAAGAAAAACCACCAGATTTCCCTCCCGCCCCGACCCCTCGAACCCAGTCGCAATCAACAACACGCTACTGGACCACTTCTTCCCCCCTAAGGACCCCCCTACCCGGCAGGGGTCGGCTAAAGAAAAACCCCTCTGCCACCCCCCTCACTGGGGAAGAGATTAAACTCGCCCTCTCCAGGTCCTCCTCCTCCTCGGCCCTAGGCCCTGACGGTATCCCCTACTCCGTATGGAAGAAGGTCAACTTGATCAACACCGCGATCCTACTCGATCTCCTCTCCTCCTTGGTAGCTTTCGGTTACCACCCTCCCTCCCTCAAAACCGCCAACGGGGGGGTCCTGAACAAGCCCGGCAAGGCCTCCTATGAGTCCCCCACCTCCTTCCGCATCATCGTCCCCCTCAAGACCATCTCAAAGATAATCGAACGAATAATGACGGTCAGACTGTCCACCGTCGCAAGGTCGAAAGACCTCCTCCACCCCAACCAATCTGTCTCCTTGGTAGGGCTGAGCTCCTCCGACGCCTGCCTCACCCTCAAGCACGAAGTAAAAACTCTCCCAAGACGCAGACTGGAAGTCTCCGCCCTGTTCCTAGACATCAAAGCCGGCTTCGACAATGTCAACGCCTCCACCCTCAGAGCCAGACTCTTGGCCTCCCATATCCCCTGTTACATGGTTGACTGGGTGTCCTAATTTCTTTCTCAAAGGACCTGCACCCTAGTATTCCAGGGCTCCCCCAACATTTCCGCCCCAGTTTCTGTGGGTACCCCTCAGCGATCCCCCATCTCCCCGGTTCCTTTCCTACTCGACGTCGCCCCCTTGCATATGTCCATACCGAGAGGCCTTATGGTCTCCTACGTTGACGATCTCTTGATCACGGGGGCCTCCCCCTCCTCCACAGGCAACATATCCCGTTTACAAAGTCTCTTCTCTACCATAGCAGCAAAGGGCCGGGACATTGGCGTGTCCTCCTCGGTTCCCAAAACCGAACTCATCCACTGGCGGACCCCAAGCCAGAGGACACCCCCCTTACATGCCCCGATTGAACTGGAAAACCACCTCTTCCGACCCTCCCAAGTGGTCAGATGGCTGGGGTATTGGTTCACCCCCTCCTTCATTACGGCCCACCACTACAGGCACAGTCTCTCCCTAGTAGCCCAGGCAATCTTCTCAATCGTCAAGCGCCTCTCCTCCCCAGGGGCCGGCGTCACACCATTCCTCTGCCATTGCATTGCCAATGGCCTCCTCCTACCCATACTCACTTACGGAGCTGACCTTCTTACCCCCAACTACGCTGCGCTCAGAGGCATGAACGGCTTCTGGCACAGGGTCCAAAGATGGACCACGAACAACCTTTTTTCCACCTCCACCTCCATCCTATCCCGCGAGGCCTGCCTCCCCCCTATCGTCGCCTACTGCAGATACAAGAGGCGCCTTGCCCCCCTCAGAATTGCCTGCACCCCCCCGCACGCGAACCCGGCCTTGGCCAGACTCCCGGGATCCTTCCCCTCTCTCTCCTCCTTTCGGGCCCAAGACTCCTC
>Ga0307507_10012545_pt1 | contig 10458 bp, 12 predicted proteins | sample 7_EM_MG_FD_207223 | JGI IMG/M metagenome (GOLD analysis project Ga0307507, IMG submission 207223) | Populus trichocarpa ectomycorrhiza microbial communities from riparian zone in the Pacific Northwest, United States - 7_EM | ecosystem: Host-associated > Plants > Roots > Unclassified | place... | reverse complement strand
ACCTCTTTTTATCAACGCAGACAGGCAGCAGCCTATATTTTGTTCTTTGCCTTTGGGTGCTAGCGTTGGAAAACATATATTCAAAGAGAAATTTCTTTTCTTAGCAGTGGTAAAATTGTTTCCTTACCGGATGACGTTCATGGTAAGGTTTTGCCTGCAACAAGCAGAGCACCAAATAATCATTGACAGATTATTATTTCCAACAGGAGATCTTTGTTCTCAGCTCACTCTTGAACAGAAGAAATGTTCTCTTGGTATGTTGACAGCACAATACTAAAAAACAAGGTCAATAGCATCGGCAATTAGCAACGAAATATTTCAAATGTAAATTTAGCAACAGATTAACAACAAATTATATATATACTAATTTTTTAATATTAGCAACGGATTTAGCAACAGAAAATTAGTTATTAAAAAATAAATTAATATATTAAAAATTAGCAACGGATTATCCGTTGCTAATTCAAAGGCACGGTTTACAATGACTGTGCTGATAAAGAGAAGAACAAAATTTGAATTATATATATAAAAACAAAAAAACACCCCACACGGTATATAATTGATACAGGTATATAAACGAAAAAAAACACCCGGGAGAAGACAATTAATTACTCCAACTCAAAATCAAACAACTTTCATTCTCCATATAAAAAACCCTAACCCAATCGATTTGTCCCTTTCTTCCTTTTCCAGAAACCCACCCCTCCTCTGTCACTTTCTCTTAAATTATTGTCCAGGAACATGTAATTCCAAAACATCCCTTTTTAATAACCCCACTTTTGCTTTCTTTAACTTCTTCTGTGTTGTGCTCTGAAGAACCCACTTGCAAAGGACGGAACCCACTTGCAAAGGACGGTGGTGTGCTCCCACTTGCAAAGGACGGTGTTGTGCTCCTAAGAATCCACTTGCAAACGGTATAACAAATTAAAACATGTATAATTAGAAACCCATATTTGAGAGATTTTATTTGTAATTTAAAGATAATGTATTTTATTTTATTAACTAATTTTATTGATGAGAATAATAATTTTGTTTGATTTTTTGCAAATTATTTGTTAAATATGGCTTTTATCACATGCTAATATTTTTAATTATTAATGTAATGTATTTTATTTTAAATTTATTAACTGGGTGAGGTATAAAAAAAATATACAGAGGGGGGGGGTTGAGATTTATGTTGAACATATCATGCAAAACAGAGCATGAAAAATGTTGTGGAAAGTAGCCTAACTATAGTTGCAAAACTATTGCTTTCTTTGCAGTAACTAGTAAAAATGTTGCAAAACAGAGCATGCAAAAAGATGTAATCCTAACTAGTGGTATAAATTACTAGTTACAAAAACCGGAAAATACTAGGGAGGGAGCTTTCTTTGCAGTAGCCTTCTTATCATTTATGCAATTTCAACAATTTTTTAGTTATGGCACTGCTTGTGTGCGTCACCATGCTTCTATTTAGGTGTTCATTTGTTGACCTTCATCTTCATTCTTTTGCAGGAGCCCAGGAAAACTTTAAGTTTCACCATCCTTTCATTTGAAGCCCTTACTCAATTTGGTGTTGCTACAGTCTCTGCTGAAAATATTGGAGGAAGTGGAAGCGTTATATAGCTTAACAGTATTTTAAACATTGTCCTGGCATATTGAGTTATGATGCAAAAATGCTTAAACACATACATGCTAATGCAATATTTACTCTTACTTAGATCACAATGCTTAAATAATGTTGTTACATATAAAATATAACATAAGATTCATTACAGCAATTTGGCATGTTTTATTATTTCTTCATATAGTACTGTTGGTCAATAAAATCTAGTATATTTCACTGTCAGTATATAGTGATAGTCACACCATAAATAAAACCTTATTTTCTAGAAGCAAGCAATCACATACACAACTTCTTGGATAAGCCTCCTGTAAAAAATCTATATGGGAGCAGTGCATGAGATGAGAAGTTAACAACTATGTATATATGAAACTCCAAAATCATACGCACACATAAATTAATAGTTTTAAGTAAAAATTTAAATAATTTAAATAATTTAAAATTTTAATACAAACATTCATAATATCCATAGATTTTCATCAACCAACAATTTTTGTATTTATATTTGTTATAATGGACTTCAAATTTTTATATTTATATTTTCTAATATGTTTTGTTTGTTGATAGCAAGAAAAAGCAGGTGGAAAAGAACCTCTATGGGATGATGTGTTTTCGGTGTTGCATCAGAGTGCCAAGCAGCCTGAAACATTCATAGATAACAAGTCTAAAAAAGTTGTTGTAAGTATTTTTTTAATGTAATTTAATATTATTTAAAATTTAAATGAATTTATTATTATATTTAATTGTATTGTAGGAGAATTACAAAAAAGAGATGATTTCAAGATATGGAGCTGATCGGGAAAATCATCCTTCATTTGATGGAGCAGCTTGGTGTGTGACTATAGGAGGAGTTACAAATGATAGAATATATGGTGCACCTGGTATGCCAAAATCCATAGTTAGTACGAGTGCTTCATCACAATCCTATACGATGGAGTCAACACCTCCTAGCTCATCAGTTCAGGCATTGAAAGAGCAAATAAAGGAAAGAGATGGTCATATTTTATCATTATAACAGGAGATGACCTCAATCAAAAAATTTCTTAGTAATATGGGATACCAAGCTTGGGCATCAAATATGGACCAAGGTATGTCGGCACCTATGGCTTCATCTATGTCGTCACATGTGGCTCCACAGATGACGACACCTATGTATCTCCCGTCTAATCCAGTATATCGACCTAGGCCTCGACCACCATACACTGATCCCACCTTATGATGGTCAGCATTGTTTTGGTTTGTTTCCACCACCACCCCAATCACCATCTTTATGATAGAACATTTTTATTAAATTGTGACTTATCTATTTTGATGTAAGTTTAATGAGATTTAGAAATTTATTATGAAATTTATTTTTATTTGCATTATTATTTTTTATAAAATAATTTCTAGTATTAATTTATGTTCTTTATATATTTATCTATAATTTTTTAAATATCCACAAATAATTAAAAAAAATTCAATAGATGGGAAAAATAATTTAAAAAATTCGGACAAATCAGCAACAAAGTTTCCATTGCTGATCTGCAACGGATCAACAATGGAATATCCATTGCTGATTTATATAATCAGCAACCGAATTTCAGCAACGGATAATGTAACGGCCTGGCCCAACATGCTGTATATTGTCCGCTTTGGGCCTCCCAGTCCACCCATGTCCAGGGCTTCCACCCAGGTCCCCCTCACGGTTTTGTTCCTGGTAGCCACGCATGGCCCCAAAACGCGTACACCATGTTAGCAACCAACATCACTAATAAGGCCTTGGCTATGGACGCTCGCTTCCGATGTGGGATCTTATAATCCCCCCACCTTAAGACGAGCCGTTCTCGGCTCTGATACCAAATATTGTATTGTAAGATCCCACGAGCGTCCAGAGCCAGGGTCTTATTAGTGGTGCTGGTTGCTAACATGTTGTACGTGTTTTGGGGTCATGCGTGGCTACCAGGAACAAAACCATGAGGGGAACCTGGGTGGAAGCCCTAGACATGGGTGGACTAGGAGGTCCAAAACGGATAATATATAGCATTTTAGGCCAGGCCGTTATAGATAATCTGTTACTAAACAATCAGCAATGGATAATCCATTACTAAAAAATTAGCATTTATTATTTACATATAAAATTATCTATTGCTAATTTTGTTGTTGAGTTTCGTTAGCAACAGATTTTAATATTATCTGCAACAGACTTGTTAATTGTTAATAATTGTTAATAGGATCTTCTTTTTTTTTTTTTGTAGTGAAAGGACGGTAAAAACAAAGCATCAAGCAATTGTAGGTATATGGCTGTTGCATGGACGTGAATATTCCTATTTATTGTGAAGGGCGCTAGGAGATCATTTATCTTTCATGGAGCTTCAAGGTGTCCATCCCGATTATGAGATGGTTTCACAGAGTTTTAAGAATAAACATCTACATTGCGGATTGTAAAATGACCTCGAATTCACTGCGGTGATGAATTTGTTTACATGTTTAAGGAAGAGGCTTCTCCTTCAACTGTAATGAATGAAAGATCTCACTTGTTGAAAGACCAACGAACAACTCAGTCATCTGCAAACAAAGAACCCCTACTGAAGCATAATTACACAGCCACTGCTCACCAAACACTCAGTTTGATTGCTTGGTCTACTTGTGAGGCTTGATATGAGGGTAGAGTCCCAAGATATGCTCTGGCATGAAGTCATGTCGAGTCAAAATCCCAACAATTGGAGGTCTCTGCAACAAGTTAATAAGAAAAACCACAAACTCATTAGCCAACTTTTTACAGATATTTGATACGCAGAAGCTTTTACGATGCCTTTTGCCTTTTAAAGAAAACAATTGCTACCCAAACACTACACATCAAACAAAGAAGAGGCTATTGAGAAAGATTGTGCGTCTTAATTACCCCTTGACTTATTGGCACTACACACATGTGCCTGAGACCAATTTGTCGAAAGAGAATTGCAGCTTTGGCAAGTGACATTGTCTCAACCACGGTGTGCGGGGATGCATTGCTAATTGGATGAAGATCTACATACATCTCCATCTCTTCCTCTTCAATATCCAGATCCTCTAACTTGACACCCTTCCCAGATCCTGCTTTAGCAAAATCAAATACTGCAAATCTACGCAAGATCTCTTGACCAGCAGGTATCCTTTCCCTTGAAAAATTCTTGCCTTTAAGCAAAACAAGCAAATGTGACCTCAAGACAAGGCCGCACAGTTCTGGTGCATCTGAGAAAGGTGGTTCATCAATCACTGGGAACCCATTATGTCCAGTTGTCCTCAAAGCATGCAGTATATTGCCCACCTTTTCAATACCAAGAAAAGTTACCAATGGACTAGAGACAACATCACGTGCAACCAAATGCCTCATGTAAGGTTCTGCATGGGCCTCCATGTAAGGCAATCCTTTCAATTTCACAATATGGTCATAGACACCCTTGTTGAAGTTATCAGCCACAGTTTTTGAGATAAGGAGAACCAACATCACAAGGGGAAGCAACAATAAATCATTAGTGAGTTCGAGCAGTATTACACAAAGGGAAACTGTCATTCTCATGGTACCACCAAGGAAGGATGCAGCTCCAAGTAAGGCAAAGAGACCGGTGTCAAGGTTAGAGATGGATCTAAATAGTCTCCCAACAAGACGGCCATAGCAAGCTCCAGCTAAAATAACGGGGATGAAAAGTCCAGATGGGATAGCAATTCCATATGTAACAATGCCAAGGCAATAAACAGCAGAGAAAAAGAGGAAGAGAGTGGATATACGAAATTCTTTTTTAGTGCTGGCGCTAAAGAGGTTGCGAATAGCATCATCATTAGTGCTAAGAAAAAGGGAGGCAATGTCATTGTAGTAACCAGGTGGGCACTGGAAACTTTTGTAATTTCCAGATTCATCAGTGTTAGGACAACTCACTGTTATATGAGTAGGGCAGGGGATGCACCTCCCGAACCAAGGCAGGCCGTAAGAACAACAAGATGTCAACAGGGCGATGGCAATAACAAGTGAGATTTTAAAAGCAGCACCTTTTCTGCAGCAGCATGATAACAAGTGATTATCAATCAAAAAAAGAAGCAATCTGTTGTAATCAAATAGGATGGCACAGTAACATACTCGTTGATGATGCTGTAAGTACGGAGAACCTTATCCACAAGATAGTTATACAAGCTTCCAAAAATCCCCCCGATGATGCCTAAGAGTATCACAGCTAAAACATCCGGACCGCTATATTGTACCTTTTCTGAACTCACATCATACATTATTAGACCTCCTTTCCCAAAAAGCCCACACTTTCCAGTAGCGCAAAATTCCATAAAAGCTCTCAAAACTATAGCAACCACTGCAGTAGTGAAGAAAGTTCTCCAAAGAAGAGCACTCCGCCACCTGAAGCATGTCAAAACAAGAAAAAAACAATATGCTGATCTTCATCAGTTGTGCATACATAACAATTGCATGTACAAGAATATTAAACAAATAAATTAAGATTCCTCTATGCGTTAAACAAATAAGCTATGAATAAGACAGCAACACACAGAGATGGAAGAGGTACCATGAAGCTGCTTCTTCAAGAGCGAAAAGAACGCCTCCAACTGGAGCACGAAAAGCAGCAGCCACACCAGCAGCAGCTCCGCAAGTGATCAAATCTCGTCTCTGACGATCATTTTTGAAATATCTGAGCCACGTCCATGTCAAATGGTATTTGCGAGAACCCCCCTGCCCTAATAAAGAGGCTATGCATGCACCAGTGTGAACCATAGGCCCTTCTTTACCCACAACAAATCCAGCAGAAACACCGAGAATAGAACCAAGAATCTGCCACATTCAGAATTGTAAACACCATAGAAATATCATTTCAGGGAACGGTAATAATTCCAGAAACGTGAAGTCAGATTCTGAATTGCAAAAATAGTATGAATGCATGTCATATTCTAAAAACAGACAAAATACGAGAGAAAAGAACAAAGCAATACCAGGAAACACTGAACAGATCAAATTCACAAACATTGAGGAAAGCAAGTTCACTAGATTTCATTAACCTAGGTGGACAAAAGTTTCATGTTCTCTGAGGGTCTAGACCAAAATCTTCAAACAGAAGCTCTGAAAAATCAGAAGGTTAGTGACATCTTTCGCGTTATAGCACTGAAGTTTGGTGCAGCATCTAAGACCTCGCACAATCCTTATGGACTAAAATTACACGTGCATGCAAGTATTCGCTTTTGCAGATGCCTAGATAAAGGACTAGTGAACACTTTGACTTATTCTGTCTTTCAGAGAGGTTGATATTATGTATGAGCAGAAAGCACGGCTAGACCCTGTAATTCACTGACCTTTACAAATAGGGTACCAGGAGCCAGTATAGAATGAGCATCAATGCCATTAAGATAGGCTTTCACTTCAGGAATACCAGAACCTGCTGCTGCTGGAGCAATGAAAGCGCATAGAGCTGCAGCAGCAGCCGCCAACACCATGTTGCAACCAGCAAATGCTGCAAAAGCCTTGTAATATCTGCACTAGAGGCATTACCATGTCATAGTTATCGTATAGATTGGCAAACAAACTTAATTCAGGATCTCAAACGCATTGCCATTGGTTCAAAAGTCATTATACCTTAAGTACTGATAAAAAAATTCGAAAAAAAAAAGGATGTACGAGGAAATAAGTCCAGGCTACTTGTAGACCAAAATTCCAATACAGTGAGGTTGTGATAGGCTGAGCTTACTGTTGCTTTCTCATGAGCTTATTAGTCAGCAACAACTTGAAACCAGATATGTTCTCAATTGCGATATTATTAAAAAAGCCAACAAGTCCTGTGAAAAGGCCAATAAGAAGTGCAAATGCCCACTTCAGTAAAATATACTGAAATATCTGAACTTTCTTTCTTGATCTCCAATCTTGTTTAAATAATTCATTTTCAGCAATCCTGTAGGACGACAAATAAAAAGACAGACGTTAGCATTTTTATCTTCTATCAAGAAGCCAAGCTGATAAAGAATCATATGTGTACCAAACATTAAAGCTGTGGTGATGAATATTAATTAGTTACTTCGTGTATTCACTAGAAATTAATGATGAAAATGAAAATCAAATCCGAAACTTGTAAGAAATAATATGATTATTTAAAAGTACCTTTTTTATTTTCTCTCTCTCTTTTTTTCCTTTTTATATCTATCTCTCTTCAATGAGCACCATAAATTTTATGTTCATATTTTGTGATTTTATGAGATGTATGAATGACTATGAGTCCATAAGCTCGCAGGTTCCTTTCTAATCTAATCAGTGATTAAATAACCAGATTCTGTAAAAGGAAAAAAAGAAAGTAAATAAAGAATCTGTTGTGAGTTTATGATTACAAAAGGCAAATCTGATTTTCTCGGGAATTGGCATAATTACACATCTCACTTACTCGTAGTCAAGGCTTTCAATAAGAGAAATGTTGGCACCAACAATGGCAGTCTGGGATGTTGTATTCCTCCTTTTCACCAAGAGGGGTTCAGTACTGTAAGCACCGTTGTACGAATTTAGTATTCCTTTGGCATCATTTTCAACGTCTCCCTCCACATCTTCTTCTTTAACAGTATGCAGTCCATGAGTGGCCCTGTTATCCAAGTCCATTTTTCTTTCTCTCATATCCCTCTGCACACACACAGCACAGCACAGCACCAGAGAAGTTGTCATAATCATACATACAAAGGAAAGGAAGAAGGGGACAAAACAGAAAGAAAAGAAGTTATCCTGTATACTTACAAACGAAAGAAAGAGAGGAAAACTGATCTTCACTTCTGTTCTTTTTTTTTTATTGTTTTACTCAACTCAGTCGGTCTCTAACTACTAGCTACTCAACTCAACACAACAGAAAAACAATCTCACCTAGAAACAGCAACCATTAAACATTCCGTATGCATATGAACTAATATCATCAACGAGCATTGCAATAAATAACCCTCTCCCTTTGGCCTTTTTGGCTGGAGGGGAAATGGCGAGAAAAAAAGAGGCAGGAAAATAAGTAGATGATGATGATTGATGAGTATGAAGACAAAAAACAAATGACAGCCAACCTCGCATTATTATACTATCCTTTAAAATACGTTAAAAAACAATGGGCTGTATACATAAGTATAGATATAAAATGTTTTTACCATATATCATTTTATAGATGCTTTTTTTTCTATTTTTTATTTCAAAAAAACTATTAATTATATTATATTTATATTATAGGCTACATTATAGATGTTTAAATAAGCACATAGATATTATATTTTCTATTTTTTATTTTAAAAGTTATTGATGTGTGTTGGATTAAGATATAATTATTAGACCAAAGATTATTTTGGTTTGACATGACTATCAGACCCAAGAGTATTGGGTCTGACTTAACTACCGGATTTATTTTTTTAAAACAAAATAAAAATAATTTATAAAAAAAATAATTATAATTTTTATTTAGAATACTTCAAGGGTACTTTAATTTTGTTATAAAAAATAAAAATATATATATGAAAACAATTATTTAGGATACTTTAATGTTAGTTTAAATATTTTTGTATAAAAAAACATTATAGAAAAAATAATTTATATTTCTATTTAGGATACTTAAAAGATAGTTTAAATGTTTTTTTTATAAAAAATAGAAAACATTTATAAGAAAATTATATAGAATACTTCAATAATAGTTTAAATGTTTTTTTATTAAAAATATAAAAATAAATAATTAGCATTTCTATTTAGAATATTTCAAGGATAGTCTAAATATTTTTTTACAAGAAATAGAAAATATTTATAAAAAAAACTTATCTAGAATACTTCAAGAGTAGTTCAAATATATTTTTTTTATAAAAAATATTAATTAGCATTTATATTTAGTATACTTTAAGGGTAGTTTAAATATTTTTTTTATAAAAAATAGAAAATATTTATAAAAAAAATTATTTATAATACTTCAAAGGTAGTTTTAGTGTTTTTTTATAGAAGAAATATAAAATAAATAAAAAACATCAATTAACATTCTTGTTTATGATACTTTAAAGGTAGTTTAAAAGTGTTTTTATAAAAAAATAATAAAAATTAAAAAAATTATTAGCATTTATTTTTAGTATATTTCAATGGTAGTTTAAATGTTTTTAAAATAAAAAATAGAAAAAATTTATAAAAAATTATTTAGTATACTTCAATATAATTTTAATGATTTTTTATAGAAAAATAAAAAAATATTTAAAAAAAAACTAATTAGGATTTTTGTTTAAGATACTTTTAGGATAATTTAAATATTTTTTTAGAAAAAATAAAAAAAAAATATTTATAAAAAAATTAATTAGTAGTTCTATTTTGGATACTTTAAGGATATTTTAAATATTGTTTTAGAAAAAATAAAAAAAAATATTTATAAAAAAATTAATTAGCATTTCTGTTTAGAATACTTGAAATGTAGTTTAAATTTTTTTGTAATAAAAAATAAAAATTAATTAATTAGAATCTCTGTTTAGAATATTTCAATAATAATTTAAATATTTTTTTGATAAAAAAATAATTAGCATTTAGATAGGATATTGGATCTGATTTGGCTACTAAACCCAAAACATTTAAAATATTTTGTACATTTTGAAAAATTTTTCTATATTTTAAAAAATTATTGTTAACCTGTTATAAAATGCGTGACAGCATAATAGCTTGTCCTGGTATTTTTTGCGTTTCAAAAATACTTTTAGAAAAATTTAAATTTTATTTTATTATTTTATTTTAAATTAATATTTTTTTTAATATTTTCAGATTATTTTAATATACAATATCAAAAATAATTTTTTAAAAAATATTTTTAATATATTTTTAAATAAAAAATATTTTAAAAATATACCAATTTAAACATGTTTTTATCATT
>Ga0307507_10012544_pt1 | contig 10458 bp, 5 predicted proteins | sample 7_EM_MG_FD_207223 | JGI IMG/M metagenome (GOLD analysis project Ga0307507, IMG submission 207223) | Populus trichocarpa ectomycorrhiza microbial communities from riparian zone in the Pacific Northwest, United States - 7_EM | ecosystem: Host-associated > Plants > Roots > Unclassified | place... | reverse complement strand
GTCGTCGCGGGCGCGCAGCGCGCGGGTCTCCTTGGACACCGCGTCGCCGACCCGCCGTACGAGATCCTCGTTCCAGGTCGCGCCCAGGCCCACCGCCTGCGGGAAGACCGTCGCCGGGCCCATCCACGCGACGCCGTGCAGGGCCTCCTGGCCGGTGCGGAACGCGGCGACGCCGAGGCGCTCCACGGCGGGCGCGAACTGGTGCAGAAATCCGATCTTCTCGTCGAGGGTGAGCCGGGACAGCAGATCGTCGATGCGCTTCGCGAACGGCAGTTGCGGATCGCGGAAAGGCGGCGTAGGCGGCGTTTGTGCGGTCACGTGGGGTTCCCCTTGGGATGGAGCGGCGCGGCTCTTTCGAAGCGCTTCGATGCTGATTCGACGCAGGGGTGGGTGTCAAGAGACCTTCACCGTTATTTCAAGCAGCACATAAGGACAGGTCACCCCTCACACCTCGGAGGAATCTTGGGAGCGACCCTTGTGCACCCTTGGGTGTTCACTTAACCTCGCAGCAACATCGAAGCGCTTCGACTAAGTGCTCTGTTCCACTCAAGACACCGCAGCCGACGGCTCCACCGCCGGGTGTCCTGGTGCGCCATGAAGGGTTGACGCAATGACGCCGAACGCCTCCGCCGCCTCCGCTCCCAGCCGGAGAAGCTTCCTCGCCTCCACGGCGGTCGCCGCCGCAGCGGTGGCGGGAGGGGTACCGCTGCTCTCCGCCTGCGGCGCCTCGGACAGCGGCTCGGGCGGGGGCAGTTCGGAGGGCAAGGGCGTCAAGAAGCTGCTGCCGGCGTACGCGGCCAGCAACGTGGTCAGCCCCGACATCCCGGCGAAGAACGGCTCCGCGCTCGGCTTCACCAGCAAGCTCGACCTCGCCACCCTGAAGACCTCGGTGCCCAAGAAGCTCGGCAAGGGCGGCAAGGTCTCCATCATGTCGCCGTTCTGGGGCTCTCCGCCGAAGAGCGACAACGCCTACTACAAGGCGATGAACTCCCTGATCGGTGTCGACGTCGAGTGGCAGAACCAGGACGGCAACACCTACGACCAGAAGCTCGGCGCGGTCCTCGCCTCCAGCGACATCCCCGATGTCGTGGTCGTCCCGGGCTGGAACATGGGCGGCAAGATACCCAGCGCCATCATCAGCAAGTTCGCCGACCTCGGCCCCTACCTCTCCGGGGACGCGATCAAGGACTACCCGAACCTCGCGGCGATCCCGACGGACGCCTGGCAACGCTCCGTATTCGGCGGCAAGTTGCGCGGTCTGCCGCAGCCGTCCCCGTACGTCACCGGCATCGTGCCCCTGTACCGCAAGGACATCTTCGACAAGGAGGGGTACGAAGTCCCCACCTCCGCCGACGAGTTCATGGCCCTGGCCAAGGAGATCACCAACGCCAAGGCCAAGCGGTGGGCCTGCCTCGACATGAAGTGGACCGCCTTCCAGTCCTTCGGTGTCCTCTCGGGCAGCGAGAAGCCCCTCGGCTGGAACCTCGTCGACGGCAAGCTGATCAACCGCATCGAGACCCAGGAGTACCTCGAAGCGCTGGAGTGGACCCGCAAGCTCTTCGCGGCCGGATACGTCCACCCGGACGCCAAGTTGGGCAAGAGCGCGGCCACCGACCCGGGTCCCAAGTTCGCGGCCGGCGAGTTCCTCATCTACGCCAACAACATCTCGCAGTGGTGGAGCCGCACCGCCGAACAGGCCACCCAGAACCCGGCCTACAAGATCTGGGGCATGGACATCTTCGGCCACGACGGCGGCGCCCCGACCCTCTGGGCCGAACAGCCCGCCGGCATCTTCGCCTTCATCAGCAAGAAGGCCTCCGAGTCCGTGATCCGTGACGTGCTGGCCGTCGCCAACGTGACCGCCGCGCCGTACGGCACGAAGGAGTACATGCTCACCAACTACGGCGTCGAAGGCACCCATTACACGGTCAAGGACGGTGTGCCGACCAAGACCGACCAGGGCAACAACGAGGTCATCAACGCCTACGTCATGGTCGCGAGCCCCGCCGCGACGATCGCGCACCCCGACTTCCCTGAGGTAGCCAAGGCGCAGGTCGAGTGGCAGCAGCGGATGGGCGCCTTCACCAAGAAGTCCAGCTTCTACGGGCAGATGATCACCGAGCCCTCCCGCTACACCAACCTCGGCAACGACTTCGAGCAGTTGGAAGACGACATCACCCGCGGTCGCAAGAAGATCAGCGACATGCAGCAGGCCGTCTCCGACTGGAAGAGCAAGGGCGGCGACCAACTCCGCGCCTGGTACCAGAAGTTGCTCGACGACAACGGCACCGCGACGAGCTGACCGGGTACCGAGGCAAGGAGAACGGCCGTGTCCCACAGCACGGTGCCTCGGAGCAGGACCGAGGCCGACACGACGGGGAAGACCCCGGTGGCGTCCGGCGGCGCCACCGGCACCCGGCAGAAACGTCCCGGCGGGAAGGTGAGCCTGCGGCTCAGGTTCAGACGCGACCGCGTCCTGCTCCTGATGACCCTGCCGGCCGTCCTGCTCATCCTGGTCTTCAACTACCTGCCGATCCTCGGCAACATCGTCGCCTTCGAGGACTACGACCCCTACGTCAGCGACAACGGCATCGTCTCGATGCTGCACAGCCCCTGGGTCGGCCTGGAGAACTTCCAGCAGATCTTCGCGGACTCCGCCTTCTGGAGCGCCGTACAGAACACACTCGTCCTGTTCTTCCTCCAGCTGATCCTGTTCTTCCCGATCCCGATCCTGCTCGCGCTGCTCATCAACAGCGTGGTCAGGCCCCGGGTCCGGGCGCTCTCACAGGCGATCCTCTACCTCCCGCACTTCTTCTCCTGGGTGCTGGTCATCGCCGTCTTCCAGCAACTGCTGGGCGGGGCAGGGCTGTTCTCGCAACTCCTGCGGCAACACGGCTTCGACGTCATGACCGACCCCAACACGTTCAAGTTCCTCATCACCGCGCAGAGCGTGTGGAAGGACGCGGGCTGGGGGATCATCGTCTTCCTCGCCGCGCTGTCGTCCGTCAGCCCCGATCTGTACGAGGCCGCCGCGATGGACGGCGCGGGACGCTGGCGCCGCATGTGGCACGTCACGCTGCCCGCGCTCCGGCCGGTGATCGCGCTGTTGCTCGTCCTGCGCGTGGGTGATGCGCTGACGGTCGGGTTCGAACAGATCCTGCTCCAACGCGACGCCGTGGGGCCGGGAGCGGCGGAGGTCCTCGACACCTTCGTCTGGTGGAACGGCGTCCGCAACCAGGACTTCGGCTACGCGGCCGCCGCCGGACTCGTCAAGGGCGTGATCAGCCTCGGCCTGGTCCTCGCCGCGAACAAAGTGGCCCACCTCATGGGCGAGCAGGGGGTGTACAAGAAGTGACCGCCGTCATCGACAAGCCTGTGCGGCAGCCGAGCAGGTGGGCCGCGCCACCTCGGCCGACCTGGGAGGAGGAACCCGGCAAGGTCGGCCTCGCGGGCAAGGGACTCGTCCTCACACTCGCCTGCCTCGCCATCCTCTTCCCGCTGTGGATCGTACTCGTCACCAGCCTCTCCTCCCGGAAGACCATCGACCAGGCCGGCGGTCTGGTCATGGTGCCCAAGGGCATCACCTTCATCGCCTACAAGGAACTCCTCAGCGGCGGTCAGGTCACCCGCGCGGCGGTCATCAGCATCCTCATCACCGTCGTCGGCACGGCGTTCTCGATGGCGGTGTCCGTGCTGTGTGCGTACGGCCTCTCGCGCATCGGGTCGCTGGGGCACCGGTGGATTCTGATGATGATGCTCGCCACGATGTTCTTCAGCGCCGGGCTCATTCCGACGTATTTGCTCGTCCAGTCGCTCGGCCTGACCGACAGCTATCTCGCGTTGATCCTGCCCAGCGCGCTCAGCGTCTTCAACATCCTTGTGCTGCGCGGGTTCTTCATGGGGATCTCGCAGGAACTCGTCGACAGCGCGCGGATCGACGGTGCCGGTGACTTCCGCATTCTGTGGCAGATCGTGATGCCGTTGTCCCGTGCGGTGCTGGCTGTCATCACGCTGTTCTACGCCGTGGGGTATTGGAGCGCCTGGTTCAACGCGTCTCTGTACCTCAACGACCAGGACATGATGCCGTTGCAGAACGTCATGATCCAGTTGGTGCAGAAGCAGGAGGCTCCGGTGGGGCTCGGGCAGGCGATCAAGACGGGGGAGTTGTCCGGGCTTGCCGTGCAGATGGCCGTCATGGTGATGGCGTTGTTGCCGGTGGCTGTGCTTTCGCCGTTTGTGCAGCGGCATTTCAAGAAGGGGATGCTTACGGGCGCGGTTAAGGGCTGATTTGTTTTTGTCTGCAGGCGCGTTGGGGCTGGTCGCGCAGTTCCCCGCGCCCCTTAGGTAGGAATCCTCACCCCCATCTCAAAGAGCGAGGTATGTGTCATGCATGCGTCCCGACTGAGCCGCCGGGCCGTTCTTGCCGGGGCTGCGGCTGGCGCCGCGCTCACCACTGTGCCGGCCCTCATAACGCGGGCGCAGGCGGCGGAAGCCACCACAGCCACTCCCACCTACCGCTGGCGCAATGCCGTCATCGGCGGCACCGGATTCGTCACCGGTGTCCTGTTCCACCCCTCCGTCCGCGGCCTCGCCTACGCCCGTACCGACATCGGTGGCGCCTACCGCTGGGACGACCGGACCGCCCGCTGGACGCCTCTCACCGACCAACTCGGGTGGGACGACTGGAACTTGCTCGGTGTGGAGGCGCTTGCCGTCGACCCCGCGCATCCGGAACGGCTGTACCTCGCCGTCGGTACGTACGCCCAGTCCTGGGCCGGCAACGGTGCGGTCCTCCGCTCCGAGGACCGCGGCGCCACCTGGACCCGTACCGACCTCGCCGTGAAGCTGGGCGGCAACGAGGACGGGCGCGGGGCAGGGGAACGGCTGCTCGTCGACCCGCGTGACAGTGACACCCTGTGGCTCGGCACCCGGCACGACGGGTTGCTCAAGTCCACTGACCGGGGAGTTAGTTGGGCAGCCGTGACCGGGTTCCCGGCGACCGCGAACGCCTCCGGGCAGGGCGTCACCTTCCTCGTCGCCGTCGGCCGTGCCGTCTACGCCGGGTGGGGTGACGGCGACGGGACCGTGAGTGCCGTCAACCTCTATCGCACCACCGACGGCACCGCCTGGACGGCCGTCCCCGCACAGCCCACCGGCACCTCCGCCAAGGTCCCGATCCGTGCCGCGTACGACGCCCGCGCCCGCGAGCTGTACGTGACGTACGCCGACGCCCCCGGGCCCAACGGCCAGTCCACCGGCAGCGTGCACAAGTTGGCCGTCGTGAGCGGGACCTGGACGGAGGTCACGCCGGTCGTGCCGGGTGGCACCACGGCCGACGGGTCCACCGACACCTTCGGCTACGGCGGGGTCGCCGTCGACGCCTGTCGTGCCGGCACCGTCGTCGTCTCCACCAACAACCGCTGGGCGGCCGTCGACACCCTGTACCGGACCACCGACGGCGGCCGTACCTGGACGTCCCTCAAGGACGCCGCTGTCTTCGACGTGTCCGAGACTCCTTTCCTCAAGTGGGGTGCGGACCAGCCGAAGTTCGGCTGGTGGATCCAGGCCGTGGCCGTCGACCCGTACGACTCGCAGCACGTCGTCTACGGCACCGGCGCCACCCTCTACGGCACCCGTGACCTCACCCACTGGGCGCCGCAGATCCGTGGCCTGGAGGAGACGTCCGTGATCCAGCTGATCTCGCCCCCGGTCGGGGAGGCGCACCTGATCAGCGCCTCGCGGGACATCGGAGTGATGTACCACGAGCGGCTCACGGCGTCTCCGTCGCGCGGCATGGCCACGAACCCCGTGTTCGGGTCGGCGACGGGAATCGCGCAGGCCGCGGGCAGGCCGTCGTACGTCGTTCGCACGGGCTGGGGCGACAACGGCAACGGCGCGTACTCGGGCGACGGCGGCCGGACCTGGGCGCCCTTCGCTGCCCAGCCCTCCCTTGCCCACGACTCACCGGGGCCGATCGCCACCAGCGCCGACGGCAGTACGCTGCTGTGGTCCTTCGTGCACTGGGACGGCACGAAGTACGCAGCCCACCGCTCGGCGGACAACGGCACGACCTGGTCCGAGGTCTCCTCCTTCCCGAAGGGCGCCACGCCGGTCGCCGACCCGGCCGACCCGACACTCTTCTACGCATACGACACCGACACAGGAACGCTATACGCCAGCACTGACAGTGGCGTCTCGTTCACTGTGCGTGCGAGCGGGCTGCCCGCCGGGGACAGCCAGTTCCAGCTCGCCGCAGCGCCCGGCAGGTCCGGTGACCTGTGGTTGAGCGTCAAGTGGAACGGGCTCTACCGGTCCGTCGACGGGGGCGTGAGCTTCGCCAAGGTCGCCAGTTGCTGGGCTTCGTACACCCTCGGCTTCGGCAGACCCGCCCCCGGCGCCGACTACCCGGCGGTCTACCAGGTCGGCTCGACCGAGACCATCACCGCCGTCTACCGCTCCGACGACGAGGCGAAGACCTGGGTGCGCATCAACGACGACCAGCACCAATGGGGTTGGACCGGGCAGGCCATCGCCGGTGACCCGCGCGTCCACGGCCGTGTGTACCTCGCCACCAACGGGCGTGGCATCCAGTACGGAGAGCAGATCTGATGCCCCGGCTCAGTGACACCACCCGCGGTCGCATCCTCTTCGGCGGCGACTACAACCCCGAGCAGTGGCCCGAGGAGACCTGGCACGAGGACGTCCGGCTGATGAAGGACGCCGGCGTCAACTCCGTCACCCTCGGTGTCTTCTCCTGGGCCAGGCTCGAACCCGAGCCGGGCGCAAGGGAGTTCGGCTGGCTCGACCGGCTGATGGACCTGATGCACGGCAGTGGCATCGGCGTCGTCCTTGCCACCCCCACCTCCTCCCCGCCCCCTTGGCTCGGCCGCCTCCACCCGGAGACCCTGCCCCGCGACGCGGACGGCCGTATCGAATGGTGGGGCGGACGGCAGCACTTCTCGCACTCCAGCGCCGTCTACCGCAGCCACGCCGCCGCCATCACCGAGGCCCTGGCCGCCCGTTACGGCGGCCACCCCGCCCTCACGATGTGGCACATCAACAACGAGTACTGCACGTACGACTACGGCGACGAGGCCGCCGTCGCCTTCCGCCGCTGGCTGCGCACGAAGTACAGGACGCTCGACGCCCTCAACTCGGCCTGGGGCACGGCGTTCTGGAGCCAGGGCTACGACACCTGGGACGGCGTCCTGCCCCCGCGCCATGCCCACTACCTCAACAACCCCACCCACGCGCTGGACTTCTCGCGCTTCACCTCCGACATGCTCCTGGAGTGTTATACCGCCGAGCGGGACATCGTCCGCCGGCACACCCCGCACATCCCGGTCACCACCAACTTCATGCCGCTGTGGGTGGGGCAGGACGGGTGGCGCTGGTCCGAGGAGGAGGATGTCGTCTCGGTCGACCTGTATCCCGATCCGCGCGATCCTCTCGGCGCCCAAAGCGCCGCCCTCGTACAGGACTTGACCCGTTCGCAGGCGCGCGGCCCCTGGATGCTCATGGAGCAGGCGGCCGGAGCGGTCAACTGGCGCGGCGTGAACCACCCGAAGCCGCGCGGCCTCAACCGCCTCTGGTCCCTCCAGTCCGTGGCGCGCGGCGCCGACGCCGTCTGCTACTTCCAGTGGCGTCAATCCCGGCAGGGCGCGGAGAAGTTCCACTCCGGGATGCTCAGCCACGCGGGGGAGCGGGGCCGCACGTTCCAGGAGGTCAAGCAGCTGGGCGCCGAACTGGCCCGCATCGGAGGTGAGGTGACGGACACTCACATCACCGCCGACATCGCGATCCTGCACGACTGGCACGCCTGGTGGGCGGGCGCACAGGACGGCCGCCTCTCCACCCAGGTCGACCACCCCGAGGTGGTCCGCGCCTGGCACCGCGCCCTCTGGGAGTCCCACCTCACCACCGACTTCGCCCACCCCGAACACGACCTGTCCGCGTACAAGTTGGTGGTCCTCCCGCAGCTCTACCTCCTCACGGACGCCGCGATCGACAACCTCCTCGCGTACGTACGCGGCGGCGGCACCCTCGTCTCCGGCTTCCTGACCGGCACGGCGGACGAGGACGATCGGGTACGCCCCGGCGGCATGGACCCTCGCCTCCGCGAACTGTTCGGCATCCGCACGCTGCACGAGTGGTGGCCGTTGGACGCGGGCGAGACCGTCGAGTGCGAGGGCTTCCGCGGCGCGCTCTGGTCGGAGGAGATCGAGCCCGGAGATGGCATCGTCGACGAGGTAATTCCATACAAGGGCGGGGAGTTGGACGGCCTCCCCGCCGTCCTGCGCAGGGGCAGGTCCTGGTACGTCTCGACGCTCCCGGAACCCCACGCGCTGCGCGCGCTGCTCGCCCGTGTCGCCACCGACGCGGGGGTCCGCCCGGTGCTCGCCGGGCTTCCGTTGGGTGTCGAGGCCGTACGCCGCGGGGAGTTGCTGTTCCTGCTCCATCACGGCCGTGAACCGGTCACCGTCGAACTCCCCGGCACTCACCGTGACTTGCTCACCGGCGAGACCGTCGAGGGCGAGATCACCCTCGGTCGTTACGGTGCGGCGGTGCTGCGACCATGACCGGCCGTCCGGCGCACACCACCTGGGAACCCCTCCCCGCCATCCGCTGGGAGGACGCCTACCTCAGCGGCAACGGTCACCACGGCGCCCTCGCGTTCGGTGATCCGAACGACGATCGCGTCATCGTCACCCACCACACCCTCGTCCGCCCGAACGGCGCCGAGCACGCCCGGCCTCCACATCTCGCCGCCGAACTCCCCGCCCTCCAGGCCCGGTTGCTCGCCGGTGACCTCACCGCTGCCGAGGGGTTCACGGACGGCCGTCCGCTCCAGTGGGTGCAGCCCTTCCACCCGGCCTTCCAGCTACGGCTACGAAGGCCGCCCGGCGAGTCACGCGAGTACCGTCGCTCCGTCGACTTCACCACCGGTGAGGTCGACGCCCGCTGTGACGACTGGCGCAGCCGTGTCTTCGTCTCCCGCGCGGACGACGTGATCGTCCAGTACGTCACGGCCCCGGAACTCACCCTCGATCTCGCCCAGGATCATCAACTCCCGAGCGCTCCCGCAGGGTTGGGTGTCGGTCACGGCACCCTCCTCACCCCCGACGGCGCAGTCCTCACCCTTCGGGTCCGCTACCCCGACAGCGACCGCGCGTACACCGGAGTCACCCTGGCGGTGGTCACCGGTGGCGCAACGCGGCTCACCTCACCGGGAGTTCGTGTCGTCGGGGCCACCGACGTCCTCCTCCTCACCCGAGTCCGGCGCCACACCGGCGAGCTGGACATCGTAGAAGAGACCCGCGCGCTGAGGGAGTTGCTCGCCGACGGGCAGCAGCCCTACGACGCCCTCCGCGACCGCCATCTCGCCCTCCACCGCACGGCCTACGCTCGCGTCACCCTCGATCTCCATGCCGATGACGCCGAACGCGCCCTCCCCGGCACCGAGTTGCTGAAGCGGCCGCACAGCCCCGCCCTCCTCGAACGGCTCTTCGCCGCCGGCCGCTATCACCTCCTCTCCTCCAGCGGCCTGCTCCCACCCCGCCTTACCGGACTGTGGACCGGCGACTGGAACACGGCCTGGTCCGGGGCGTTCACCAATGACGCGAACCTCAATCTCCAGACCGCCTCCGCCGCGAGCGTCGCCCTGCCCGAAGTCACGGGCGCCCTAGCCACCCTGATTCAGCGTCAGCTCGGTGACTGGCGGGAGAACGCCCGTGCCGTCTTCGGCGCCCGAGGTGTCGTCGCCCCCGCGCACACCGACGGCGAGTCCGGGCTGTCGTACCACTTCAGCCGTGAGTACCCGCTGCACCTGTGGACCGCGGGAGCGGACTGGCTGCTGAAGCCGCTCGTCGATCACGACGAGACACGCGGCGTACGCGACCCGCGTACCGCCGCCGCACTGGCCGAAGTCGCCCTGTTCTACGAGGACTTCCTCACGACCGATCGCACTGACCCGGACAGCGAGCCCCAACTGGTCGTCGTCCCCTCCTACTCGCCCGAGAACCGTCCCGCGAACGCCAGTTGGGGTGCCATCAACGCGGCGATGGACCTCTCCGCCGCCCGGCACGCCCTGCACACGGCCGCCGCGTACCACCCGGGCACCCCGGACGCCCGCCGCTGGCGCGCCCTCGCCGACCGGCTCCCCCCGCACCGCGTCAACGCCGACGGTGCCCTCGCCGAATGGGCGTGGCCGGGCCTCGACGACACCTACGACCACCGCCACCTCAGTCACCTCTACGGTGTCTGGCCCCTCGACGAGATCAACCCGTACGACACCCCGCAGCTGGCCGCAGCAGCGCACCGCGCGCTCCAACTCCGGGGCGCCGAGAACGACTCCGCGCACGGACACCTCCACCACGCGCTCGTCGCCGCCCGCCTCCGCGACGGCGAACGCGTCGCACACGCCCTCGGCCAGGTCCTCGACGGCGACTTCTTCCACGC
>Ga0307507_10012543_pt1 | contig 10458 bp, 8 predicted proteins | sample 7_EM_MG_FD_207223 | JGI IMG/M metagenome (GOLD analysis project Ga0307507, IMG submission 207223) | Populus trichocarpa ectomycorrhiza microbial communities from riparian zone in the Pacific Northwest, United States - 7_EM | ecosystem: Host-associated > Plants > Roots > Unclassified | place... | reverse complement strand
CCGCCGAAGTAGGGCGAGGCCGCTTCCTTGAAGGACGGCGCGTTCAGGTCCGCGACGGTGGCCGGGAAGCCGCCGCTTGCGAGGAACGGCTTGATCCCGTTGCCGTGGTTGAGCCAGCGGACGAACGCCGCCGCCAGCGCCGGGTTCGCACTCTGCTTCAGGACGGACTGCGTGCTGCCGCCGCTTTCGGCGGTCGTCGGCTGGCCGTCATAGGTCGGCATCGGTGCGACCGCCCACTTACCGGAGCCGCCGGGCACCGACGCCTCGAGCACGCCAGGCAGCCAGGCGCCCAACGGCAGCGTCGCGATCGTGCCGTCGCCCAGCGCGCGGAACCAGTTGTCGGACCAGCCTTCGATGTTCGTGGCGATGAGCTTGCCCTCGACGAGCTGGTTCCACACGCCCGTCCATTTCTTCGTGCCTTCGTCCTGGAGATTGATCTTGACGGAGCGGTCCTGGGTGGTGAAGGGACGCCCACCCGCCTGCCAGATCATGCTGGTGGCGAAGCCCGCGTCGCCGGAGTCCGAGGTGATGTACTTCGTCGGATCCGCAGCGTGCAGCTTCTTCGCTGCGGCGACGTAGTCGTCCCACGTCTTCGGGACCTCGATGCCGTACTTGGTGAAGACTTCCTTGTTGTAGAAGAGCGCCATCGGCCCGGAGTCCTGTGGCAGCCCGAAGAGCCCGCCCGCGACCTGCACCGACGACCAGGTCGAGGCCGTGTAGTCGGCCTCGAACGAGCGGAAGCCGTACTGGCTCACGTCGACCAGCGAGCCGGTGAGCCCGAACTGCGGCAACGCGTAGTACTCGATCTGCGCGACGTCCGGTGCGCCCGAACCGGCCTTGATCGCGTTCTGCAGCTTGGTGTACTCGTCCTTGTTGGTGCCCGCGTTGACGTAGTTCACCTTGACGTTCGGGAACTCCTTCTCGAACGCGGCGACCTGCGCCTTGGCCGAAGGGGTCCAGCTCCAGTAGGTGATCGTGCCGCCCGCCTTCAGCGCGGCGTCGAGCGCTTCGGGGGAGCCGCCGGTGCTCGCGGCGGTGCCCCCGCCGGAGGAGCAGGCGGTGAGCAAGGCGGTCAGCGCCAGTGCGACGGCCGCTTTCACGCGGCGCCTGGTGGGTGACATGTCACTGTCCTTTCACGACGGTGTGGGGACTACTGCTTGACGCTGCCCGCGCTCAGCCCGGACTGCCAGAACCGTTGCATCAGCAGGAAAGCGGCGATGAGGGGGATGATCGTGAGCACCGAGCCGGTGATCACGAGGTTGAAGATCGGCCGGGCGCTGATCCCGCGGGCCTGCAGGCTCCACTGGTTCAGCCCTACCGTCAGCGGGTACCACCGGGGTTCGCTGAGCATGATCAGGGGCAGGAAGTAGTTGTTCCAGGTGGATACGACGGCGAAGAGCGCGACCGTGACGATGCCGGGGACGAGCAGCCGCAGGGTCACCGTGAAGAAGATCCGGAGCTCGCCCGCGCCGTCGATCCGCGCCGCCTCCAGCAGTTCGTCGGGCACCGCGTCGGTGGCGTAGACCCAGATCAGGTAGAGCCCGAACGGGCTGATCAGCGACGGGATGATGATGGCGAACGGGGTGTTGGTCAGGCCGAGCTTGCTGAACAGCAGGAAGGTCGGCACGGCCAGCGCGGTGCCCGGGATGGCGATCGCGCCGAGGATCACCGCGAACACCGCGCGCCGTCCGCTGAACCGGTACTTCGCCAGTCCGTAACCCGCGGCGGTGGCGAGCAGGGTCGCCCCGCCCGCGCCGACCACGACGTACAGCAGCGTGTTTCCCAGCCACGTCAGGAAAACGCCGTCGTCGTAGGTGAACGTGTCGGCGATGTTGCGGAACAGCGCGAAGGTGTCGCCGAAGGCCAGGCCGGCGGTGCTGAACAGGGAGCCCTGGTCCTTGGTGGCGTTGATCAGCAGCCAGGCCAGCGGGACCAGCGTGTAGATCAGGTACAGCGTCATCACGCCGGTGAGCACGGGGGACTTGCGCGTCTTCACGGTCGTCACAGGCCTTTCCGCGAGCCGCGCAGCTGCACGACGTAGGCGATGATCGCGGTGATGACGCCCATGACGATCGCGACGGTGGCCGAGTAGTCGTACTGCTGGCCGTCGAAGGAGAGGTAGTAGGCGTACATGTTGGGCGTGTAGTGCGTGCTGATCAGGTTCGGCGCCAGCGTGCGCATGATGTTGGGCTCGTTGAACAGCTGGAAGCTGCCGATGATCGAGAAGATCGTCGCGATCACCACCGCGCCGCGCAGGGCCGGGAGCTTGATGCTCAGGATGGTCCGGAACGCGCCGGCGCCGTCGATCGCCGCGGCCTCGAACAGCTCGCCGGGGATGACCTTGAGCGCCGAGTAGAAGATCAGCATGTTGTAGCCGGTGAACTCCCAGGTGTTCACGTTGCCGACGGCGGTGAGGATCCAGTTCGCCGACAGCGGCTGGAGGACCTGGTGGCCGAACAGGTGGTTGAGGTCGGCGGCGAGGCCGAAGGTGTCGCCGTAGAGGAAGCCCCACATCAGCGTCGCGACGACCGCGGGCACGGCGTAGGGCAGGAAGATCACGATGCGGAAGAAGCCGGAGGCGTGCAGCCGGGCGCTGTCGATGGCCAGCGCGGCCACCAGCGCGAGCAGCAGCATGATCGGCACCTGGACGGCGAGGAAAACCAGCACCCGGACGAACGAGTCCCAGAACTTCGCGTCGGCCAGCACCAGCGCGTAGTTGTCCAGCCCGACGAACGTGGTGCCGCCGAAGAACGCCTGCTCGCGGAAGAGGCTCAGGCCCACGGCGTAGGCGATGGGGGCGATGAAGGTCAGCGCGAACACCAGCAGGAAGGGGGCGACGAACAGCCAGCCGCGGCGCGCCGTGCCGCGGCGCAGGGACCCGGCCGGCCGGCGGACGACGGGCGCCGGTGGCGCTGCAGTGGACGTCATCGTCCCTCCGCTATCCGTGATGTTAACGTCAACATTTGACGGCAGAGGCTAACTTGTTGACGTCAACATGTCCAGGACGAAGGAGTCACCGGTGACTGGGGACGGATTGGCGGCCGACCGCCGCCCGAGAGGCCCGTCGATGGCCGATGTCGCCCGCGAGGCGGGCGTGTCCGGCCAGACCGTCTCGCGGGTGGCGAACGGCCGCGCCAACGTCGACCAGGCGACGCGGCGCCGCGTGCTCGACGCGATGCGCCAGGTCGGCTACCGGCCCAACAGCGCCGCCCGCGCCCTGCGCTACGGCCAGTTCCGCACGCTGGGCGTGATCATGTCGTCGCTGGAGACCTTCGGGAACAGCCGCACGCTCGACGCCGTCACGTCGGCGGCGGTGGCCCAGGGCTACGGGATCACGCTGATGCCGGTCGGCCATCCGACCCAGGGCGAGGTCACCGGGGCGTTCAGCAGGCTCAACGAGCAGGCGGTCGACGGCGTGGTGATCCTCATCGAGGAGCTCCAGCTGGACCAGAGCGAGATCGAGCTGCCCGAGGGGCAGCCGGTGGTGGTCATCGACTCGGCCCCGCGGGCGGGCTACCCGGTCGTCGACACCGACCAGGCCCAGGGCGCCGAACTGGCGACCACACACCTGCTCGAGCTGGGTCATCGGACCGTCTGGCACATCGCCGGGCCACCGCATTCGTACGCGGCGGAACGACGGGAGGCGTCCTGGCGGGCGACGCTGGAGCGTCACGGCCGGGCCGTGCCGCCGGTGCTGACCGGTGACTGGACGTCCGGTTCGGGCTACACCTGCGGGCTTCAGCTGGCCCGCGAGCCGGGGCTGACCGCGGTGTTCGCGGCCAACGACCAGATGGCGCTCGGGCTGCTGCGCGCGCTGCACGAGTCCGGCCGCGCGGTGCCGGGGGAGGTCAGCGTGGTCGGCTTCGACGACATGGCCGAGTCCGCGGACTTCTGGCCGCCGCTCTCGACGATCCGGCAGTCGTTCGCCGAGGTGGGGCGCCGGGCGGTCGAGGCGCTGGTGGCCGAAATCGAGTCGGGCGAGCAGCAGACGAGCACGGTGACCGTGGGCACGGAGTTCGTGGCGCGCGCGAGCACGGCGGCTCCGCGGAACTAGCGCCTTGTGCAGTTTGGCTAACGAGGAATTTCAGAAACTCGCGATGGACCGCACAGCGCGTGGCGGGTGAGACTGCGCCGTATGAAGGCATTGGTCAAAGTCGACCGGGCGCCGGGGCTGGAGCTCACCGAGGTGCCGGACCCCGTCGTCGGCCCCGGCGACGTCGCCGTCCGCGTGCTGCGCACCGGCATCTGCGGCACCGATCTGCACATCGACTCGTGGGACGACTGGGCGGCGCGCACCATCGCCGCGCCGCTGGTGGTGGGCCACGAGTTCGCCGGCGAGGTCGTCGAGATCGGGTCCGCGGTGACCAGTGTCCGGGTCGGCGACCTGGTCAGCGGCGAGGGCCACCTGGTCTGCGGCGGCTGCCGCAACTGCAAGGCCGGGCGGCGCCACCTCTGCGCCCGCACGCGCGGCCTCGGCGTGCACACCGACGGCGCGTTCGCCCAGTACGCCGTGCTGCCCGAGCAGAACGCCTGGGTGCACCGGAACCCCGTCGACCTCGATGTCGCCGCGATCTTCGACCCGCTGGGCAACGCCGTGCACACCGCGCTGTCGTTCCCGGTGATCGGCGAGGACGTGCTGGTCACCGGGGCCGGGCCGATCGGCATCATGGCCGCCGCGATCGCCCGTCACGCCGGCGCTCGCCACGTCGTGGTCACCGACGTCAGCGAGCACCGCCTGGAGCTGGCGCGCAAGGTCGGCGTCGATCTGGCCCTGGACGTCTCGTCGGCGACGATCGCCGACGCGCAGGAGCAGCTCGGCATGGCCGAGGGCTTCGACGTCGGCATGGAGATGAGCGGGCGGCCCGAGGCGCTGCGGGACATGATCGCCAACATGTCCCACGGCGGCCGGATCGCGCTGCTCGGCCTGCCCTCGGGCGACGTGAGCGTGGACATCGCCGCGGTGGTGCTGAAGATGGTGCAGCTCAAGGGGATCTACGGGCGCGAGATGTTCGAGACCTGGTACTCGATGTCCGTGCTGCTGGAGGCCGGGCTCGACCTCTCGCCGGTGATCACGCACCGATTCGGATACACCGACCACGCGCAGGCGTTCGCGACGGCCAGGGAAGGCCGGTGCGGCAAGGTGATTCTGGACTGGACGGAGAACTGATGTACAGCGCGATGCGCGACGACCTCAAAACCGGGCTCGCCGAAATCCGGGAAGCCGGGCTGTACAAGGGCGAACGGGTGATCCGCGGGCCGCAGCGGGCCGCGGTGAGCGTCGCCGGCGGCGAGGTGCTCAACTTCTGTGCCAACAACTACCTCGGCCTGGCCGACCACCCGGCGCTGGTCGCCGCGGCGCACGAGGCCCTGGACCGCTGGGGCTTCGGCATGGCGTCGGTGCGGTTCATCTGCGGGACGCAGGAGCCGCACAAGCAGCTGGAGGCGAAGCTTTCGGAGTTCCTCGGCACCGAGGACACCATCCTCTACAGCTCCTGCTTCGACGCCAACGGCGGGCTCTTCGAGACCCTGCTGGGCGAGCAGGACGCCATCATCTCCGACGAGCTGAACCACGCGTCGATCATCGACGGCGTCCGGCTGTGCAAGGCTGAGCGGTTCCGCTATCGCAACCGGGACATGGCCGACCTGGAGAAGCAGCTGCAGGCGGCCGCCGGCGCGCGCTACCGGATGATCGCCACTGACGGCGTGTTCTCCATGGACGGCTACCTCGCCCCGCTCGACGAGATCTGCGACCTGGCCGACCGCTACGACGCGCTGGTGATGGTCGACGACTCGCACGCGGTCGGCTTCACCGGCCCGACCGGGCGCGGCACGCCGGAGCTGTTCGGCGTCACCGACCGGGTCGACGTGCTGACCGGCACCCTGGGCAAGGCGCTGGGCGGGGCCAGCGGCGGCTACAGCTCCGGCCGCGCCGAGATCGTCGAGATGCTGCGCCAGCGCTCGCGGCCGTACCTGTTCTCGAACTCGCTGGCGCCCTCGATCACCGCGGCCGCGCTGGCCGCGCTGGAGCTGCTGGGTTCCTCCGGTGAGCTGCTCACCCGGCTGCGGGCCAACACCGAGCTGTTCCGGCGGCGGATGACCGAGGAGGGCTTCGACCTGCTGCCCGGCGGGCACCCGATCATCCCGGTGATGGTCGGCGACGCGGCGAAGGCGGGCCGGATCGCGGATCTGCTGCTGGAGCAGGGCGTCTACGTGGTCGGATTCTCCTACCCCGTGGTGCCGCACGGGAAGGCCCGCATTCGCACGCAGATGTCTGCGGCTCACTCGATCGAGGACATCCACCGTGCCGTCGACGCCTTCGTGAAGGCACGGTCCATGATGGACGAATGATCGATCCCCGACGGCTGCGGGTGCTGCGGGCGCTCGCCGATCACGGCACCGTGACGGCGGCGGGCCAGGCGCTGCACCTGACGCCGTCGGCGGTGTCGCAGCAGCTGGCCGCGCTCGAGGTGGAATGCGGCCGGCAGCTGCTGGCCCGGCGCGGTCGTCGGGTCTCGCTGACCCCGGCGGGCGAGCTGCTCGTCGTGCACGCCAACGCGGTGGCCGCCGAGCTCGAGCGGGCGCAGGCGACGTTGGCAGCGCTCGACTCGGGCGTGCGCGGGCTGGTCAGGCTCGCCAGCTTCGCCTCGGCGATCACCACCGTCGTCGCCCCGGCGATCGGGCTGCTGCGCTCGGGTTCGCCCGGGGTGTCGGTGCGGGTCCAGGATGTCGAGGGGCACGCGAGCATCCCGCTGCTGCTCGACGGCGAGGTCGACGTGGCGATCACCGAGGAGTACCGGCTCTCGCCGCGAACCGACGAAGGCCGGCTGACCCGCTTCCCGCTCTACGCCGAGCCTTTCGACGTGGTGCTGCCCGCCGGGCACCGGCTGGCGTCCTCCGCTGAGGTGGACATCGACGCGCTGGCCGACGACGAGTGGATCGCGCCGCAGCCGGGGAACCCGTGCCGGGACGTCCTGATGATCGCGTGCGCGAACCCCCGCATCCGCCACGTCTCGGACGATTTCCGCGCGATCACGGCGCTGGTTGCGGCGGGCGAAGGAGTGGCTTTGGTGCCGCGCAACGCCTTTACATCGGTCCCCGGCGCGGTCGCGGTCGCGTTGCGCGGTGAGGCACCTCTGCGGCGGGTGTTCGCGGCAGTCCGGCGGGGGAGCGCGGACCACCCCCTGGTGAAGGTGGTCCTGGCAGCACTCCTGGAGTCCGCGAGCTGAAGGGGACTTTCATCCCATCAGACGCGATGAAGGGGACTTTCATCCCACCAGACGCGATGAAAGTCCCCTTCAGCTCACGCGGACCGTCGCACGACCTCCCGCGCTTCCCGCCGCGTGAACCGCATCGCGCCATCGTCGATCCGTCCGTGCCGCAGCGTGACCACGTCGTGGGCGTAGCTCATCCCGAGCCGCCACGGCGCCCGTGAACCCGCCCGCGGGAAGTCCTCGATCGACCGCATGACGTACCCGGCCTCGAAGTCGAGAAGCGGCCGTTCGGTCACCGACGGGTCGTCGTTGGCCGGGACGCACTGGTCGTAATCGCCGGAGTCGAGATGCCGCAGCAGCCGCACGACGTACTCGCTGACGAGGTCGGCCTTCAGCGTCCAGGACGCGTTGGTGTAGCCGATCGTGAACACGAAGTTCGGCACACCGGACAGCATCATCCCCTTGTACGCCATGGTTTCCGGCAGGCGAACCTCCTGGCCGTCGACGGCCAGGGTCATCCCGCCGAACGCCAGCAGCCGCAGCCCGGTGGCGGTGACGACGACGTCCGCGTCGAGGTCGGCGCCGGACTCCAGCCGCAGCCCGTGCTCGGTGAAGGTCTCGATCCGATCGGTGACGACCGAAGCCTTGCCGTGGCGGATCGCCCTGAACAGGTCGCCGTCCGGGACTAGGCACAGCCGCTGGTCCCACGGCTGGTACCGCGGTTTGAAGTGCGTGTCGACGGCGTAGCCGGGCGGAAGCTGCTTGATCGCGGCCCGCCGGATGATCGAGCGCACCAGGTTCGGGCGGCGCCGGCTGAGCCGGTAGATCAGCGTCGCTATCCCGACGTTCTTCCAGCGCCCGGCCGCATACGCCAGCCGCGGGCCCAGCACGCGCCGCAGTGCGTTCGTGAGCTTGTCCTCGGCGGGCGCAGCCATGACGTAGGTGGGGGAGCGCTGCAGCATCGTCACGTGGGCGGCCCGGTCGGTCATCGCCGGGACGAGCGTCACGGCCGTCGCGCCGCTGCCGATCACGACGACCTTCTTGCCGGTGTAGTCGAGGTCTTCGGGCCACTGTTGCGGATGCACGACCGTGCCGCCGAATCGCTCGAGGCCGGGGAACTCCGGCGTGTGGCCGCCGTCGTAGTGGTAGTAGCCACTGCAGACGTACAGGAACTTCGCCGTGAGCGACACCGTCTGTCCGTTGTGGACTGCCGTGACGGTCCAGCGGGCGTCCTCTGTGGACCATTCCGACCGCACGACCCGGTGCCCGTACCGGATGTGCCGGTCGATCCCGGCGTCGGCGGCGGTTTCGCGGATGTAGCTCAGGATCGACGGGCCGTCCGCGATGGCCTTGGCCTGCGTCCACGGCCGGAACCGGTAGCCGAGGGTCTGCATGTCCGAGTCCGAGCGCACGCCGGGGTAGCGGAACAGGTCCCACGTCCCGCCGAGCGTCTCGCGGGCTTCGAGGATCGTGTACGTCCGGCCCGGGAAGGCGGACTGGATGTGGTGCGCCGCGCCGACGCCGGACAGCCCGGCGCCGACGATCAGCACGTCGACGTGCTCGGTCATCACACGACCTCCGGCTGCCGGGCACGCAACCTGGTCTGCAGGCGCGAGAGCACGGCGTAGTAGTGGGTAGGGGCGACGCGCGCCAAGGTGTCGAACAGGTAGGCGTCGGGTCCGACCAGGATACGGGCCTTCCCGCGTTCGACGCCGTGGTGGATGATCGCGGCCGCCTTCTCCGGCGAGGTCATGGTCATGGCCTCGAACTGCGCCGCCAGCTGCTCCTTCGACCGCCCGAGGCCCTCGGGATCCCGGCGCATCCGGGCATTCCGGGCGATGTTGGTCGTGATTCCGCCCGGGTGCACGGTGACCGCGCGGACGCCGGTGCCGCGCAGCTCTTGGCGCAGCGCCTCCGTGAACCCGCGAACGGCGAACTTCGCGGCGCAGTAGGCGCTCTGATAGGGCATCCCGAGCAGCCCGAACACGCTCGAAGTGTTCACGATGACCCCCGAATCCTGCTCGGCGAGGATCGGCAGGAACGCCCGCGTGCCGTGGACGACACCGTGGAAGTTGATGTCGTGCAGCCAGTCGTCGTCCTCGGGCACGGCGTCGAGCACGGTCGAGGTCACCGCGACACCGGCGTTGTTGAACACCGCGGCCAGCGGTGCCGGCAGCCACTCGCGGACTTCGTCGGCGAAGCGCAGCTGGTCGGCCGCGTCACGGACGTCGAGCACCCGGCTGAGCACCGGGCCGCGCAGTGACGCCGCGGTCGCCTTCAGGCCGGCCTCGTCGATGTCGGCGATCGCGACCGGCGAGCCGAGCCCGGACAGGCGCTGGGCCAGGCCTCGCCCGATGCCGGACGCCGCGCCGGTGATCATCACCGGGCGGCCGGTGAGCTTAGGACGCATGGGTGCTCCTCGCCTTCGCGTGGGTGCCGATGAGGTCGAGCAGGGCCGGCCACGCGCCCGCGGGCAGGTCGTGGCCCATGCCGCGGACGGTTTCGAGGCGGGCGCCGGTGATCGCCCGCGCGGTGGCGACGCCGCCGGTGGGATTCACCATCCGGTCGCGATCGCCGTGGATCACCAGCGTCGGGGCCGAGACGGCGCGCAGCCGAGCGGTCCGGTTGCCGGCGCGGAAGATCGCCCCGAGCTGCCGACCGACGCCCGCGCTCGACGGGTCGCGGTCCCACGCCTGCCCGGCGTACTCACGCACCCAGGGCTCGTCGAAGGGGAAACCGTGCGAACCGATGTGCCGGAACATCCGCACGGCCCGCTCGACCGAGTCCTCACGCGTCTTCGGCGGTTTCGCGGCCATTAGCCGCCAAGTCGACAACGCCGGACGGCCGACGCGGCGCGCGCCCGTCGTGGACATGATCGAGGTGAGTGTCCGGACCCGGCCCGGGCTCTGCGCGGCGACGGTCTGCGCGATCATGCCGCCCATCGATACGCCGACGAAGTGAGCGTCGTCGTAGCCGAGCGCGTCGAGCAGCCCGACGGCGTCGGCGGCCATGTCGCCGAGGTCGTACTGCGCCGACGGCCAGCGCCCGGCGAACATCGCGGGGATGCTCGGCGGCCGGAACCGCAGGTGCGTCGAGCGTCCGGCGTCGCGGTTGTCGAACCGGACGACCTGGAACCCGCGCGCGGCGAGCCGCTCGCAGAACTCGGCCGGCCAGCTGTGCAGCTGCTGCCCGAGCCCGGCGACCAGGACCAGCGGTTCGGCGCCGGCGTCCCCGAACTGTTCGTACG
>Ga0307507_10012542_pt1 | contig 10459 bp, 3 predicted proteins | sample 7_EM_MG_FD_207223 | JGI IMG/M metagenome (GOLD analysis project Ga0307507, IMG submission 207223) | Populus trichocarpa ectomycorrhiza microbial communities from riparian zone in the Pacific Northwest, United States - 7_EM | ecosystem: Host-associated > Plants > Roots > Unclassified | place... | reverse complement strand
CTTCGTGCAGAGCTTCGTGCAGAGCGTCGTGCAGAGCCTCTATGCGCAGAGCTTCGTGCAGAGCCTCTATACGCAGAGCTTCGTGTAGAGCTTCGTGTAGAGCTTCGTGTAGAGCTTCGTGTAGAGCTTCGTATAGAGCCTCGCGTAGAGCCTTATACAGAGCCTCCAAGTAATAAAACTATATAAGATTGTATAAGATTATATTAGATAATATATAATAGTTAAATATATAGTATATAACTTTACCTTAATTGCATATCAAGAAATATATAGTTACCTTTTAAAGTTGCTAAGTAGGTTAATTGCGTGTTAAAAAATATATAGTTAGCTTTTAAAGTTGTTAAGTTAGTTAATTGCATATTAAGTTAGTTAAATTGCGTGTTAAGTTAGTCAATTGTATGTTAAGTTAGTTAAATTGCGTGTTAAGTTGGTTAATTGTATGTTAAGTTAGTTAAATTGTGTGTTAAGTTGGTTAATTGCGTGTTAAGTTGGTTAAATTGCGTGTTAAGTTAGTTAATTGCGTATTAAGTTGGTCAAATTGCGTGTTAAGTTAGTTAATTGTATGTTAAGTTAGTTAAATTACGTGTCAAGTTAGTCAATTGCGTGTCAAGTTGGTTAATTGCGTGTTGAGTTGGTCAAATTGCATGTTAATTACGTAAAACGCGAAAATCAAAGTCTACTTGAATTTTATCCTGCGAATATTTTCCCAATGTATAGTTCCTGCTACAAGGTTCTGTTATAAAAAGAAAGGGAAATCTAGTAGTTTAAATCTAGTAACTTTTATTTATTTCTTATTATCCTTTAATTCTATAATCTAATCCTTATTTTTTAATACTCCTATTACCGCTACTATAGGCAAGAAAAATTTATATGGTAAATATTAAGTCTACTAAGTATCCTTAGGCTAAGGTCAAGGTTAGTGCTATTTAGTAGGCTCTTTTTAGACTATTATCTCTACTTCATTCTATTTAATATTAAGTTGCGTTACGCTATATAATATATACATTTAAAGGGTTTATAATATTTAAGTAGTTCTAAATAAATTGTTTATAAAAGTTAGTAAAGCTAAGAAAGACCTAGATATCTCTAAAAGACTTAGGTTTAAACTATTTCTTAATAGCTTTAACTTATATAAGATCTATTATTATACCTTTAAGTATAACAAAGCTTTGTAGGAAATACTACATTAGACTTACTAATAAGCTGTAAGGTGAGGATGTGGATAGGGAACTCAATGATGGAACAATAGGGTATATTGTATAGACAGACAAATCCTTGAGGGAAAAGGAGGAGTCTGTGTGCGAGGTAAGGAAAGGTTTTCCCTAGTTATGTGCAGCGCACGTGCCTTATAGGCGAGTCACCCCTGGGTCGCCCTAGGGTCGTCTATACCTTACGGCTATATAACTATCTACTTAGGTTTTACCTGACATAAGCTAGGTATATAGGTAAATAAGAAGTCAATAATGTAATAACTAGTAGAGTGGTTACCCAATAGATTAACTATAATTATATTTTAAGATTTACTATAAAAAGAAAAACTATCTAGGTAGGGACTATAGTCCTTTAAATATATAATACTGCGCCTAAGAAATGTACGTTAGTACGTTAGTACGTTAGTACGTCGGTACGTCCCATATCTATATACTTACGTACTTATATACTAAGTTATAACACGTAATCTATTATATAACTTAATTACCCCTTATCCCATAGTTTAATTAGCTCTAACGCCTTCCGTATTAATACCACTAGTTTGTTTATATATTCTTTAAGTAGTCGTACTACCACTAATATAAGGTCCGTAACACCATCCCCCTCCTCTTTATCTTTGTCCTTAAAGATATCCTATATCTTTAAGTCGTCTATTAGAGGTATAGCATTTCCGTCTTTAATTTAATGACCTTTATTATTTTTAATATTTTCTATTAGATCCTCCTAATCTAATTATTATAATCGGCTTGTGGATACTATCCTCTTACTAAATAAAGTAATACTGTCCTATTCTCGTTATACGGAGAAAAAATTAGTATACGTCGTAATTACGGCTCTGTCCGGTTACTAACCTTCTTCTTATACTAAGTATATAAAGGCGAATATGCGGTCGTCTTACAATGTTCAATCCGTCTTTAACGCTAAGTATGCGCGTCTTATTATTCTCTATAGGCGTTTAGTGCCTTATCCAATTTATTATAGGGTCTTGTGTTTAATCTAAAGCCTCTTATCTTAAGGGTAAACTTGCCTCGGCTCTTAAGGAGCTTAAATATTCTTGTGTAGCTAAGCAGTAGGCCCTTAAAGCTTAAATAGTTATCTCTGCTTAACTAACCCGTCTTAAAAAAGGTTATAAGAAGGTATATTTAAAAAAGTACCGCCTAGTTAAATAGGGTCTCCATAAGCTTAAGCAGGAGGAGGCTAAAAAGGATTTATCTCTAATAACGAGGGAAATATTACCTCAGCAAGCTCAGACGTGATTCTGTTGGTGCGGATTTTCAATTGGTCCGCAAGCTAACTAACTACATTTATGCGAAACCACCAGAATTACGTCTAAGCCACATTTCTAAAGTTTCTTAGTATTCTAACAAAATCCGTGTTATGGAGGTTGCGGATATTAAAATAACTTAACACTAGTATTTTATATTATTCTCTAAAGTTAATTAATTATATAATAGAATATAGGCTTTTAAAATATATTATTTTTATTACTTAGGCATTTTTAAGTCTTAAGATTATTTTTATTAAAAAAAAAAGCGTTATTAGCAATTCTATAACTATATATAACTTTATTAAACGCTAGCTAATATATATTAAATTTGTATAGGTCTATAAGAGCCACTCTAAAGAACTGAATATAGCCTAGCGGATATATAGCGTCCGCGTTATAGTGTGTAATATACCTATTAAAACCTTATTATACTAACCACTAAGTTATAGATATCTAGGTAAATCTACTATATACTACTACTAAAGCTTATTATATAGAGAGGTAGAAGCTATATAAGATTAATAAGGCTATTTGGTTTATTACGGATGTGTAAAGTACCTTAGGTAGTTATTGTTTGGATAGGCTGTATAGAGGCTCCGTATGTTGGCCACGGAGGTAGCTTTACTGCTAAGGTGTCGGACACCGAACAACTACGGACACCGAAGGTCGAACTAGGGTTATTTCGTTATGTATATTAGGGCTCTTAGAGCCACCTTAAATAAGATAGATTACTTATACAATTCTATATCTCTACCTATTAGCTAGCTTATGTTATTTATCTTAATACCTGCCTGGCTAAAAGTTATAAGCCTAGTAACCTTTTGAGCACTAGGAAGATCTTAGTGGCTAGATAAATACCACTAAGCCTCTTTAAGTATAGTTTGTTATGAAATATCGCGTTATTTACGCGTAAGCGCGTCTCTTTACGCAACCTCTCTCGAACCTTAAAATAAAAGCCACTATGGTAACCACGGACTCTAAAAACCCTCTTTTGCTGACCTAAAAGGACTGGCCTTTATGGTTTTAATTTATCTACTAAGAAGCAAGTTTTGCGAAGATCTGGGACTATGTTAACCTAGATAAGATAGAAGATAAAATTAAGGAAAACACTAAGCTAGATATACCCTTAATAGCAGCAGTTCCTGTAGCACCGGTAGTGGCTCCCACAGCACCAGCAGTAGCTCCTATAGCACCAGCAGTAGCTTCTGCAGCACTAGTAGCAGCTCCTATAGCTCCTGCAGCTCCAGCAGAAACTCTGTCTACTGGAATAGCTACACCTGGGTTATTAAGTCAACAAGGACAACAAACTTAGCACTCTCTAGAGACATAGAGAATGCTATTTAAGCTATATAAGCTTTAAAGACAAGACTACATAAAGCGGGAAGAGAAAATCCATACCTTTGTAGCACTGTTGCATGCTACTATAGGTACCAACTTCTTGGGATATTTTAAAAACCTTACTATACTATATTCGATTTTAAGGCAGCTAAAAAAGGTAGCAAAGCCATCTCAAGCTACGCTACAGCAGATGGTATTAGATAATCTTAAGAAACAGAAACAAGGGCCTAAACGCCAGACTCTAGAATCCTGGCTTTAGCTTTATATTACCATTATACAGAACGGCGAAGAGCTAGAGGAAGGGTTAATAGAGGCAATAGAAAATAGTGTTGTACAAGCTTTTATCCAGGACTATAAGGAGATCTGTCCAGCTCTATATTATGCCTTTATTTAAAAGGTAGCCAAGAGGTTAGAGAAGCTTAAAATAGTAATAATAATTAAGAAATTTAACCTCCTCTATAAGCATCTAAATATGGGACGTAACGCTCATGCTATACTCTTAAGGCAGCTACCTATAGATCTTATAACGTCTACCACTCTAGTACTTTCTTAATTGCCTAAGACAAAGTGCTTTACTTATGGTCTACCCCATAAGTTAAAAAATTACAAGTAACTGTTTTAGTCTCTTTAAGGTCTAAACTTTATACTAAATAACAAGTGTCTAAGGAGGTATTAGGAATGGCTTAAGGTCCCAATAAATAAGCAGTATTATAACAAAAGGGTCAAACAAATTGAGAGGGAAGGCCCTAGGTTAAGGACGTCTCTATTAGCTTCTAAAAAGATTAAAAATCTAGACAGGCCCTAAGCTACAGCAGCTGCTGTAACAATATCCTACTTATTATCATTATTAAAGGAACATCCGGATCTGTTGTTAATTAATACCTAGGGGTATAATACTATAGCAGACACCCACTTTTGCAACAATATTAGATACTTCCGTAACCTTAAGCTATGTATATCCATAGCAACAGCTGGAGATTCTAGGGCAGAAATCCATAGATATAGTAATATTAACTTGGCAATTAAGGTGGGCAAATAACGCCTAACTTAGTATTTAATATTAAGGAATATAGTATACGCTCTATATTTTCATACTAATCTAATATCCGCAGTAAAGCTCTATAGGGTTAGAATAATTATTAACTAATCTATAAACTATCTGCGCTATAAAGATAACGGAAGCCTATTTACTAACCTTATGGAATATGGAGGCCTCTACCTTATTAATGCCATCGCCTGCTTACCACCTACTCCTACCGCCTACGCTACCTCTACCAGATTCTTCAAGACCTTAGCATATAACAAAGTATGGTATTAACGCTTACTACACTATAATATAGAGTTAGTGGATTATCTACTAACTGTGGCAAATAGGGTTAAAGTAGTTAAGATAGATAAAGGAAGGACTTTGTACAGTATACCGCTTTATAAACCATGTATTTTAGCAAAGATAACATAGCAGATATCTTATAAAATATCCGCAAAGGGAACCTACCCTTTTAAACGTGTTTACTTTAATATTATTATAGAAGAAGATGGGTTTAATAAAGACACGTATATAGCTTACTTTTAGTGTAACTATATAAAGTACCATCGTGCTTTTCCTATTAAGAACTACGAGTAAGAGACACTACTCCTACTCTTTAAATTGATAATAGCATTTGCGAAGAAATTTAATGCTTAAGGTATCCGCATTTAGTATATAGATAAAGAGTAAGGTATAGACGCTAGGGTAAAGAATCTTATCTAACTTAACGGAGGTGTTATAGAGCAATTAACACCGTATACCCCGGCTTAAAATGGACCTGTAGAGAGGTTAGGGAGAGCTATTTCCAAATAAGTAAGGACTACTATTATTAAAGCAAAGTTACCCGTGGATCTATGGCCCGAGTTTATACTTCTAGCAGTGTTCCTACTTAATTAAACTCCCATTAAGTCTATTAACTGGAAGACTTTATTTAAAATACTTTACAAACGGAAGCTATAGCTAGCAGGACTTTATATAGCCGGATCTTTAACCTACGTGCTTATTAAATACAGCATTCCTAGGAAGGCAAAGTTTAAGCTATAAGCCTAAATAGGTTATCTTATTAGTATAAAAGCATTAAATATTTATAGGGTATAGATACTAACCACCAACTATATTATCCGATCTTATAATATACAAATAGATAAGTTAAAGAGATATTAATCTTCTAAAATACCAAAACACCTTATTATCTTGTAGGCTTAAAAGGATTATTTTTAGCAAGTCTAGGACCTACTAAATAATCTTTAAGATGGCAGCAAGGACTAGATGGAGAACTTTAACAAAAAACTAGATATAAGACTGCCGTATTTAGCAAATATTAACGTTACTCCTACGTTAAAAAGTATTTAGATCTTAATAGAAGAACTCCGTTAGCTACCTACCCTAGAGCTAACTCCAGAACTATCTATACCATTAGCGTCTTTAATGCCTTAGCAATTACCATCTACTGTAGTATTTACGCCACAGATACTATCTACTACTTAGTTATTTTCTGATGTTACTAAACTACTAATTGTAGATCTTATATCTCGTTCCAAACCTTAGACAACAACAGGCTTATTATTAGAGGGTAAGAGACGTTTTGGCCATAAAAAGCGGCCTATAGTAAAGAAGAAAGATATGCTAAATTAGGATCTATAATAATAAGCCTTTACGGTTTAAATTAATAACAGTAATGATATTATTAATCCAGATATAATACTATTGGCTTACGCTTTTTACACTACTACTACAAAGATGTACGGATATTGAGACGACTTTCTACTACTACTAAAGTCATGGAAAGAGATGCTTAATTATAAGTACGCTATAGAGTTTAAAGCAGCTGCTTATATTAAGACGAAGGCCTTAATAGGAAAGCAGACCTAGGACGAGGTACAACTAGTTAAAAAGGTCCATTAACTTCCTACTATATAGGTCTTTACGTACAAGGAAGATTCGGACAGCTTTATTATAAGATTTAAAGCTTATCTAGTCGTCTATAGAGACCTTTAAGCAGTCTTATAAGAGGAGGTTAAAGCTATAACGGCAGCCTATTAAACCTTCCGTCTACTTTGCGCTTTTATTGCTGGCTTTGACCTGGATGTCATATAGATTGACGCCGTCAACGCCTTTATTAATACCTTGGTTAACGATAAGGTCTACCTCATTCCCCCTAAGGGTATAAACCTACTACCTAAATTCTCCCTCCGTCTAAGAAAGGCAATATATAGACTACGGAAATCTCCTAAATTATGGTTTTTAGAAATGTCTGCTGCTCTGCGAAGTATAGGTTTAAAAGCTGTACTAAATAAGCCGTGTCTTTATATACACCCTACTGAACCTATCTTTGTGTTCTTCTACGTCAACGATATCCTAATTGTAGGACACCCGAGCTGTTGTTAGCAGATAGAGGATATCCTAAAGCAGCTATAAGATTAATTCAAGATACGCAAAATACCTTAATTTACGTTATTCCTAAATACTTATATCGTGCGAGATTAACTGTCGGTATCACTTCCGGTAATACGTAATGCTATTGCAATAGTATGGGTGGTAACTGATTTTAATTGATGCTTATTATTCTCCTATTCTACAGGTGGAATTTGGTGGATTTCTTAAGCTCGCTTAGCTCACGTAACCAACCCCTTTTAACTCGCGTTCGTAGGCAAGTTGCCGCAAATTGCCCTAGATTGCTGTCACGTGATGGCAATTTGCGGTTATATAACTGCAAGGACGCAACCTTAATTAGATACTAGGAGTATTTAGTTTTTAATAGTGCTTAAGCACGCTGCCTACTAAATTCCACTACTTTTTACCTGTTAAATTCTACTACTTTCTACCTATTGAATTCCACCAAATTCTGCTAAATGGCTGAAGTAACCAATCACGATTTTCTATGCCCGGCATGGAAAATTGCTATTGGCTCGCTTAGTACTAGCGCCTTAGCTACTAGCTTAATATCTTTATACTCTCTATTCCTATTTTTCCATCTTCTCCTCTCTCTACCCACTCGGTGACCTGTAGCTTAATTATATTCGTATTAATTAGGTCCTTTAACGCTTAACAAGGTTTTAATTTTATTATAGCGTCTATAGGGTTACTGCCTCCGTCAATCTATTTAATCTCTGCTATTTCTCTTCTCTTATACAATTGTTGTAAACACATTAGGTTAACTATAAGTCGTTTCTCCTATATTGTCCTAAGTTTGACTAGGCAGTTATATAGAGATTTTAAATCGGTATAAAGGGTAAGCGGTAGTTGTTTAAGTTATAGGATCTTCTTAATGGTTGCTTTAATTGCAGCTCTAGTGTCAAATCTATAGGCTATACTATATAGTTTAGATGCTAAGACGCTTCGTATAACTCGCTTGCATTTAATAGATAACTAATAGAGGATATTGGCCCTATTATCCTTATCTATAAGTGTAATAACGAAGCCGATCTAAGAAGAGAGGTCGTAGTTATTGGTAAAGGACGAGTCCGTAAATATTATTAGTTTAAGAGTGCTTATATTAAGTTATACAAAGTAAAGTCCTCAGGAGGGATTATTAATTTGCTATTACAGCCGCTTATTAAGCTGCTTCGCATGTTTTTTCTTTAGGTTAACAACTTGTGCTATAAAGGAGAGGTTAAAGGCAGCTTCTAGTTAATAGAGTATAGTAATATAGGCTCCTCTTGCTCTCTAGGCAATATACTAGTCCTTTAGTATAACTGCCTTACGGACTTCCCCTCTGGAGCTGGTTAGGTCTGTAGCCTTTATAGTAACCAACTTTAGGTTCTGGCATTAACGTTCCTAGGTAAGGGCTATTGAGTCCTTTTCTTACCTAATGCAGCCTCCGTTAAACTTAATTAGGGTATTTGGCGTAAGCTTCTTTCTCTCCTTTATTAGAAACTTTGCTTCCTAAAGCCTAGCTTCTTTAGCCTCCACGAAGGTTTTATTAGCAAGAAATAGTGTATTATTAGTCTGCAGTCCTATAATTCCAAAGCCGTTACTATTTATATATAACAAGTAGGGGTTGTATGTTAACTAGTTTATCCGTAGCTTATTAAGGTGGTGGTGGTAGTATATATTAAACTAATGGTTGCCGGCTTCTAGGACACCATAGAGTAGTTTAATAACTCTTAGAATTAATCTATTCTTTAGTTTAAGTTCTAGTGGTAGGTATATAAAGAAGTCTCTATTTAGGTGGGTACTGGACTATACGTAAGCTTATGAGATATCGCGTAGGTATAAAGAGGCTGGTCTTCTTTTATTTCCTTATAGGGTTGCCGTAAGTACTAGGATAATTCTCTGGCTAACACGTTAAATAGTTAGTGATTATATTAAAACCAGATCTTTGCTATAGTTATTATAGGCTTATATAACTAGTCTAGACTTCTTAAAGGCCTTATCTATTCTAGCATTTTTAATCTTATTAATAAACCAGGAGTTAAAGATTCTGACTCCCTTTGGGATATCTGCTGTATTAATAAACTTAAAGACGCCTTTCTTAAGTAAACCGTTTATCTCCTTGCGTCGAGACTCTGTGAATAACAGTAAGGTGCACTTAAGGGTTATAGTATTAGGTTTTATTGGGCTGTTGTTAATAAATATTAATATATCCGCGATGTTTTGCTAGGACTTTATCAGCAATTATTATATCCGTTTTAATCTTTAGAGAGGTGTAGTAGTTATTAGTTTTCTAGTTAATTCCTTAGTTAGTTCCTTAGTTAGTTCCTTAGTTAGTTTTTTAAATAGCCCCTTCTCTAGTTTCTTATTAGGTTCTTCTGGTTCGGGTTATAGGTACAGCTTCACTATTATAGTCCTAAAGTTAGTAGGTCTATTGGGGAGTTATACCTTATATATTTCTCTATTAATTCTAAGTAACTTAAATGGGCTAGTCCATCTACTGCTTTGTCTAGTATTGCCTTTACGCCATATAAGCACGTCTAAGTTGAGGGGGAGGTCGTGGATTATGGTAATAGATGGACTATTTTATTAGTTTAGTGTATTGTTAACTTACTTCTTTGCCCTAATCCTTGCGATCTCCTCCATTGCCTTCTTTATAGCTGCCGCTCGCTGTGTAATAGAGGGTGCTGGTAGGTCGAGTTTGCTTATATAAGGGTAGGTACTAAAGACAAGAAGTGTTGGGACTAAGCCATCTAGGCCAGTTGTATTATTAGCGGCCTTTACCACTATTTATAAGGCTAGTTCTTTGGTTATTCCTAAGTCCTATAGCTCCTCTGTAATTATCTAGTATGCTTAGTATAGTGTTAGATAAGCTCTTTCTACTATTCTAATAAACCAGTGAGCTTCCACTGGGACGCTCTTAGTTAATATGGCTATTACTATAGCATGCTATTAAAACTCCTTGCTTGCGAAGTTCTTCCTAGCGTTGTAGGTAATATAGTCAGGTGGTTTAATATAGGTGTTAATCCAATATAGTTATAGGATGTCCCAGGTATATTTTATAGAGATATTACATAGCCATCTTACAGCTTGAAATCTGGTAGCTTTATTAATTATAACGTAGGTGATAGGGTTATGACGGTCGGCATAGTTACGACGGTTCCTAACAAATTTCGTCTATGCGCATGTTTGTTATTCCAAACCGTCATAACTATGCCGACCGTCATAACCCTATCACCTAC
>Ga0307507_10012541_pt1 | contig 10460 bp, 10 predicted proteins | sample 7_EM_MG_FD_207223 | JGI IMG/M metagenome (GOLD analysis project Ga0307507, IMG submission 207223) | Populus trichocarpa ectomycorrhiza microbial communities from riparian zone in the Pacific Northwest, United States - 7_EM | ecosystem: Host-associated > Plants > Roots > Unclassified | place... | reverse complement strand
GACGTGGAGCCACTTGAGGTGCTCAGCCGGGTGAGCAGACTGGCCCGGCACCTGGACCGGGCCCGCCGGCTGGCGTTCGCCGAGCACAGCCTGGAGCCCTGGGAGTTCGACGTGCTGACGGCGCTCAGGCGCGCGGGCAGCCCCTACCAGCTCTCCCCCGGCCAACTGCTGACGCAGACCCTGGTCACGTCCGGCACGATGACGAACCGTATCGACCGGCTCGCGCAGAAGGGCCTGGTCGAGCGGCTCCCCGACCCCAGCGACCGCCGGGGCGTCCTGGTCCGCCTCACCGAGGAGGGCCAGGACCGCGCGGACCAGGCCCTGGCCGGCCTGCTGGCACAGGAGCGCGCGATCCTCGCGGAACTCTCCCGCGCCCAACGGGGCGAACTGGCAGGCCTGCTACGCCAGTTGACCGCCCCGTTCGACAACATCCCCGGCTAGGTCGACGGGTCCCACCCCCGCACGCCTCGCCAGCGCGACCGCCGCGAGGGTGGAGTGGACGCCCAGTTTGCCGAGCACGTTTTGCATATGCGTCCGGACTGTGTGGGGGGAAAGGAACAGTCGCTCGGCGACCGCCTTGCGCCCCAGTCCGGCCACCATGCAGCGCAGCACTTCCCGTTCCCTCGGCGTGAGGGACTCCACGAGCCGCTCGCTCTCGGTGCGGTGCTTACGGGCGGCCGTCAACTCCCGTAGGACGCCGGTCAGTAGGGCGGGTGGCAGGTGCGTCTCGTCGCGAAGCACCCCTCGGATGACGGTTAAAAGTCTGGACAGCGAGCAGTCCTTGGCGACCCAGCCGGAGGCCCCGGCCTGCAGGGCCAGCGCGGCCCGGCGCGGATCGTCCTTCTCGGCCAGCACGACCATCCGTACGCTCGGCTGGGCCGAACGGACCCCGGCGACCAGGGAGATCCCGTCCACCAGCCCGTCCTCGTTGCCCGCCTGTACAGGCACGGCGGGCCGGACGCCCGGCACATTGCCGCCCAGATCGGCGTCCACGAGCAGGACGTCGAATCTGCGGCCCTCGGCGTTCGCGCGCTCCATGCAGCGCAGCGCGGCGGGACCACTGCCGGCCGCGGACACGTCGACATCGGGCTCGGCGGCCAGTGCCGCGGCGAGCGACTCGGCGAAGATGCGATGGTCGTCGACGACCAGGACTCGGATGCGAACCACGAAACCCCCTTCCCCAGGCTCCTGGTGGAGCAGGGGATACCTCATCGTCGGGAGACGAAGCGATGATTGCGGGTACGACGCCCGGGAGCGGCCTGAGCCGCACGGCCGCCGCCGTGCAGACACTGCTACCCCCACATCGGGCGTCGTACCCGACTTGTCTCGCCCCCTGAACAGCACCGGCCCCCACCGGTGCTGCTCACAGCGTACGGCTGGGGCGCAGCAGCGGAAGCTAATTTGCAGAACTGACTGTCCGACCCGTTTATGGTGGGCCGCATGTTTCGTATTGAGACGGAAGTCGACAAGGAGCGACGCGATCTGCTCCGCGCCCGGCTGCACGAAACCAACACGGCCGCGTCGCCGATGCTGCGCGCCCTGCGCGGAACCCCTCGCGAACGTGAAGTTCCGCTCCAGATCTGGGCGTTGGACGAGACGGGCGAACTGGCGGGCGGACTGGTCGGCCACACCTGGGCGGACTGGCTGCACGTGACGTACCTGTGGGTGGACGGCCGCCACCGCGGCACGGGCCTCGGCTCCCGCCTCCTCGCCGACGCGGAGCGCATCGCCCGCGACGAGCGCGACTGCGTGGCCGCCCGCCTGGAGACCTGGGACTTCCAGGCACCCGACTTCTACAAGAAGCAGGGGTACGAGGTGGTGTGCGTGATCCCGGACTATCCGCCGGGGGTCACGGAGTACACCCTGACGAAGAGCCTGGTCACAGCTCGCTGAGGGCGTCCAGGCTGATGTCGACGTCGATGTCGTACGGCAGGCTCAGGTCAAGCTTGTCGTGGTGGATGCCGGTCAGGGCGTACGTCTTGTTCACCGGGTCGATTTCGTAGACCCGCACCACCGGGTGCTGGTTGCCCTCAGCCATCTCGACCAGCCAGAAGTACGGGATACCGGCGGCGGCGTACTTGCGGGGCTTGGTGTCGCGGTCGCGAGCCTCGGAGTCCGGGGAGACGACCTCGACGGCGAGCAGGACATCCTCGGCCTGGAAGCGGGTCTGCTCCAAGCCTGTGATGGCTTCGGCACGGACGACACTGAGGTCGGGCTCAGGGCCGTTGCGGCGGTCGAGGACGACAGTCATCTCGCGGCAGACCTTCAGCTCCCCGGGGACCGTACGACGCAGGCCGGCGACCAGAAGGTCGATCATTCGACTATAGAAAATCCTCTGCGGGCTCACGAAGACGAGGCTCCCGTCGATCAGCTCGGTGTGCGGCGGGAGGTCGGGCAGGGTGAACAGGTCATCGACGGTGTACCCGTCGCGCGGTGGTACCGGCCAACGGGTGCCGGGCCCGTCGGCTGACCCGGGCGGCGGCTCGGGGGTCTGCGCGGCGATCGGCTCGGCGGTCATGGTGATTCCTCCCATGGGCGGGATTCTCGGCCTGCGCGTCCACGGTAACCGCCGGAATCCGCGAACGTCATCACAAGGGGTGACCGGCCCTGCCTGGCGTCCCTCGGTGTCGTCGCCCCACCATCCGACGAGCGGGGGCGACAACGAGCCCGGGTTCAGCTCACCCGCCGCGCCCCCGCCGAAGGCACCGCCGGGAACACGCGCGGGGCGGTGTAACCCGCCGCCGCGAACGCCTCCTCGACCGCCTTCGTCACCGTGTCCGTGTCGGCGGCCTCCACCAGGACGACCGCCGAGCCGCCGAAACCGCCGCCCGTCATCCGCGCGCCGAGCGCACCCGCGCCGACCGCCGTGTCGACCACGAGGTCCAACTCCGGGCAGGAGATGCGGAGATCGTCACGGAGGGAGGCGTGGCCCTCGGTCAGGATCGGGCCGATCGCGCGTACGTCTCCCGCGTCCAGGAGGGTGATGACCTGGTCGACCCGGTGGTCGTCCGACACCACGTGGCGGACGTAGCGCTGGATCCGCTCGTCCGACAGGCGGGCCAGGGACGATGACAGATCCTCGTACGCCACGTCCCGCAGGAACGGGACGCCCAACTGCCGCGCGCCCTCCTCGCAGCCCTCACGGCGTTCCGCGTACGCGCCGTCGCCCAGTGCGTGCTTCACGCGGCTGTCGACGACCAGCAGCGAGAGGCCCTCGGACGCCAGGTCGAAGGGGATCTGCCGGATCGACAGGTCCCGGCAGTCGAGGTGGAGCGCGTGGCCCTCCTCGCAGCAGGCCGAGGCCGTCTGATCCATGATCCCGCAGGGGACGCCGACGAAGTCGTTCTCCGCACGCTGTGAGAAACGCGCCAACTCCGGGGCGGACAGGCCGAGTTCGAAGAGGTCGTTCAGAGCGAGTGCCGTGACCACCTCAAGCGCCGCCGACGACGACAGGCCCGCGCCCGTCGGGACGGTGGAGGAGAGGTGGATGTCCGCGCCTGTCACCTCGTGGCCCGCCTCGCGGAGCACCCAGACCACACCCGCGGGATACGCGGCCCAGCTCGTGTTCGTGCGCGGGACCAGCTCGTCCACGTGCAGCTCTACGACCGGGCCCTCGATGTCCGCCGAGTGGAGGCGGAGAACGCCGTCCGTACGGCGGGACACCGCCGCCACCGCCGTGTGCGGCAGGGCGAGCGGCATCACGAAGCCCTCGTTGAAGTCGGTGTACTCGCCGATCAGGTTGACCCGGCCCGGCGCGGCCCAGACGCCCTCGGGAGCCGTCCCGTACAGCGCCTCGAAGCCCTCACGTACACCCCGTACACCCACGTGCGATCCCCTAACCCTTCGATCAGTTCGATACGTTCTGTGCGAACGCCCACGCGTCCGCGACGATGCCCGCGAGATCCGCGCGGGTCGGGTTCCAGCCGAGGCGCTCCTTGGCGCGGGTCGCCGAGGCCACCAGGGTCGCCGGGTCGCCGCCGCGGCGCGGGGCCACGACCTCGGGGATCGGGTGCCCGGTGACCTGGCGCACCGTCTCGATGACCTGGCGGACGGAGAAGCCCTCGCCGTTGCCGAGGTTGCAGATCAGGTGCTCACCCGGGGTGGCCGCCTTCAGCGCCAGCAGGTGCGCGTCGGCCAGGTCCGCCACGTGGATGTAGTCACGCACGCAGGTGCCGTCCGGCGTCGGGTAGTCGTCGCCGAAGACGGAGATCGCGTCGCGCTTGCCCTGCGCGACCTGGAGGACGAGCGGGATCAGGTGCGACTCGGGCTCGTGCCGCTCGCCACAACTGCCGTACGCACCGGCCACGTTGAAGTAGCGGAGCGACACCGCGCCCAGTCCGTGCGCCGCCGCCTCGCTGGTGATCATGAAGTCGACCGACAGCTTGGAGGCGCCGTACGGGTTCGTCGGGGAGGTGCGGGTGGTCTCGACGATCGGGACCTCGTCCGGCTCGCCGTACGTGGCCGCCGTGGAGGAGAAGACGAGCTTGCGGACGCCGGCCTCGCGCATGGCGGCGAGGAGGGCCATCGAGCCGCCGACGTTGTTCTCCCAGTACTTCTCCGGCTTGACGACCGACTCGCCGACCTGGGAGAACGCGGCGAAGTGCAGGACCGCGTCGTACGAGGAGTCGAGCCACTTGGCGGCGTCGCGGATGTCGCCCTCCACGAACGTGGCACCCGCCGGTACGCCCTCGCGGAAACCCGTCGAGAGGTTGTCCAGGACGGTGACCTCGTGGCCCGCCTCCAGCAGGTGCTGGGCGACCACGCTGCCGACGTATCCCGCGCCGCCCGTGACCAGGTACTTACCGCTCATCAACTCGCTACCTCTCGCAGTCGCTCGGCCGCGCGCTCCGGCGGCACGTCGTTGATGAACACGCTCATGCCGGACTCGGAACCCGCGAGGAACTTCAGCTTGCCGGACGTACGGCGAATGGTGAAAAGCTCGAGGTGGAGCGCGAAGTCGTCCCTGCTCACACCGTCGAACTCCTCCAGTGTGCCGAACGGCGCCTGGTGCCAGGCGGAGATGTACGGCGTCGGAGGCTCGCCCTCACCGAAGATCCGGTCGAAGCGCCTCAAGAGTTCCAGATAGACCTTGGGGAACTCTGTGCGGGCCGCCTCGTCCAGGCCGAGCAGATCGGGCACCCGGCGCTTGGGATACAGGTGGACCTCGTAGGGCCAGTGCGCCGCATACGGCACGAAGGCCGCCCAGTGTTCACCCTCAAGGACGACCCGCTCACCGGCGAGTTCACGCTCCAGGACCGAGTCGAAGAGGTTCTCACCACCCGTCGCCTCCTTATGAGTTGCGAGTGAACGCAACATCAGCGCGGTGCGCGGGGTGGTGAACGGGTAGGCGTAGATCTGGCCGTGGGGATGACCGAGCGTCACGCCGATCTCTTCGCCGCGGTTCTCGAAACAGAAAACCTGCTCGACGGAGGGAAGATGCGACAGCTCCGACGTCCGGTCGGTCCACGCGTCGAGGACGAGGGCCGCCTGCTCCTCGGTCAGCGAGGCGAAGGACGCGTCGTGGTCGGAGGTGAAGCAGACCACCTCACAGCGCCCGGAGTCGCCGGCCAGCGAGGGGAAACGGTTCTCGAACACGGCGACGTCGTACGACGAGTCCGGGATCTCGCTCAGCCGGTCGCCGGTCGTCGGGCAGAGCGGGCACTGGTCGACCGGCGGATGGTAGATGCGGCCCTGGCGGTGCGAGGCGATCGCCACCGAGTCGCCGAGCAGCACGTCCCGCCGTACCTCCGAAGTGGTGACCGTGCGCTCCAGCGGGCGTCGGTCCACCGCGTCGCGCACGGTGTCGTCCCGCAGGTCGTAGTAGATGAGCTCACGACCGTCGGCCAGCCGGGTCGAGGTCTTCTTCACGCCGGGCTCTCCATCCGTACGTACATCCACGCCGCCATTCAGGCTTCACACAGAACCAAACACCGAACCGAACACATCAAACCACAAACCCCCTCAGCTGTCACCAACAAAATCAAACAAAGAACACCAAACAAGGTGAGCGCTTGATGCAGACCCCCACCTCTCTCGCCGCCGAGCTACGGCTCCCCACCAACGGGCTCGACTACGCGATCCTGGCGATCTACTTCGTGGTCGTCCTGGGTATCGGCCTGGCCGCCCGCAGATCGGTGAAGACGAGCCTCGACTTCTTCCTCTCCGGGCGTTCGCTGCCCGCCTGGATCACCGGACTCGCCTTCATCTCGGCCAACCTGGCCGCCACCGAGATCCTCGGCATGGCCGCCAACAGCGCCCAGTACGGCGCCTACACCGTCCACTGGTACTGGATCGGCGCCATCCCCGCCATGGTCTTCCTCGGCCTGGTGATGATGCCCTTCTACTACGGCTCGAAGGTCCGCTCGGTCCCCGAGTTCCTGCTGCTCCGCTTCGACAAGTGGGCACACCTGCTGAGTTCGATCCTGTTCGCCTTCGCCGCCATCCTGATCGCCGGTGTGAACCTGTACGCCCTCGCGATCGTCGTCGAGGCGCTGCTGGGCTGGCCGCAGTGGGTGGCGATCGTGGTCGCCGGTGCGTTCGTGCTCGCGTACATCACCCTCGGCGGGCTGTCGTCGGCGATCTACAACGAGGTCCTCCAGTTCTTCGTGATCCTGGCCGCCCTCATCCCGATCTCCTACCTCGGCCTGAAGAAGGTCGGCGGCTGGGACGGGCTCACCCACAAGCTCGACGCGGCCCACGGCAACAACTTCACCACCGCGTGGGGCGGCACCGGCATCGGCAGCGTCAACCCGCTCGGGGCGAACTGGCTGACCATCGTCCTCGGCCTGGGCTTCGTGCTGTCCTTCGGCTACTGGACGACCAACTTCGCGGAGGTCCAGCGCGCGCTCTCCGCGAAGAACCTGTCGGCCGCTCAGCGCACCCCGCTCATCGCCGCGTATCCGAAGGTCTTCATCGTGTTCCTGGTGATGATCCCGGGGCTGGTCGCCGCGGCGCTCGTCCCGAAGATCGGCACCAGCGGCTCGGATCTGCAGTACAACGACGCGATCCCGTACCTGATGGAACAGCTGCTGCCCAACGGCGTCCTCGGCATCGCGGTCACCGGCCTCCTGGCCGCCTTCATGGCCGGCATGGCGGCCAACGTGTCGTCCTTCAACACGGTGTTCACCAACGACATCTGGGCCAAGTACGTGGTAACGGACCGCGAGGACGCGTACTACGTGCGCTTCGGCCGCCTGATCACGGTGATCGGCGTAGCGGCGTCGGTGGGCACGGCGTTCCTGGCTTCATCGTTCTCGAACATCATGAGCTACCTCCAAACGCTGTTCTCCTTCTTCAACGTGCCGATGTTCGTCGTCTTCATCGTCGGCATGTTCTGGAAGAAGGCCACCCCGAAGTCCGGCTTCTGGGGCCTGCTCGCGGGCACGGTGACAGCGATGGTCAACTACTTCTGGATCTACAAGCAGGGGATCATCTCCATCCCCTCCGACCAGGGCGCGAACTTCGTCTCCGCGATCGCCGGGTTCGTCGCCGGTGCGGTGGTCATGTTCGTGGTGTCCCTGTTCACCCAGCCGAAGTCGGCGGAACAGCTCCAAGGCCTCGTCTACGGCACGACCAGCCCCGGCATGACCGAGGCACCGGCCGCGGGCGACGACGCGTGGTATCGCCGACCGGCCCTGCTCGGCTGGGGCGCGGTGATCCTGGCCGCCGTCTGCTACATCCCGTTCTCGTTCTAGTCGCGGGAGGATTGAGAAACCATGTCTGAACACTCAGGACACTCAGAGCACGACGTCCAGCGCGAGGTCAGTGAGCTGGAGAGCAAGTCGACGACCGCGTCCCGGTTGTTCGATCTGCGGCTGATCATCGGGGGGTTGTTCGTCGTCTACGGCGTCATCGTCACGATCGCGGGGATCAGTCCTTCGCAGGCGACGCTGGACAAGGCGGAGGGCGTCAACATCAATCTGTGGACCGGGATTGCGATGTTGCTGCTGGGGATTTTCTTCCTCGGGTGGCTGAAGCTGCGGCCCGTACCTCCGGTGGAAGTGACTACGGAGGAGGAAAAGGGGGCTTAGGTCGGCTGCCGGGTGCGGGTGCGCTGCGGCTGGTCGCGCAGTTCCCCGCGCCCTTAAGGGCAATCGTGCTGGCCGTGTTGGTCAGTGGGCCCGGCCCTCGCACTGCGGTGACGGCTCACCGTGCCGATTCGAAGATTCCCGCCCCCTCGTGCGTCGGGCCCCGGCCGGAGTCGGCCGGGGCCCGACGGACCCGTCGGTCAGTGCGAGTCGTTGCCGGGGTGGCAGGGGTGGCAGGGGCCGCATTCGGCGGCGTCCGTCCACAACGGCAGGTCTACGTCCCAGCCGTCCGACGCGATGACGGTCGCCGTCCTCATCGCCGAGCCGTCGTTCTTCGTCTCGGCCTTGGGCACGTGGGGCAGGGAGTGTCCGCCGTTGAAGCGGGCGCAGAGGTCGGCGTACGCCACGGTGTCGCGGATGATCGTGTGGACGCCGATGTCGACGAGTTCGCTCGGGGCGAGCCCCAGGGACTCGCCCAGGTGCCTCATCGCGGTGAGCAGATAGGCGTACCCCTGCCCGAGGATCCGGCCGGCCATGGTCGAGTCGTACGGGTGGTCCCGCACGAGGAGTCCGACCTGCTTCTCCCACAGATCGACCGGCACGACCTCCCGTACGGAACGGGCCGGGCCGGTTATCAGGTGCACAAGAGCGGCTGTCATGATGCCTCCGTCGGACGGTGCCCCGCGTTTCGGGGCGCTGAACCCAGCACACCGCGCCGAACGGGCCGGGTGCGATCAACCCGCCTTCCGCGCAAGGGTTTTGCACGTTGTGCAAGCGGCCTCGACGGCCCCGCTCCGCGCCCGTAGCGTGAAAGGCCCCAGCCGTGCGGTGTGGGAGGGGCCCGTGCCCGTTGACCCGCTCTGGAACAGCACGCGAGCACGCGAGTTAGCCTCGCAACGGCGCCCCGGCGCGCTCATTCGGCTCGGCCGGGAACACCGCGCCTGGACCCTCGCCGCCCTCGGCGACCGGCTCGGCTGCTCACCGGCCACGGTCTCCCGGCTGGAACGCAGCACCAGGGTCGTCGACCTGACCCTGGTGCACCGCGCCGCCCTCGAAGTCGGCGTTCCGCGACACGTCCTGGTGAGTTCTCTCGCGCCACCCACCCCGACGGCATCGACGGCCACTAGAGTGACGGCCAGTCCGCACGCCGAGGAGGACCCGATGCGCCGCCGTACGCTGCTCACCGCAACGGCAGCCGCCGGACCGGCCGCCCTGCTGCTGGGGGTGGACGAGGCTCTGGCCGACACTCCCGCACCGACCGGCACCGGACCGCTGGACGCCCGGCTGGCCGCCGCCCGTGACCTGTACGACAAGGGCACGCACGCGCCTCTGCTCGCCGCCCTGCCCGGCCTCATCGCGGACGGGCACGCCGCCGCCTCCTCCCGCCGGGAACTCGATCAGGCCCGGCTCTCCTCCGTCTACAGCCTCGCCGCCGCCGTACTGATCAAGCTCGGCTCCTACGAGCAGGCCCGGCTCACCGCGGACCGCGCCCGCACCTGGGCCGAGGTCTCCGGCTCCCCGCTCGCATCAGCCGCCGCAGTGCGGGAGTTGGCGATCGTGCTACGCCACCAGGACCGCGGCGAGGAGGCCCAGCGCCTCATGTCGACGGCGGCTTCCGGGGTGCAGGCGACGGGACTGAGGACCGACGCGTCGGCGTCCGCGTACGCGCAGATGCTCTGCACACTCGCCTACACCGCAGCCCGGGGCGGCCACCGCGCCGAGGCCCTCGCGATGACCGAGGAAGCCCGCCGCGCCGCCAGCCGGCTGCCTCAAACCGCCCCGCCAGGACGCCTGTTCCCCATCAGCCCGGGGAAGAACCTGCGCCCCGCGCAGTTCCCGACCGCCGAGCGCAAGGCCCGCCTGGGCACCGACATGGCGCGGGCCTGGTGGGCATGGAAACGCCCCGAACAGACCACCCAGGCACTGCTCTCCGCGTACCGCGCCAGCCCTGCCGAGGTCCGGGACCGCCCCGCGATCCGCAGCATCGTCCACGAACTGGCGGAACGGCACCCGCGTACCACCGGCGTCCGCGAGTTGCGGGCGGCTGTACGTCAGCGGTCGAGCTGACACACGGCGAGCCCTGGCCTCCGGCCGCGTTCTTGGCCCTAGGCCACGCCCAGTTCGCACCAGACGTACTTGCCGCGTCGGCCGTTCCTCGACAGCGGCTGCCAGCCCCAGTTGTCGGCAGAGGCCCGCACCAACGCGAGCCCTCTCCCCGCCTCGGCGTCCAGCAGGTTCGCCAACTGCCCCGGCGGTTCAGGGGGTTCGGGGTCCGCGTCCCACGCCCCGACACGCAGCACGCCCGCCGACCAACGCACGCGGAGCATCACAGGCCCTTTGGTGTGGAGTACGGCGTTGGCGACCAGCTCCGTCGCGAGGAGTTCGGCGGTGTCCACTACCCGGATGAGGCCGTGCGCGGTGAGGACGAGGCGG
>Ga0307507_10012540_pt1 | contig 10460 bp, 9 predicted proteins | sample 7_EM_MG_FD_207223 | JGI IMG/M metagenome (GOLD analysis project Ga0307507, IMG submission 207223) | Populus trichocarpa ectomycorrhiza microbial communities from riparian zone in the Pacific Northwest, United States - 7_EM | ecosystem: Host-associated > Plants > Roots > Unclassified | place... | reverse complement strand
GCGATTGCCTACGAGACGGGCGGGCTTTTGATCGATGGCGGCTGGCTGCGCATTCTCGGTGCGGGCTGCCCGCAATTGCCGCGCAGCATTGCCGATTGGAACGGCGTCACCGCACAAGTGACGGCGCACCGCCTCCCCGGTGCATGCTTGGTCGGCGACGACGTGGTGGGCGGTTTCTTCGCCATCAACAGCGGTGGCCTCAAGGGCCGCCGCGGCAATGTCTTTTACCTGGCACCCGACACACTGCGCTGGGAAGACATGGAACTAAGCTATTCCGATTGGGTCTATTGGGCCTTCACCGGCGATTTGTCGAAGTTCTATGAAAATGCCCGATGGCCGGGCTGGGAGCGGGAAATCGCTTCCGTCGACGGGCTATCGGGCATGTTGATCTTTCCATTTCTCTGGGCGGAAGGTCCCCCGGTTGCTCAACGGACACGCAATTGCGTGCCCATCGAGGAACTCTGGGACTTTCACGCAGGCCAGAATCGCTGATCAGCCCCAGTCGGCGTGGAAGCTGCCTTTTTCGTCGACGCGCTCGAAGGTGTGCGCGCCGAAGAAGTCGCGCTGCGCCTGGATCAAATTGGCGGGCAACGTCTCTGCGCGGTAGCTATCGTAATAGGCAATGGCCGACGAGAAGCACGGCGTGGGCACGCCGATCTTCACGGCCGTAGCCACGACGTCGCGCAGGGCATCTTGGTAGTTGAGCGCGATCTCACGGAACTTCGGCGCCAAGAGCAGATTCGCCAGCTTGGCGTCTTGCTTGTAGGCATCGGTGATGTCCTGCAGGAAGCGCGCTCGGATGATGCACCCACCGCGGAAAATCTTGGCGATTGCACCGTAATCGAGATTCCAATTGAACTCGTCGGAGGCCGCGCGCAATTGCGCGAAGCCCTGCGCGTAGGACACGATTTTGCTCAAGTAGAGCGCGCGGCGCACCGACTCGGTGAAGGCTTTGCGATCGCCCTCGAACGGCTTGACCTTCGGCCCGGGCAGCAGCTTGCTCGCGGCCACGCGCTCGTCCTTCAGCGAAGAGAGGACGCGTGCGAACACCGACTCGGTGATGAGCTGCAAAGGTACGCCCAGGTCCAACGCGCTCTGGCTCGTCCACTTGCCCGTGCCCTTTTGCGCGGCGCGGTCGAGAATGACGTCCACCAGCTCTTTGCCGGTCTTCTCGTCCTTCTTGCCGAAGATCTTCGAGGTGATCTCGATGAGGTAGCTATCGAGCTCGCCCTTGTTCCACTCCGTGTAGACCTTGCCGAGATCCGCATTGGAAAGGCCGAGCACGTGCTTGAGCACCGCGTAGCTTTCGGCGATGAGTTGCATGTCGCCGTACTCGATGCCGTTGTGCACCATTTTCACGTAGTGGCCCGCGCCATCGGGCCCGATGTACGTGACGCACGGTTCGCCGTCGGGCGCGCGGGCCGCAATCTCGTTGAGGATGGGCGCCACGAGCTCGTAGGCCTGGCGCTGACCGCCCGGCATGATCGACGGGCCATGCAGGGCGCCTTCTTCGCCACCGGAAACGCCGGTGCCGATGAAGTTCAGACCGGCCTTGGCCAGTTCCTCGTTGCGGCGGACGGTGTCCTTGAAGAGCGTGTTGCCGCCGTCGATCAGGATGTCGCCCTTGTCGAGCAGCGGTTGCAACTCCGCGATGGTCTTGTCGGTGGCCTCACCCGCCTTGACCATCAGGAGGATGCGGCGCGGTTTTTCGAGCGAGTCGACGAACTCCTTCATGGAGTAGGTCGGCACGAGCTTGGCCTTGGGGCTCTCGGCGAGCACCTCGTCGGTCTTCTCGCGGCTGCGGTTGTAGATGGAGACCGCATGACCCCGGCTCTCGATGTTCAATGCCAGATTGCGGCCCATTACGGCCATGCCAATCACGCCAATCGCCTGCTTGCTCACTGGTCATCTCCTGGAAAAGGGCCGGGCATCAGCCGTGTGGCGTGAGTATAGGGAGTCAACCGACACGCTCAAGAGGACGTGTGGCGAACGCGGCGGATTCCCCAGCATGGGCTACGCCGCCGTACGGTCGTAAGAGATGGCCGGGCATCGGCCTTCCTGGCGCGGGATGCACGATCGCGCGGTCATGGCGTTCACCTTGCGTCCATGAAGATGTAGACACCGAGGGCCATCAGCACCCATGGGAGAAGCACCTGCCCCTAACGCCGGATGGGCGCGCCGAAGGTTTGGTGATTCACCAGGAAGAAACCCGCCGCGCACCATGCGGCGGTCATCAGCGCGAAGCAGACGACGATCACGACGAGCTCGGAGGCCTTTCGCGTCGCAAACACGGGTACGTAGGTGGCGATGACGAAGAGCGCGAGGCCAAGGCCCAGCAAACCGACGAGCTTTGACATTCTCGAGGCTCAAGCTACGACACGTCATCGTGCATCGGACGTACAATGCCGCGCGTTAGCATGCGTAGCGCGCTCATCGGAGGTTTCTGCATCGGGATCGGGGGAGGCATCGGATACTTCCTCGGCCGTTCGAGCTTGGCCCACGAATGGGAGCAAGCGTATGCGAGCGTGACGCCGGCCCAATACGATCGGTCCGCGCGTGATCAAGCCGATCCGACACCCCCCGTCGGCGAAAAGGTGCTCGGGCCGATGCCCCTCGCACGCGCGCGGCTTTCGGTCCAAGGGATCGTCGAGGCCGATCCCGTGCGGGTCACGGTCAGCTCCGTCGGCAGCGATGAGAAGGGGCGCGAGCTGCACCTGACGCTCGAGAATCGTGGGGCGTGCACCGTTTCCGCGGTGGCCGGCGTGGCGTACGGCTTCGATGCCTGGGGCCGCCCGTCCGAGATGAACCGCGCGGGCGAGCACTACGTCGCATTCGAGGGCGATCCGAAAATTGCGCCCGGCGCCAAAGCCGTGGTGACCGTTCCTTTGCGCTACGCCGGCTCGGCATCGCTGGCCGCGGCGCATGTCGATCGATGGACGTGCACCGATGGTACCGCGTGGAAACGCGGGGCGGTGGGCGGGTAGCGCGGGGCGGTGGGCGGGGTCGAACGACCACATTTCGGCGGCGGAAACCGGGCGCATGGGTGTCTGGATCGCGCACCCCGCCTGGACGAGCGAAGGTCCGGAGGGCGAAGGCCACAGACTCTGATGGATAAGAACATCAGGGCCCACGTACGCGGGAACATGGGCCATCAGGGCGCGTTTTCGTGCACGCAGGCGGGCGGCGTGGTGCTTGCACCTGCATCGACCATGAGCCATCCACCTCCCTCGATGCCCGCCGGCCCTGTGCGGATGGAGTACATCGACGAGGACACGACGACGCCGATGCCTCCGCGGCGCCATCGCATGCCACCCGTGCTTCATGCGCACCTTCACCAGATTGCGCAGATGCCTCCGCCCAACCTGCAACCTGACCAGCAGCGACCCACTTTCCCGTCGGGCCGATTCGATACGACGGTGAAAATGGCCCGCACGATCGTGCGGCAAGCCTTGGGAGCGCGGGTCGAGGTTCGCGCGGTGGGCCGACTCGCGGCGTTCATGGCCTTGGCCATCCTCACCGGCTTGACCGTCGCCCTCGTGATCCGCGAGCGCGAGCTTCGCGTCCAACACGCGGGCCATCCGCCGGTGGTCGAGGCAACTGCGCCGCAGTCAACCGCGCCCGCGATCGCCGCTCAAACAACCGCGAAGGCCGCGGCGGAGCCAACGCCACCCACGGCGACCGAGACGATCGCCCCCACGACGACCGCCCCCGCAGCGCCGGCGACGAAGCCCGCGAAGCGCAAGTCGCACTGACGGGTCAAACCACGGTCCACTGATCGGCGCCGAGGTACGGCACGTAGGCTTCTTGCAGCGTGGCCTCGTCGGTCACCAGGCGGGTGAAGTCGGCCAGTTTGGCGAATTGATATGGGGCAATGCGCGAAAATTTGGAATGGTCGGCCAAGAGTACCTTCGCGCGGGCCACGGACAATGCGGCGCGTTTGACCAGGACCGAGTCCTGATCGGGGTGGTAGCACCCCCCGTCGTGCACGGCGGGCGTCGACATGAAGGAGACATCGAAACGCATGCGGCCAATGGCGTCGTGGGCCAGAAGGCCGACGTTGGCGTCGAACTCGGGGCGGTGCGTGCCGCCGATCATCACGACGGCCAGGCCCTCTCGCGTGAGGAGCGGCACCAGCGAGAGCGCATTGGTCACCACGGTGATGCCGCTTTTCTTCGCAAGATGGGGCACGAGCGGAACGCACGATGTGCTGTCGTCCATGAAGACGGTCATGCCGTCGCGCACTTCCTCCGCGGCGGCGCGCGCGATGGACAGCTTCGCCGCGCGCTCGGTGGAAAGGCGCGATTGCCACGTGCGCTCGTGCTCCAGTGCCACGGGCGCCTCTTCCACCGGCTTGATGGCGCCGCCGCGCACCTTTTGCAAGCGACCGCGCTCCTCGAGCAGATCGAGATCGCGGTGGATGGTCATGGCGCTGACGCCGAAGACCTGGGCGAGATCGTCGATGCTGACTTCCCCGCGTTGCTCGAGAAGCTCGAGCAGCCGGGTGTGGCGTTCCATTTGAGCAGGGGTGAAATAGCGTCGATTCACGAAGGTTGCGTTACGCGCGGCTGTTCGGGTGCACGATAGCCTTGAGCGACGTCGGATCGTTGCGAAATGCTTCGAGCGCCGCGGTGACCTCGTCGAGGCCGAAATGGCCGGTGACGAGCCCTTCGAGCTGCACGGAGCCGGAGCCGGCCAACGCGATGGAGGCCGGGTATGCGTGCGCGTAGCGGAAGGTGCCGGTGACCCAGAGCTCCTTGGCCTGAAAGGCGTCGATGTTCAGCGCGACGTCGCCCATGCCGACGAGGACGACGGTGCCGCCGGGCATCATGCAGCGAAGGGCCGATTCGACGGCGACCTGGTTGCCCGAGCACTCGAGGAGCACGTTGGCCTCGATGTCGCGCGTCGAGAGCGGGCGCTCGCGCACGTTGACCACGGCGTCGGCGCCCATGCGCTGCGCGGCGGCCAAACGGTGGTCGCTCACGTCGGTCACCACGATGCGCGAGGCGGCGCGGGCGCGGGCGACCTGCACGCAGAGCAGGCCGATGGGGCCTGCACCGGTGACGAGCACCGAGGTGCCCGGTTCGATGCGCGCTTTGCCTGCCGCCCACACGGCCACGGAGAGCGGCTCGACGAGCGCCGCGGCCTCGTCGGAGAGCGAGGCGGGGATGGGGTGCGCAAAGGCTTCGTCGATGACCACGTATTCGGCAAAGGCGCCATCGACGGGCGGCGTGGCGAAGAATTGCACGTCGGGGCACAGGTTGTAGCGCCCCAGCCGGCATTCGCGGCAGGTGCCGCAGGGCACCCCCGGCTCCAAGGCGACGCGCTGCCCAACGGCGAGCGCGTGCACTTGCTCGCCGACGGCGACGATGGTGCCCGAGGCTTCGTGCCCCAGGACCAGCGGCTTGCGGACCACGAAGTCTGCAATGCGCCCGTGCTCGTAATAGTGCACGTCGGAACCGCAGACCCCGACGGCCGCGACCTGGACGAGCACCTGCCGCTGCCCCGGCTGGGGCACGAGGCGCTCTTCGATGCGGATGTCTCGGATGCCGTGCAACACGGCAAGACGTTGGTTCGCGTTCATTCTCCTGTCACAGCTCCCATGGTGAGGCCGGTGACGAGCCACCGGCGGACGGCGAGGCCAGCGAAAATCATGGGCAGCACGATGATGGTGCCCAGGGCGGTGAGCTGGCCCCAATCGACCCCGCCTTGCGTGATGAGCCTTCCCGCGGCCATCGGCAGCGTCTGCGAGCCGGGCCCGGAAAAGCTCGACGCAAACGCGTAATCGTTCCACGAGAATACGAGACAAAGCACCCCGGTGGTGACGAGCCCCGGGGTGGTGGTCGGCAACACGACGTACCAAAAGGCCTGCCAGCGGCTGCACCCATCGACGCGGGCCGCCTCCTCGAGCGAGGGCGGCACGTCCGCGAAGAAGGCGCTCATGAGCCAAATGGCGAATGGCAAATTGAACGATAGGTACGCCAAGGTCAAACCGGCAATGGAGTCGATGAGCCCCAATTGCCGAAAGAGGATGAACAGCGGAAGAATGACCGCCGCAATGGGGGCCATGCGGGTGGAGATGATCCAGAAGGCCAAATGCTTTTTGCTCTTGTGGTGCCAATGGGCCAGGCCATAGCCACCGAGCGCGCCCAGGCCCACGGCGAGCACGGTCGAAAGCCCCGCCGCAAGCAGGCTATTTTGTGCGAAGGGCCGCACGTCATTTCCGGCGCCGATCAAATCGCGGTAATGCTCCAGGGTGGGCGCGAAAAGCCACGTGGGGGACGCTGTCTTGATGGCCGGTGTCGGCTTGAACGACGAAACGACCATCCACACCACGGGCGCGAGCGTCCACACGAGCACGAAGAGCGCGAGCACGCCGGCGACCGTGATGGGCGCGGAGCGAGAGGTGGGCCGATCGCGCCTCATCGCGTGAGCCCTTTCTCGCCGAGAACGCGCACGAAAGCGTTGGCCATCAAAATGGAGAATGCGAGCATCAAAATGCCAATCACCGAGGCGTACCCGAGCTCGCGAAAACGAAACGCCGTTTCGTAAAGCCGAACGGGGATGATCTTCGTAGCATCCGCCGGGCCGCCGTTGGTGGTGATGGTGATGATGTCGAAAAAGCGAATGGCATCCATGGCCCGCACCAAAAGCGCGACCAAAAGCACCTGACGGATCTGCGGAAATACGATGTAGCGCAAGGTCTGAAAGTAGCCTGCGCCGTCCACCGCCGCGGCCTCGACCAGCGGCGCCGGCACCGCCGAAAGGCCGGCGAAGGTGACCAGCGCCACCAGCGGCGTCCACTCCCAGACGTCCATGCCAATCACGGTGAAAAGCGCCGACGTTTTTCCCGCGAGAAGATCGCCCTCGAACCCCAGGATGCGCAACGCCCAGGCGTAGAGGCCCAGGGTGGAGTCGGTGAGAAACCGCCCCAGGAGCCCCACGACGATGGGCGCCATGAACATGGGCACGATGGCCAGGGCCAAAAGAAGATTTCGCCCTCGGACGACCCGGTGGAGCACCAACGCGAAGACGATGCCCAGCGCCATTTCGATGCCCAGTGTCAGGGCAAAGTAGACGAGGCTGGTCACCCACGAGGAACGCACGTCCGCGTCCTCGAGAAGGCGATGCCAATTCTCCAAGCCGGCATTCTCGAAGCGGATGCCGCCCATGAGTTTCACGTGACTGAAACTCATGACGATCAAGGTGACGAACGGAATCAACGACAGCGATGCGAGCACGAGCAGCGCAGGTAGCATCATGCGCATTTCGAAGCTCGGAATCGCCCGTTTCATACCTTGTTCACCACGTCGAACTTTTCGGCCGAGGAGCGCATCGCTTCGTCCGGTTTGAGCTCACCGGCCAGCATGCGGGACACCTGCGTGAAGAGGATCGTATCGAGCTGGTTCCAGGTGGCGACCTTGGGGCGCAGGCCGATGTTCTCGGGTTTCCACGCTTCGCTCACCGCCTCGGCGGCGAGGATGTTCGGCAGTTGCGAAGGGCGCTTTTTGGCCGCCTCGACCTCGGGCCGCGCATACACCGAGTGGCGCGTCGGCGTGCCGCCACCCTTTTCGCTGGCCAAGGTCATGAACTGCGTGGCCGGCGACGTGGCCCAGTTGATGAAGAGCCACGCGGCCGCCTGCTCCTTGTCCGATGCGTTGGCGTTGATGCCCACGCCGGTGCCGCCCCACATGTTGGCCGAGCGCTTCGGCCCTTTGGGGAGCGGCGCGTACCCGACTTTGCCGGGCAACGCTTTTTCGTTGGAGGCGGCAAACTCGTGCCAATTGGGGCACATGGCGATCTGTCCGGCCTGAAAGGCGCTGGCCACACCGTCCCAATCCCACGTGCGCGAGCCGGGGTGCGCGAGCTTGAGCAGCTTGTTGTAATACTCCGCCGCGGCGATGGCTTCGTTGCTCGAGAGCGTCGACTTGCCCGGTTTCTTCGTGCCGGTGAGGCCGAGCTCGGGTCCGGCCTGGAAATAGTCTCCGCCGTAAGCCCAAAGCACGTTGGAGAAGTCGCACATCAATGCGTCGTGCTGCTTGGCCTGGTGCCCGGTCCCGTAGGGTATTTCGGATTTGGCGTTTTTATCGAACCAGCGCGCAATGGCATAATACTGCTCCCACGTGAGCTGGATGGATGGCGTCGCGTCGAACCCGAGATCGTGCGCCATTTTGTCTTTGTGCTTCTCGAAGAGATCCGCACGGTAATGCCAAATCATGGTGGGCGTGTCGTACGGCAGCGCATAAAGCTTTTGCCGATCGAGAAACCGCCCTCCTGCGTCGAGCTGGGTGGAAATGAAGTCCGAAAGGCCGTTTTCCAGCGCCGGAACCGAGTCTTTCTTGTCGAGGAATTTCGATAGGTCGACCAGCCCCTCGGAGAAGGGCGCGAGCACTTGGTACGGGTCGGCGTAGATAACGTGGAATCCGGCTTGGCCGCTGGAGAAGTCGAGGGACACCTTTTCGACGAGCTTGGTCAGCTCCATTTGCGAAATATTGACTTTGATGCCGGTCAAATCCTCGAACGGCTTCAAATTCGCAGCAATGGCGGCCGAGGGCGGGGTGTTCTCGGAGATGAAGTTGATCGTGGTCCCCTTGTACCGAGCCCACACGTCGGCCACCGGTTCGGCGGCGGCCCCGGCGGCCCCCTCTTTGGAGCCACCCTTGCACGCCTGTAAGAAAGGCAAGTAAGCCAACGCACCGAACGCGCCCATGCCGTGCAGCAACGAGCGACGGGAGACAGGGTTGGAACCGTCCATCACGTCCTCCTTCAAGTTTTTCACATATTCATAACGTGATGTTACGTGATCTACGCGCTCGATGTGCGATCGACAAGCACAAAATGGCCGGCAGATCACACTGCAACGCGTCAACATCACATGAGGCGCGTGATTCGTGCCACGCATGCGGCGCGTTTTTGACCGCGCATTCGCTCGCGCGTGGCGAACGGGCAGGCCTACGATGAAGCCATCATGCGCCCATACCATCTCTTGGCCTTGCCCTTCCTTTCGCTGGTTGCGTGTGCAGGTGGAACTCCGGCCCAGCGACCGCCGGCGGTGGCCGATGCGCCCGTGGATGCGGTCGCAAAGAGCAACGCTTTTGCGCGACGGCTCGTCGAGGCCGACGCCAAGTTCGCCCCCGAGTCACTGATCGATCTGGGAGACGCCCGTCTCGACGAGCGCGTGCCGGATCTCGCGCCCGAGCGTGACGAGCGTGCCATGCGCGAGTACCGCGATATCGAAGCCGAGTATCGACGATTGGCCGCGTCCGAGCCGAACCCCGATGTCCGGACGGATCTCGAGGTGCTGGCCCGCGCGGCGCAGCAGCAGCATCGTCAGATCGCGCTCGATGCCAAGTACCAGGTTCCGTTCTACGAGCTTGCGAAGCTCATTTCCGAAGGCCTTTCGCCGCTGCTCGATCCCAAAGGTACCCCGGAGCGAAAGCGCGCCGCCCTCGTTCGCCTCGCAGGGTATGCGGGACTCGGCCCGAACGGGGCCGCGATCACCGAGCTTGCCGAGCGTCGCACCCGCGAACGATTGGATCGCCCGGGGCTGCTCTTCCCACCGAAGACGCGGGTCAAACGGTATCTGGAGAGCTCCACGGCGATTCTTCCTTCCGTGCGTACCGCGTTCGTGGACTCGGGGCTTTCTGGATACGAGACGGCGCTCGGCCGGCTCGAACAGCAGATGACGGCCTACGATGCCTTCGTGCGCACGGTCATCCTTCCCCGCGCGCGGGACGGCTTTCGGATGCCCGAGGAGTATTACACGTTCGAGCTGGAGCAACATGGCATCGACGCACCGCCGCGCGAGGTGGCCCGAACGGCACGGCAAGCCTTCGTCGAGATTCAACGGGAGATGGCCCCGCTCGCGCGCGAGGTGGCCAAGAAGCGGAATTTGCCGGCTGACGATTACCGCAGCGTCATTCGCGCGTTGAAGCAAGAGCAAGTGCCGGGGAACGCGATCGAAGCGCTGTACCGGCGGCGTATTGGGGAGCTCGAAGCGATTATTCGAAAGGAGCATCTGGCCACGCTGCCTCGGCATGCGCTGAACTTCCGCATGGCGAGTGCCGCGGACAGTGCGCGCATTCCTGCACCGTATTACGACTCCCCTCCCCTTTTCGGCCCAGGGCCAAAGGAAGGAGTCTTCGTCCTTGCCGCCCACAATGCAGACGGCGCCGCCGGTCGATTCGACGATTTTAGTTTCGATGCCGCGACCTGGTGGCTTGCGGCCCACGAAGGGCGACCGGGGCACGATCTCCAATTTTCGCGAATGCGCGAAAACGGTGTATCCATTGCGCGCGGCCACTTTGCCTCCAATGCGGCGAACATCGAAGGCTGGGGTCTTTACGCCGAGTCAATGGTCAAGGATTACCTTCCGCTCGAGGGCCGGTTGATCGACCTTCAAGCGCGGTTGATGCGTGCGGCGCACGCATTTCTCGACACTGAATTGAATTTGGGGATCATCG
>Ga0307507_10012539_pt1 | contig 10460 bp, 5 predicted proteins | sample 7_EM_MG_FD_207223 | JGI IMG/M metagenome (GOLD analysis project Ga0307507, IMG submission 207223) | Populus trichocarpa ectomycorrhiza microbial communities from riparian zone in the Pacific Northwest, United States - 7_EM | ecosystem: Host-associated > Plants > Roots > Unclassified | place... | reverse complement strand
ATTTATATTTTAAAGTGTTTTTTGCTTGGAAAATATCAAAATAATAATTTTTTCAAAAAATTTATTTTCGACATTCAAAACAATTTTAAAACACAAAAAATCAATTTAGAACTAAAAAATAAAATAAAAAATAAAATATTTTCAAAATATAAAAACAGTAAGCTATAAGTTGTTGCTTGCTTTTAATTTCGCTGGTGCGTTTCAGCAAACTGACGTGCACTAGCTAGCCATGTATTTATTAGACATCAACATCTAGAGATGAAACACTGCCTGACCAAATTGCCAGGAAGAAGAGCGGAAATCGTGGCTGAAGGTCGGTTGATGGTGAGAGAAAAAGAGAGATCACGTGTATGACCAAATGAAATTGTCAAACCCACTTTTCCTTAACCCTCCTTAATAATAGAGTAGATTATTCTTTAATCCCTGGGTTCTTATTGAAGTTATAATCTAGCCCTTTATGTTTGAAATCTTACAATTTAGTCCCTTTACTATTGTTTACTTCTTTTTTCTTTTTTATTAACATCGATTGGTTTTTCTCCAAGCGATTCAATTGCAAGATAATGATCAGCAAGAGATTAAGCTACAAGGATTCAAACTCGAGGGGTTATTTCAAAGTCCATGGAAGCCCACTGGAGAATAAAAAAACATCTCAGCTGATGCATTCTCCCAAGAAAGGGACAATTAAAAAACATTTTAGTGTTGATTTCAAAGGTTAGTCTGGATAAGATGGATTGAATTTCTCTAGGAAAAACAGAAGAAAGGTTCGTTTTGCATTCTGTTTGAGACCGTGTCTTGTAAGAACAGAGGACCCATGCAAGAGGTGACTTGCTCCTGACCCTTGTCATCATGTGGAGATTCTGTGTAGTAGGACACTCAAAAGAGCATCGTCATGATGTGAGCTTGCAACTGCTCCTTGGAAATTTTCTTGTCCCAACAGCCAGCTAACGTTGAATTCCAAGTACAGGTGGAGTATTTCTGAGGATCGAGAAGGACCGACTTGCCTGAAATTAGTTCCGAGGATGAATTTCAATCTTCTGTTCTTCAAGAGGTGGAGTATTTCTCTCTTTTGTTTCTTGTTCTATGGAATATCCCCTTCGGTAAATGGTAAATGGTAAATGGTAAATGTGTACTTGAGACCTCAATATTCTTTTTTAATTGACTTTCACTCATAATTCTAAAAAACCTACTACAGGTTATTGGCTAATTGTTAGAGAGTTAAGAAAAAAAATCAGATTAAAACATTATTATAAAAACATCAATAGTCACAGATTCATGGGTTGACATCAATCATATGATTTTTATTATCTCCATGAATAATTAAGACGTTACTATCTCATATCAATTAAAAGATGAGGATCTTAATAGCTTATATAATATAAAAGTCATATTTTTTTTGAAGAGGTGTTTTCCATGAGCATAAACATACATCATCAAATTCATCATATCGGCTAGGGTCCATCATGATCCATGGTTATGAGCATATATATAATGAAATACACGTGCTCATTTTGTTGAATAATGCCTTCACTTGGTGTTCGGAATGTCTAAGGATTGGCCAGAATTGATTTTGAACACACCAATTTCAATACATAGTTTCTGAAATTAATTAAAATTTTAAAACATTCCGAGATCCAACCTCTTTGGGTTCGATTTTGGGAAGATAAACATTACAATAAGTCCTCGAATGTCCAGAAGGCCAACCAGTCCAATATTATTGGCTCGCATCAATATTTTCCACGGTAACTTTGTCTTTTTAGAACCTGATGATCATCACCACAGCTTCTGACCAAACCGTACACCCATTATTAGACAACAAATTATTCACGCTATAGAAAAAAGACAAGAGTTGGATGGAAGATATACATGAAAACACTAGGCTGAAGTTACCCTTGTTGTTTAGATAAATGAGTAAAATTATAATAATGTTTTATTTTTATATTAGTTTAATTAAATTAGAGAATAATAAATGAATTCTATCGCATTAGATTTGAATCACTTAAAATCCAACTGGGTTCATTATATTTTATTATGAATTAATTTGGTTTCAAATCAACTATTAATTTTCACTCTAGTAACTCTCAGGTTCAACACTTCTCCATATCTTCTCAATGAATGGATTCTAAGTAACCACACATCCTAGAGTTGAAGTTAAAGAAGTTTTTTATCCTACTTTTTTTTTTTTTTTAAAAAGTATTTTCTAAAAAATTAAAAATTTTATAATTATTTTATAATTATTTTTTTTATTATCAAATCGTTTGGATAGGCTGAAATTAATTTGTTATTATATGTTTTTAAATAAAAAATCTTTTCAAAAATAACTTCTATTCACAGTATAAAATAGACTCTAAAACATACAGACGCCAAGCATACAACTAGTTGAATTCAGATGCATGAACAACGCAACATGGAATGCAATATAAAAATGGTAATCGGACGAGGCGATGTCCTTTTTATTTTTTACTTTTTTCTCTTCCGATTCTCTTCTGGTCCCCTTCAAGAACTAATCGCACAATTTGATTTTAATTTTCTCCTTTTACTACCTCTGCCTTTTCGTGTATATCTGAGATTGTGATAATAGTAACGTTTTAAAATAATTTTTATTTAAAAATATATTAAAATAATTTTTTTTATTTTTAAAAAATTATTTTTGATATTAAAACAATTCAAAAATATAATTTTTTTTTATTTTTATATAAAAATAAAAATAATTTTTTAAAATTTAAAAAAACACGGTTTTCAAACGCTATTCAAATGCCATTCCACATACGAAAACTCGCACGGTTCCTGTCGCTTTCCCTAGTACAATCGCACGATGAGCAAGTTGAGGCTACACTGTGCCATTTGCAAGACATATAAATAAATTACCAGTACTGAGCCCAAAATTAGAATCCACCCTCAAAGACTCACTTCGCTTATTGACAGATTGATGGCAAAGTTCTCAAAGAAACTTAGCAAGACAGATGTCCGAAAGAGACTCGCAGTGCCAACCAGGTCTCTCAGCTCTCTTCCATCCTTTGATGGTGCTCATGCTGTATATTTTCAAGCTGCAGATGAAAGAGGTGAGGTTTGGACCTTCAAATGCTCCATTCGCAAACGAAGGCACCCAAAACCAGTTCTTTCAAAGGATTGGCTCGCATTTGTTGATAGCAAGGGCCTTAAAGCTGGTGACATGATCGAGTTCTACAAGGAGACAAACGAAGCCGCCACAGCACATGCTTACAAGGTTCGGGCTGAAAGACAAATCAAGATATTTGGTGTTGTTTTTGGGTATGCTCCTATTACTGCAATAACCCACGACTCCAGCGATGTTTCTCCAATATAACTATGATGTATAGTAGGAAGCCAACATGTAGCTAGCTAGTGCTAGGCATAAGGAACTGAATTACCCTGTAAATTCTATTTTACCATGCTGTTCATATTCAATTACCTAAATTGTTATGGGAATTGTACTGATTCTCAAAACATTAGGATTCTATATTTCATCTGTATTTATGTGGCAAGTATTGAATAACATTATTGTTTATAAGAAAAGGCCGAGTATATGTGCGTGTACTGCCAGAAAGAGGTGGTGTATTGTTCAGAGTTATTAAACTGGTACAGTTAAACAAGTTGTTTTGTATCTATTTAAAATTCTATCATTTCAAGAATTTTTTTTAATAAAAATTGAAATTATATTATTTTGAATTTTTTAAATTTTATTAAGTTGACCGGATTGTTAATTGATTTACATTAGATTTGACCAAGTAAATTCCACCTAATTTAATTTGAAACTCAACTTGAACTAGATTTTAAATTAGTAAGTTTTTGGGTTAATTTATCAAGTCAGGTTTAATATCCATTATATGCATAGTTAGATTATGCTATTAGGTTTTTTTTACCTAAAAGCAATGATTTTATACAGAGACCATTTACATTTTTTATACACTCACTAGGTGATGAAGTCCAACGATTTACTAAAAAAGGATGTGAAAGCTGAGCCCCGGCCATCCCATGGGTGAAATGACTTTTTTCAAGAAGAGTAAAGAAGGAAACAACAACATTTTCTAAATAATAATAAAAAAAAGCTACCGCTGCCCTTCCCAATTTGGAGGACCTTCTTCTCTCAGAACAACGACTATCAACAATCCAAAAAAAAAACAATTACCGCCGCAATAGCCACGTTAATTCGGTGGCTGAATTTTATGTTCTTGATTCAGAAATTGACTTTTTACCATTGGAGTAAATAAGAATAGCCACGTCTGTTAGCGAGTAAACGAAGGTGAAGTGAGCAATTGTTAATTACACTTCCAATAACCAACAGATAAAATTTACGACCCATGGGAAGAAAACAAAGCACAAGTCCTTGAGGTAGTGATCGGTAAGCTGGATAATGATTTACTAATATGATAATTTTATTATGAAGTTGTTTGGTATTTCTTTAGATAATATAAAAACAAATTTTTATTCTGTTTAAAGCTATTTAAGTACAGAAATTTTTGTTTCATTGAAAGAGTTAGAATAAACTTGTTAAATTCTCTATATAAAGGTTAATCTAGCTAATCCGGCTCAACATAAAAATAAAATAAAGGTTGTTATTATACTTTTAAAACTCGACTAGAGGCCGACCCAGGGTAAGACTAGGTCACGGGCCGTATAACCATTCATTGACTTTGGTCAACGTAAGGATAAAAAAAGTAATTATCATAGTTTTAAAACCCGACTCGGTGGACGAACCAGGGCCAGATTCGGGTCACAGGTTAACCATTGACCCGGGTAAACATAAAGGTAAAAATGATTATTATTATAGTTTTAAAACTCAATTTAGGGGTCGAGTTGGAGTCGGGCTTAAGTTGCGGGTGGAGACCATTGACCCGGGTTAACGTAAGGATAATATTGATTATTATCAAAGTTTTAAAAACTCGAGTCGAGGGTCGACGTGGGGCCAGACTCGGGTCACGGGTTGGGTTGACCATTGACCCGTGTCAATATAAGGATAAAAATTATTATTATTATAGTTTTAAAATCCTATTTGGGGGTCGACCCGGGGCTAGGCTCGGGCCATGGGTTGAGTTGACCATTGACTTAGGTCAACATAAGAAAAAAATGATTATTATTAAAATTTTTAAAATCTAACTAGAGGATCGACCCGAGCCAGACTCGAGTTACAAGTAGGGTTGAGTATTGACCAAAGTCAACATAAAGATAAAAATGACTATTATTATAGTTTTGAAACTCAACTTGGGGGTCGACCTGAGACGAAGTTCGGGTCACAGGTCGGGCTGACCATTAACTCAAGTCACTGTAATGATAAAACTAATTATTATTATAGTCTTAGAACTTGACTCGAGAGTTGACCCGGGGCTAGGCCGAGTCACAAGTCGGATTAAGGATTGACTTGGGTCGATAAAAACAATTATTATTGTAGTTTTTAAACCCTACTTAAGGGTTGACTTGAGGCCAAGTTTAGGTCATGGGCCGAGTTGACCATTGACCTGAGTCAACACAATGATAAAAGTGATCATTATCATAGTTTTAAAACCTAACTAAGGGGTCGACCTGGGACAAGGCTTGGGCCATGGGCTGCGATGGTCAACCCGGGTTGACCTAAAGTAATGTAAGAATAAAAATTAAAAAAAAATCAAAGTAATCTCATTTTGACCAAAGAAATATATAAAAAGTAAATGGGTTTTTAACCCGTGTTTTATCTTGGGTCATTGAGGTCGCAAGTTTTTGACTGGGTCAAGTCAAATCAATCTTTTATCTATTTTTTTAAATCAAAACGGCCTAGACCTTGGGTCGGCCGAGTCCTGTCTAGTGTCTAACAAACACAAAATAAAGCAAATTGTTTAGTCCAATTCATAACACACCAAACACAGGATAAGATAATTATTTGCCTAATCTTATATACTCCAGTCCAATTCATAGTACACCAAACACATGATAAAATAATTATTTGTCCAATCCTATCTAATCCAGTCTAATTAATATTACTTAGCATACAAAACACTTCTGAAGATAACAATCAAACATCAACAAGTAACAAATAAACAAATCAATACATCTTTCATAAATGAGAGTTTGACTTATTGTAGTGATTTCTTAGTTTTTATCAAAATATAACATGCTTAAATCTTAATATTTGGTTAAAATTGAATTTGATTATATCTTAGGTAAAAAAACTAAATTAACTCTTCTTTTTAGCTAAAAAAACTACAAATTTAATTTACAAGAGTTTCTTAATTAGCCCTATATATCCAAGTTGATATAGTTGAATTGAAAAATTCATCAATCATATGACAACATGGAAAAAAAATTATTATAGTTAAGGGTTCTTCAGCAAGGCTCTAATAAAAAAAAAATTTATCTATTATTTTATTTTTAGTTTCTCTCATATTTTAAACTTTTCTTTGGACGATAATGAATTGGATTAGACCAGAGCCATATTTAGTTTCACCCCTATTTATCCAAAATATTCAAATTTATTATTTATCTTTCACTTCAACCTAATCGACTTATTCCAACCCAATTAACTCAGCTCGACAAATAAATTTCTTTATCTTGTAGGTAGAGTGTCAAAATCCGGCTCGACTATCAGGTTCACTCAAGGTATTGACCTAATCAAAACACACCTAATTCAGTTGATGCTTAACTCAATTGACTTAGTCAAATCTAGTCAAAGACCTGATCAAATCAAAAGTTTGAATTAAAAAAGAAAACTTGTTGTTTAGAGTAGGATTCAAACCTTAATTTTCTTTATCATCTAAAATGTTATATCAATTCATCAAGACTAACACAAGCAATGTATGTTATTAATAATATTGTATATATTGTTGCACGTGTGCGGCATTGCGATAAACCTCCTCCTGGAATATCCAAGTGTATATGGTGTAGGGAAATGGACATGACAAGAAATTATTGTCCTTTATCAGTGTAAAGAGGGAATGAGAGTCACCATCTTGGTCACTAGGAATCCTAACTGGTCTCAAAGATCGGGCACAAGGACTGGTTATATAAAGAAAATGTATTAACACTCCAAGCACACCTTACCTTAGGTAAGTTGCATTGTTTAATTGGTTTATTAAACTAGTTGTCTGATTGTTGGGCTGTCTAAGGTTAAAGACAAATCCTCCTTAGTAAGGAGATCCTTATTTTATCGAGTAAAAACCTAATTGTTCTAATGTTAATAAAAAAAATCTACCTTTTTAATATTTGAAATATGTTTTACGTATAAGTTTGTAATCCTAAATACTTAAAAAAACAAAATATTTTTTTGGTATTTTTGAAATATGGGCTTAGTTCTCATGACTTTAATAAATTAGTTATTAAAACTCAAAATGCATGCTAATACATATTTTTTTTTAATTTTGTTTTGTATGAAAATACAATATGAAATTTTTTATATTTTTTAGAGACTTAACCGTATACATGAAAACAAAACATTTTTTTTCCATATATATTTCTTGTAAATTTCGGAGAAAACCAAGTATTTTAATACCGGATTTATATTTTTATAGTATAGAAATACAAACCACTATTAATAAAAAAAATAGTAGAAAAATATGCGAGAAAACCATAATTTTTTTAAAGGATTTTGAATTTTTTTCCGAATTGTTTTTCTTTTTAATATAAAATATAATATTATCATATTATAATAATAATAAGATGGGCTTGACCCAATTATATAGGTAAAGCCCATCCTGTCTGGGCTGAGATCGACCTAAAAGAAATTGGGCCGAGGTCGGCCTAAAAGAGTTTGGCCAACATCAGCCTAACAAATCTTCTTTTCTTTCTATGTGATTGGGCCAGACTCGACCTAATCATTTTGGTCTGGGCTGGAACTGGTCCAACCTAGTAAATTATGGAGAGACTCCATTGTTCAATAGTATAATAGTGAAGAAGGAAGATGAGAAAGAAGTAAAGAAAAGAAGAAGAATAAGGAGGAGGAGGAGAAGGAGAAGGAGAAAGAGAGGGGAGGCTGACCTGGTGGTGATGATGGTGGTGTTGGTGGTGCCGGTTGCAGAACGATGGTGGTTCCAAGCTGCCGCGAGGAATAGATGGTGGCTATAAATGGGATTCCTTTTTCCTTCTTTGTGCAAAGGCACATGCTTATTCTTTTCTTTCTTTTTTTTCTTTCTTGTTTTTTTCTTCCCTATCTCTCCTGTTTTTTCTTCTGGTTTTTTTTGTTTATGTTCCTCTCCTCTCCTCTCGTTTCTGTTATGTGTTTTTTTCGTCCTCTCTATTTTCCTTTCTTTTTCTCTCTCTTTCCTTTTGTTTTTTCTGTTTGTCTTTCGTCTTCGTTTTTTCTCCCCCCTTGTATGGCCTTTCTCTGGCTTTTATAAAGCCAGATAATACCATTCGTTCGCCCAACAATATGAAGTGGACTCTTAGGATCGTTACAGTGGTAATGGAGACACATCGTGGAGGTGCAAGGCTGCTTTTCTTCTTTTTAGTCTGGTCCGCTGAAAAGGATGAACAATGTCTTTTGAGACAACATTGTCTCATTCCTTAACTGATATAGCAAATTTCAATTTGCCTCCTAAAGTTCTGACTTTTTGCGATTGGACCCTTCTTCATGGAAAATCTCTCTTTTTTTTTTTTAATTTTTTCCCTGGATAAATTGCAATTGGACTCCTGAATTTTAGCGCAATTTACAAAATAGTCTTGGTTTTTGAATTATTTAATTAAGTCCTTAATTGACTCTTAAACTTTTCAAAATTACCCCTGGAAAAATCAATTAAGCTCCTTACAGAGTACCCTTGCCTTTTCACTGTGGTCATTGGACTTTAATTTCTTACAATTTTGACCCAAATCAACCTCAAACTTTGATATTTCTTCAATTAAACCTTTAATTGCATTAATTAATTAAATCAAAGTTTAATTAAGTCTCCAAACTTATTAATTCTTTCAATTTTTAACGAAATTGACTCCTAAATTTAATTTCTTCCAATTAAAGCCTAAATTGACTTAAAAATCAAATTTTCTTGCAATCAAACCCTTTATAAACTCAATTAATCTTTCAACAAAATCTAATTGAGTCTTTAAATATCTGATTTTGAACTTTTTTTCTTCAAATTAAATTTTCTGTGTCAGTAGGGTCTTCATTAGTAAAAAAGTATAATGTCAAATTTTAATCTTTATATTTTTAAACTTTCTCAACCAATCTTTAACCATTTTTTGGGCGTCCCTGTGTCTTCTTCTCACTGCTATATATTTTTTAGTGTTTTTTCAAGAATTTTTTTGATTGTTTTTGGCTTGGGGTTCCAAAAATACATAACACTACTAATTTGTATGGTATATATATTACCATAGCTGATCAGCTAGGTCAGTCGAGTAATCCAAAGTCTTTATGGGTCAAGTTTGGATAGGATCTAATAAATATTTAAAAGAATACCTATCAGATACCAGACCTAATTGGAGTTCACTAGCTAGTTGATTTGCACCTACACGGCTACACCCCACTTGGAACTTGTTTATTTTTTTGTTGCAAAAGGTCTTTGAATTAGTATCGCCGTCTCCAATATTCATCATGTTTGTCTTGAAAAATTTGGAACAGGGAAACTTTTGTAGAAAGCTTTGTGCATGCAACTAGCAGTAAGGTTTTGTCTTCTTATCAGTGCCCTAGAGGATTTCTGTACCACAAATCAAAAGAAAAGAACAATACATAAAGCTGGAAAGGTTTAGAATGCTCCACTTTTAAAAAAAGCACAACATAAGAAGACGATACCAACAAGGAAACTCCAAGATTAAAGAAATAGAAAGAAGAAGAAGAAGATACTATAAAATATCAATTCATTGAGGGGATGCCCCTCCTTAGCATTTCTTATTTATTTTATTAATTAGTGCCGATATGTATCCCATGTGATGGGCACAAATGCTTTTAATTTTCGTTCACTTGAAAGTGATAGTTTGTTTGAATTCATCTAATTAAATTTCCAATGTTCCTTTAGACACATCAACTTTTACTATTAATTTGCATTTAAATTTGCCATCCATACCCCACCTGGGGAATTGTTAGTTTATTCATTTGTTGCTGGATTCCGATTAATTATACAAAAGGTCTTTGAATTATTATTGCCTTCTCCAATCCATAACACTTGTCTTGAAGAACTTAGAATCTGGAAACTTTGGTAGAAAGCTTTGTGAGATAAATCACATGCCCTAGAGGGTTTTTGTAACATAAATCAAAGGAAAGGGTTAGTATGCTCCGAGATGCCCACTTCGAAAAAGGCACAAGATATGAAGAGGATACCAACAAGGACGAAACTCCAAGATTAAAGAAATGGAAAGAAAAAACAAGATAATGTTTACAAAAGAAATTGCAAATGATCTATGGAAGTAAACGTCATTTTTTTTGGGCATAATTCAAATCGATTTGTGGTCTTAAGCACAGTGGATTATAAAAACCTTAGTGTGAAAACGAGAGATTTTAGAGTATTGCACAAATAAATAGTAATATTTACTCTGCAAAAGAGAGACAGATA
>Ga0307507_10012538_pt1 | contig 10460 bp, 9 predicted proteins | sample 7_EM_MG_FD_207223 | JGI IMG/M metagenome (GOLD analysis project Ga0307507, IMG submission 207223) | Populus trichocarpa ectomycorrhiza microbial communities from riparian zone in the Pacific Northwest, United States - 7_EM | ecosystem: Host-associated > Plants > Roots > Unclassified | place... | reverse complement strand
TCCAAAATAAATTTCTTTTTTAAAAGCTAACCAATTAATACCAAGATCTTTTTATCCTCAACCTTTCCAAATACTTTCTCTCTATCTCAATATTAAGGGAAACCCCATGGAGTTAGTCTAGCATAGAAGAGTTAAGACTTGGTAGTGTGTTCCTGTCCAAGATCACAAGTTCGATTATTGTCAGGTGCAAACATTTTCATGGGCCACCTGACTTGGGCAAAGCCATAATCAAGGGTTGCTCATAGTCTCACACATGCCTTAATGCTTTAATGCTCTCTCTTAAATTTCATAGCATCAAGGGTTGCTCGCTCATAATCTCACACATGCCTTAATGCTTGCTCATAGTCTCATGCATACTGAATGGAGAACAAATTAATTTATAGAATACTTGCGAGGTATGATAGTTCCAGAACACGTTGCGATCTTCATAGCTTGCAAAATTCCCTGCTGCATCCCTGATTTTAAGGGCTCTTTCCCATATTTGCCCAAAGAAGAAAGCCATTGCATGAATTGTTTTGACTTCCATACCATTTCACTATTCACTTATCTCTTACCATTGCTTCAAGGGTCAAGCTACTCTGATCCAGTATTTAATATTTTATTGTCAAAGTCGAGCCAATAATACATGCACAAATTTGCCGTCCTCATGTCTCATCGTTTCTGTACACTCACAGCTTCGAGCAGTAAAGTTTCTTATTCAATTTCTTCTATAGAATTGGATCTACATTCAACGGTAAACAAATAGAAAAAAGAATATATATATATATATATATATACTTTTTTAAGAACGCTTCCTATTGTGGAAAAACCATTTACAAGTGTGCATGTGCACAATAACGGGGGAGAGAACGCACAAAATAAACACACCAGATGAGTAGCACGAGCCGATGTATATGCAGCAGCCTACTTCCTTGTTTGCACAACAACAGTTTAGATATGTTATTCAGTGCCGCTTTGCTAATGTTTTTTTCATTCCTTTGAAAATCTTCCAAAACCACATCAAATTCATGACAGATAGCACTACTGGCACTACCAGTGCCAGGAGTCGTCCAAAGGAGTGCATTTGCTTGACCTGTGGGGAGGGAACAAAAATAGCAATTCACGGCAAATTTTAGTCGTCAAGGAAGCATTCACCTTTCCAACATAAATCATCAAACATTCATCTTAAATTTGTTGATCATGTCGATCTGTGAGAAATTACTATACTGGTAAAATGCGGTCATTCTTTCTCTTTTGTGTTCTTTTCAACAAGATTCTCTACGTTGTTATTAAGCTGTTTGGTATATGGCATGATGAAGCACGTCCTTAGATCTGACAGAAACACAAACCAGCTCCTTCCCATTTTAGAAGGCACAAAATGACCACTTCTATGTTCTAATGAAAAACAGGTTGCTTGCAATATGATGCAAATGGGTTGCATACATCAACTCGACTAAGCCTTGCAAATGATCAATCTTTTGAGTTCTGATCTTATAGTCAAAATTAAATTCAACTAGTTATGTTTTAAATCTGACATTTTAAATTCTTATAAGTTATGCTTCCCAATTCTGCATCACAGTCAGAATCATAACATGGAGAAGTTTTGCAGGTGTGGTTATTACCTGATATTGGTGCAGGAAGACATGGTAAAACAGGTAGATAAACAAGAGTATCCTAGCAACCTGCACATAGTTTTATTGTTAAATAAGCATGTTTAGGAATTAGTAATGCGAAATGGGTGCTTATTTCAATTCACAATTCACTTACAAACCAAGCGAAGAATATCACAACCCCGTTTAAGAGATATGCTTTAGACTTCTTCATTCCAGCTGTGTCAAGATACCTTCACAAAACCAAGCTGAATATCACAATCCATAACAAAATCACAATGGTTGGTTATTGAATCATTATAAAATACAAACTTACCATCTCAAATTGATTCCAGGAGTAGTTGTCTCAGAGATAAGAACCATGTAGGTGTAAAGTTGCCCCTCCCCAGTCAACATCGAATATGCCACAGCAATCAGGGAAAGAGAATGATGAATCACCTGACATGATGATGTTATCATCGTATCCATGATCAATTCCAAGTTTAGTAACAACTTCCTAGCTGACATGTCTTTTCAACTAGGTTGTGCTTGCAGAGGAATAATTAAACAAAGCTTGAGGAGAGAGGAAACATAAAGTATTGGGCTCAATTAATCTTTGCACAAAATAATCACTTACATATTCCATCCCACCCAGAGAAGGATAAAACCAAATAATCATCCCAAGGTCAGCAATGAAATAACCAGCAGAAACCTGTCAATATCACATCAGAGAATGAGATGAAGGAAACAGGACACAGAAGAAAATGATATTATTAGGCAAACAAAAAGCAAGTCTAGACATGCGCATCCAGACTTTTGGCTAGACTAATCTATTGGGTAAAAACAGCCCCACCCACATATAGCAAATAAGTTTTGCTTAAAGCCACGGGAATGGCCATCAAGAGGTTATTTGCAAGCAATGAAATTCCTCCATCAACAATATAAATGTATAAAGAAGGTAATTTAAGATTCAGAACTATGCCATCACTTCCTTGCATGTGTACCATAATGCAGATGAAAGAAGTTAGAGAGATGCTTGAAGACTTTTAAACTTATGCGGTAAAATCCATGTTTACAGAATTCAAATTCGAGAGAGAGCATGGAAATTCTTCGACAAGGATACACTTCAAAGGGATAACTTGTGCAATAAACCAAATAGCCTGGTTGACTTTTTGAATCCAATTTGTGTGTTTAAAAGCTGAAAGATAATCTATGCTGTAAAGATTTGCAGTAACCAATAACTTAGAACATTTGCTTTGTTCTCCATTCAGAAGCTAATTAGCTAAAAGGGACTGGATATTTTCCTGTTGTTAAGTATACAAGTGCAGGAGCTAACAAACTTTCCCAAAGCTGAACAATTGTCTTAAATCAAAGCATACCGAGGGAGGGGGGGGGGGGGAACTCAACTGGGTATTCTGGAGAACTATGTGGTCAAATTAGGATCCGAGGTAGAAAAGAGTGTTTTGTAATCTTTCAAAAAGCACATCAATATAACCATCACTTTCATCATTTTGCAACATCAAACAGTATCCACAGAACAATTCCCAAACAATTTGAAAAAGTTGGTCAGGCTATAGTGTGTTAAATCAACTCTTTTCTGTCACTCGATTGCAGTGCCATTGACACAAATTATATAATATCACCCTCAAGACACTGCAGCTCACTTGTATTGTAAGAAAAAGATACCAGTCTTTCCCATCTATTTGTGGTTTCCCACAAGACATTGCTCTGTTATTTTCAATGGTAACTGAGATATTTTAACATGCCTGAACTATTAGGTCTACAATAAGGAAAATTTGGCCCTGATGCGCGTGAAGTAAATCGTATGTTGATTTCTGCCTACCACTGCAGAGATGACACATCACTAACGTCCCTCAACATGTCCAAAAATCAACGCAGTTTAAAGCATAAACATGCTAATAAACTTGGTGCCAAGGATAAATAAAAGCAATCTGGAGCATCCTTACCCCCAATGCAAATGTAGACAGTGCAGAACTCCGAAATGTAACAAGGCCAGCGTGAGGTTGGTCAGAGAAGAGATCAGAGCAAAATACAAAGTATAATGACATCATTGTAATGAAAACAGCATGGAAAGTGGATATAGCACTGCATTGATGGTTGAAACCAAATTAAAAAAATTCAAAACATAAGGCAATAAGAACGTTAACATTAATCGAAAAGATTCAATCACCGGTTGTTCCATTCAATACGTTGCAAATTGGTGAGGTTGGAATAGCTCTTAAAATAAACAGCACTGAACAAGCTGGTAAGATCATAGACCTAAAAAGGAGCAAACGGCACACAATTAAAGCTGAAGGGAACAAGACCAATACTAGGAAAAAGTAAATTTTGATAGAGGAAAAGAATTCAAGATTAATTAAAACATACCATCTTGCAAGCAAAAATGCCACCTGTGATAGAAGTGTACGGAATCAAAGGACCAGCTAGTAAATATTCCTTCAGCAGCAGCTCCGCGTTAATTTGGTATGATTTCATCGCCATGACAATCAAATTATCCCAGCACCAATAGTAAAGCAAAATCCTCAATGCAATTCCACTTCCTCCGCCTAAAACACCGATTAACATTAGAAATTAATTAAAAAAACACAAATTACATTATGCAAACAGAAAATTCACGAAACTCGTGAGAACGTGTCAATCAAACACTTCAGACAAGTAAAAAGAGTCAACAAATCATATATCAGAAGGCAATTTTCTTGTTCAGCCTAATTAAACGTGTCAATCAAACACTTGAGACAAGTAAAAAGAGTCAATAAATCATATATCAGCAGGCAATTTTCTTGTTCAGCCTGATTAATAATGATTAAAAAAAAACAAAACAAAACAGAGTAATCCTATTGTTGCCTCACTACTACTACTACTACTGCTTCTCATTGATCACTTATGCTTAATTTTTTTCCAGCAAATAATAGTTAAAAAAAGAAAATATGAACATCCTCAATCACTCCAAACACAGAGCACGTAAGAAGATTATCACGCAGTCACGAGTGTGTTGAACAAGGAAGTAGACATAAAAAAAGAAACAGAAAAGGACAGGTGTTTGTGAATATAAAGAGAAGAGAAGAACAAGGAAGGACGACTTTCCTTTGTGTTGTTGATGTTTTTACCTGAATCGGAAATCTCACCGGATGTTGCGGGAGAACTTTAGTCGAACCGTTTTCTGTCTAAGCGTTTGGGTAACAAAGAGGGGGAGAGTCTTAAGTTTCGTGTCTTTATTATTATGTTTTGTTTTCCGATGGAATTCAATAATTAATTATTGTTTTGTTTAGAAGAGTAAATTAATTATTATTGAGAGGGTATTTTACAGTGATTTGTTTTGAAAGTATTTTTTATTTAGAGAAATATTAAAATGATATTTTTTTTTAATTATTTTTTACATCCAAACATTAAAAAAAAAAAGAAATTAAAACTTATTCCCAAACATGCCTTAATTAAGAAGGATTGGAAGGTTCGGGGAAGGATACCGTGTGCAGAGAAACAAGGGAAAGGACCAATCGGAGTTAACCCCGGCTTGCGCGTTACGCTAACTTACTTTAATAAGCTCCCTACAGTGGACTTGGAATTGTCCGTTCTGTTCTTTTCTTTTCATTTCTTTTCATTGATTTTAATTAACACTCTCTTTTTCTTTTTTTTACTTTTCATTGTTTTTTTATTTAAATTTTAATTAACATCTTCTCTCTTATTTTTTAAAAAATGATCTAGTTCATTTTTTGAAATAATAATTAATTTTTAATTGTTTTTTAATTTTAAAATGCTTCAAAAGAATTACTTAGATTTTTATACTTTATGTGAACAAATTATGCAATCTTAACAGCTCAGATTAGCTTCTAAAATAAAGGAATTAAAAATGTATAAAATAAAAAAAGACAACGGGATTAAAAATATTTATTTTGATTTTGTAATTAAAAAAGCAATGATGTCTGAAAAATATTTTTTATATATTAAGAATTAACTATTTCCAACGGATCAGCGTAGTAGTAATAATTCAGAAGAGGGAAGGAAGGAGGACTCACACGGTATGAGTGAAAAGCCAACACACAACACATAAGGCATTACACGTTCAACAAGTCAGCATTGTAAGAAAGCGGCGTTCATTTGTTATCTATCTATCAATCATAAAGCCATGGCTACGCTTCTCTGTTCTGGGGTCCACGTTCGATTTTCGACCTTTTGTTTTTTCTTCCATTTCTGTGGCTCGAACATCAAATTCCAACAAACCCTACTGCTCTAGTTGGACACGTCACATTATTTTGGTCCCACCAGACCAACCTCATCTATCTTCATTTATTTTTTTTCTTTTTTCTTTTGAAAAAAAGACAAGAGACAATAACATATATATATATATACACACACACCCATATAAACACTATCCAACAAAGCAACCTTTAGATGATGATGTATAAGAAGATTTCTCAGATTTCTCAATCATGCACGAGAAGCTGGGGTGTTTGTGGATATAATAAGTACTTGAATTTTAATTCATAATTATATCTACTTTAATTTTTGATATTTTATAAAATATAAACCTAATCTAGTTAATTTTTTTGAATTTGGGTGGGTTAGATATATTAGGTTGGGAAAAACATTTTGTGAATATTACAAATATCCACGGGTTGGGTATATTAATTTTATTGTTCTTCGACAATCTAAAAAAATATTGGATTGCAACTATTAGAATTAGATAAGATCTCTAAAATACATATATTATGGACAACATAAAAACTATTATAATTTTCACATAAAAACAAAACAATAATCATAGTCAAACATTATATCAAACAAATAGAGCGTAATATATATGATATAAAGACAGACTAGCAGGAATAGACTATAGAATGCTTTTAGGTTTGTGATTTGAATTGGAAAAATAAAAGTTCAATCTGAATTCTTGAAATTTTTATTTGTTTTCTTATGATCTCTTGGTTACCAAACAAAAAAAATTGGAATTGCAAAATGCACTACCAGATCAAACTTTAAAAAAAACAACTATAATTTTTGTAAAGATAAGAAAAAAAGAGAAAGGAAAGAGATTAAGAGAATGAGAGGTTGTTGTGGGTGTGAAGGCGAGAGAGAAGAAAATAGAGAGAGAATGAAAAATACTATCTATACCAAGTACTCATGCTACTTATATATATTAGGTTATACGAGCTGGGTCAAGATGACTAGGTTTTAAAAAATACAACTAACACCCAACTCTTAATATCTATTTATTAGGTTTTTTGATCCACTATTATCTATATATAATATCTACATTATCCAACTTTAACATGTTAATTAAGTTGTGTAAGATAATATAAATATTACATAATAAATTATTTTTTTTAACACCCAACCCAAATGAGCAGGATTACAGCACCATGGTCACCAATTGAACTTGCAAACTCAATACCTATCTCAATCTCAATATCCAAATAAACTTCAAAGAGAAAGCTAATCGGGTATACAACACGACAATCCCGGTAAATGCACCATATACAACATATATAATCAACTTTTTTCCACCTTCAACTAAACCCATAAACATATATAATCATTATTTTTAATGTGCTTGTATTGCTTGGGCTTGGCCATATTTTAAATTTTTAATGGATGCCAAATGTTACCATCTTTTATAGTAAAATAAAAACGAACCTATAAACATAGTCGCTTTTATTCACCAAGGAAAACATAACTTGCAGCAATCTATATTATATATTGAATATGGTTGAGGCATGGCAATGTTGCTGTAAATACATAATTTCTGTTAAGCCAAGCGTGGGATTGGAGCACACGCGGAGCTTGGTTCGAAACAAAAGTGAACGGTGGCGAGAGACACTCTTTGTAGATACATTTGTAATTTGGAGATGAGAGGGAATGTGTTGTGTTTGAATTTTTCCAGCAGCAACAAGTTCTCAGAGAAAATGATAGTCTAAGTCAATATGCTTCGAATGTTTGTGAGACACTGGATTGGAGCTGATGAAGAGAGCACTTTTGTTATCACAAAGGAGACTTGGTGGATTGGAGAGAGAAATACGAAGATCGCGAAGAAGATGCTGTATCCAAATGACCTCAGCGGCAGTGGATGCAAGGGTGCGATACTCAGATTCGCAGCTGGACCTAGAGACTATAGGCTGCTTCTTAGAACTCCAGGAAACAAGATTGGAACCAAGATAGATTGAGTAACCGCTAGTGGAGCGACGAGTCTCTAAACAACCAGCCCAATCCGCATCGGAGTATGCAGTAATGTCAAAGGAAGAGCAAGGATTTAAGGTGAGACCAAATTGAAGCGTACACTTGACATACCGCAGGATTTGTTTGAGAGCTTAGAAGTGCACCTCTGTGCGAGCATGCAAGAACTAGCTCACAGTGTCTACAGCATGGGTGATATCAGGTCTGTTGATGGTCAAGTATTTCAGTGCACCAACAAGCGATAGAGAGTAACAACATCACCTGGAAGAGCACCAGCAGAGGTGAGTTGTTGCCCCACAATCATCGGTATGGCCACTGGTTTGCATTCCAGAAGCTGTGCATGAGCAAGGAGGTCATGGGCATACTTAGTTTGGCTGAGAAAGAGCTAGTGGTTATTGGCAGTAACCTCAAGACCAAGGAGGTAGCTTAGGGAGCCCGAATCTGTGGTGGAAAATTCTAAATTAATTTTCTGAATAAGCTGAGTAAGTGGAGCAACATCATTGCCAGTGATGATGATGTCGTCCACATAAAGAAGAAGATAAATTATGTTGCGCTGCTTCTAAAAAACAAAGACAGATGTATCGGCATGGCTGCAAATTAAGGAAACCAAGCTGAAGAAAGAAGGTGTTGAATCGTTGAAACCATGAGCGAGGGGCCTGTTTCAGACCATAGATAGCTTTCTTAAGCTTACAAATTAACATGGTTTGGAAAATGAGAATTGATGTAACCCGGTGGTTTTTTCATACACGTACGACAAAGAGTAGACTGAACAATGGATTGAGGTAAGGTATTTATTGAGGAAATGAGGTCAGTAGGCAGTGACGGGTCTGGAGTACGTAGGGATCGGTGATTGAAATGGTGAATAATCTAGAGAATGGAGGGGCCGCGAAGGGGAACTAGGAAGCATAGGGAAATTGGTTTCATCAAACCGTGCATGATGTGTGATGCAAGCCTTAGAGGTAATAGGATCAAGACAACGAAAACCATTATGAGATGGGCTATAACCTATGAAAATGCAAGGATTACTGCGGGGAGAATATTTATGAGAGGTGTAGTCACGCAAACAGGAAACACTCGACAACCAAAGGGATGGAAAGATATATATTGAGGAACCTTACCGTAGAGAACTTCGAAAGCGGAAATATTCCCCAGAAATGGTGTTGGCAACCGCCTGATGATGTAAGTCGCAGTACTGAAAACGTCTACCCAATAAGAAGTGGGGACATGAGAGTGAAATAAAAGAGCAAGACCCATGTCAGTTACATGGCAATGCTTTCGTTCAGCACGTCCATTTTAGGATGGTGTATAAGGGCATGACATTTGATGGTGGAATATTCCTGATGAGCAAAGATGAGATTGAAAACGAAGACTACGGAATTCAGAATTACCATCACTTTGAAATATCTTAATTTTACATGAAAATTGGTTTTCAACAAATTTCTGAAAGTTAAGAAAAATGTCGAAGAAATCATATTTGAACTTCATAGGGTATAACCAGGTAAATCTAGAGTGATAGTCGAACAACCCATTTTCTTTTTTTTAGTTTAACGTGGATGTTCGGGCCAGCTTACGCGCACCTCGACTAATCCCACGGGCCCTGAAGTTAACGACCATGTAAGCCTCTAGTGGCCATCATATGAGCAACCACAGGGCTCGAACCTGAGACCACAGAGGAAGCAAACTTCTTGATCCCAAGCTTTTACCACTGGACCATCACCTAGATGATTACCTATTTTTTGTATTAAAGGAGCAGGTCCCATATATCACAGTGAATAATGCCCAAAATATGATTAGACTGATTAGTAGTAGTTTTTTTTTTGTGGAAAACTGATTAGTAGTAGTTGTAAATGGAAGCTGATGACTTTTGGCAAGTTGACTTGTAGAACAAAGAGTAGGATTAGGTAGTAACGAGGTTAGATGAAGCTGTTCTTTTTTATTTAATAAAGATATAATGGAATAATGAACATGTCCATGACGTGCATGCCTCAATTCATAGGATGCCTTAAAGGGCAGATTTATTAAGGACAGATATAAAAGCAGCTTGACCACGCTCCAATACATAAAGACCATCATCACGCCTTCCAGTTGCCACCAACTGATTCGTGACGCGATTCTGAACAACAACAAAAGAAGAGTCAGTAAAAAAAAACTTCGAAAGGAAAATCAGAAGTAAGCTTGCTGATGGATCATAAATGTTTGGTTAACCGAGGAACAACCACAACATCGAGTAAAGGTAGATGTGGGATGGTTTGGGAAGAACCGATACGAGTGATTGGTAAGGAGGCCCCATTACCTACAATAACGTACAGTGTCCTTACCAATTACCATCATATTGTTCAGAAGAATCCAGCGATGTCACATCTGGTGTCATGTGAGCAGGGGCACCAGTATCAAGGTACCAATCAGATGCAGAAGAGCCGGTGGTTGAAGAACAAGAACTTTGGAAGGCTTCAGCCAGATGTGCTGAAGAATCTGTCCGGTCATAGCTATTTTTGCATAGAGCAGCAGTATGACCGTCAGACTTGCAAATTTGGCAACGTGGATTGTAGGCACGCCGATTTTGATTTATAGCGAGGGGGGTGGCGATTGTTGCTACCAGCAGGATTATGTCCTGGAGGCCCTCGAGATCGACGATTTCTAAATTGACAACCACGGCCTGAGAAGTTTCGTGTGGCTGTGAAAGCTGCAGGGGCGAAAGAGTTT
>Ga0307507_10012537_pt1 | contig 10460 bp, 13 predicted proteins | sample 7_EM_MG_FD_207223 | JGI IMG/M metagenome (GOLD analysis project Ga0307507, IMG submission 207223) | Populus trichocarpa ectomycorrhiza microbial communities from riparian zone in the Pacific Northwest, United States - 7_EM | ecosystem: Host-associated > Plants > Roots > Unclassified | place... | reverse complement strand
ATGGTGGACATGCACTTGTCGACTGCCTCGCTCCACCGCTTTCGTTTTTCTTTGCCCTTTGCATCTTGAACCTGCCTGAGATAGGCTTTTTCTTCGCGTTGGCTGCGTCATTCACAGGTGTAACACCCGAGTCGTCTGGTGAGCCTGTGGAAGGTCGTATAGGTAGCAGTGAAGACAGGCCCTGCTGCGAATTAGGAGAGGAAAAGAGCTTGGCCAGCTGGGAGGATGGTGATTTGGAGGGACTGTGAGCTGGTGGCGTTCCTCTATCTTGGCATAAGTGTTGCGGTGTATGCTAGATATCGATGTCGGTGCTGTCGAGGCAGGATGGGTTCCAGGTGATGGGTAGGGGCTTGAGAGAGTCTACGGTAGGCTCGCTACCAGCCGTGATGGAGAAGTACTTTGTTGCAAGGGTTTCTATGCCACCAGGGAATAGAGTTATGCGTGAAGAACGAAGAACGAACCACAGGTGGATACGACATCAAGAGAAAAGAATTACTTCCCCAGTACGCGGGAGACAAAAAGGCTGAGTGAGGGGTGATTGCAAACATAGATTATGTGTCGAATCAAAGGTGGTCGTACATCGGACGTTGAAAGATTGAGCGATTGGAATACAATGAAGATAGTTGGAGTTGGTTGGGCCGTCCGTTTGCTTGAAGTTGTCTGTCTAAGTAACGAGTCTAAGAAAATTTGTCTGATTACGAATGATGATGAGCGTGCGTGTACAAATTTGAGTGTGAGATGGATGCTGCTGAGGATACTGTAGACGTTGAGGGCTGGCAGGAATTCATTCGAATCGATGAGTTGGTTCCATGGGTGAACAGTGGAGGGGAATTAAGGCCGGTCAAGGCCTAATTTGTCCGAAATCCATGAGGTACGACAGAACGCGTCAAACCCTGGACTCCTTAGAGGGCGAAGACTGGCAGGGAATTCGGATCCAAAAAGAGGATAAATGTGCAGGCTGGCTTGCATACGGATATGAAAGGTGAGCCAGACTCATTAATTTCGGGATAGGCAGCGCCTGGCTGCTGTAGAAGGTCGCTGTCAAGATAATGCGTCAGTAAAGGCTGGAAAATACGGGCCATCAGATCCGTTCTGTAAAACTGACATGCGGAAATTTGGGGTGATTGACTGGGTGAAGTCTAGCCGTGGAAATATCAGCATGAAGAAAGGCGAGACTGGTAAGATGATTGAGTGTAAACAGAGAGTCCAAGTTGCATGTCTCTCTCGTGGCAATCGAACAGTCGGCCCGGGACCCCAAGGAGACTCCGTTCCAGGTGATAAAAACGGGTTCCAACGCCCGACAGAATAATGGCAACAATAGAATACTAATCACGTTATGGTATCCTGACAGAAGGATGTTCTGTAAACGGAATGGAGACTCATATGTCGAGTGAAGGAGGCTGCAAAGGAAGTTTTCGATATGTTGGCGGCAATTTGGCCATTGCAGGTACTTAAGCAAGGTGAACAAGAGACGGCAGAAATACGGACCATCGCATCCCGACTGCGATATTGCTTTCAGTATACTGCCAAATTTTTGAACTCGTTGGACAGAAAAAGGAAGGAAGACCGTCGCGGCAGAGGGATGTCATTCATACAGGGGGTTCGGGGATACAAGGAAAGTTGATATCCTCGGCAAGTCGAGTACAATTTCGAGTGCTCAGGCGAATTGCACGCTGCGATATTAAATCCTGCCAGTGAATTCAGGCGTAAGTATCATGTCTCAATCTGCAGGAAGGATGTGGATGGCTCATACCGAGTCTATGCCGTTACGCAGCTAAAATGGTAACCTTTCTGGGACGAAGTAAAGTTGACAATTGACGTCATGCATCATGTCTCAATCTGCAGAAAAGACGTGAAATACTCCATGCCGTTACGCAGCTAAAGTTGCAACCAAGAAACTCCAACACCGTCTTGGGGCATTGTCGATTGGGCGGCGAACGAGACACGAGAGGTACGCGTATCAGCCGCAAAAGAGACACGAAACACGCGTTCTGTAGAAGAGAGAGCTGCAGGACTCAGCAGACCCACTCCAGGGCTGAGCTGCGACATGTTGCGTGTAGACCCAACCCCTGCTGCGTTCCCTGCGTCGTCGCCATCAGCAATGAACTGGCTAGAAGGACAAATGGGGCCAAAGGAGAAAGAAGAGCTGCGTTTCCCACCGCCAGAAACGGCGATAGAATTTCTGATGGCGGGTTATGCGCCTGCTGCAGAGATGGATTTCCAATCAGTGAAGATGGTGGACATGCGCTTGTCGACTGCCTCGCTCCACCGCTTTCGTTTTTCTTTGCCCTTTGCATCTTGAACCTGCCTGAGATAGACTTTTTCTTCGCGTTGGCTGCGTCATTCACAGGTGTAACACCCGAGTCGATCTGGTGAGCCTGTGGAAGGGGTCGTATAGGTAGCAGTGAAGACAGGCCCTCCTGAGAGTTCGGAGACGAAAGGAGCTTGGCCGGCTGGGACGAATGGTGATTTGGAGGGTCTGGGAGCTGGTGGCGTTCCATCATCTTGGCATAAGTGTTGCGGTGTATGTTCCGCGTTTGAGGGCAACGCCCGTCCAGAGGTGGATGCGTGGAAGGGCGAAATGAGGTAGATGTCGATGTCGGTGATGTTGAGGGAGAACGAGCCTCAGGTGATGGGTAGAGCCTTGAGAGAATCTACGGTGTCGCCCATCTTTGGGGCAATGTAGAAACCACCAGTGCTGCTTGCTGGGTTGTGGTCGTCGTCGTCGTGAGATAAGAATTTTGCAAGTCAAAAGAAAGGACGTACATGCACTCGCGGCACGCTTGACCACCTCCAATGAATGATGGTGCTTGTGGACGAGTTGAAAGTGCGAAATGGCCATTTTTAAAAAAAGAGAAGAGGAAAGGTTTCAGAAAAAAGTAAGTAGGATCAAGCAGATGAGAGAGTCGTAAAGACGCAGAAACGAGCGTGGCCGCGAGAGGTGCGGTGTCGGGAAGGGAATAGAATGGACGAGACGACGTGGAGAATGAGCCACAAGATGGAGAAGAAGGACCTTGGGAGGACAGAGGTGTCATGACATAAGATCTCAGATCTGTGATTGACATTGACAACACCACCAACATGTAGCATGTAGGGCCGTCGGCAAGCAGCTCAGCGCTCAACGTTCAACGTTCAACGCTTATTGTCTCTTGCCCTGATCGACATGGCAAAGGATAATTCACAGAGTTCCAAACACTCCAAGTCCTCCAGTTGGTTTAACAACTTTAGACGGCCTATTTCACCAGCTCCTTTAGAAGAGAGCCAAGGAAATTCTTCAAAGAGCTGGACCTCCAGCTTGTTGCCGAAATTATCTTCCAAATCCCGAAGTACGACACGCACCCAATCAACATCGTCTCTCCCGTTGGTCTCTTCAACATTGGATTCTCGTGGTGAGACTGCGTTGGGTGAGCACGCTACAGATGGCATACTCACCCCAATCCTAGGTCATCGTATGTTAGCGCCGTTACCTGAGGCGCGTACGCCAGCTAGTTTTTCAGTAGTTCAAGGTGATTGATTGTCTAACTTATTTCGATCTTAAAGCTGATTGGCGTCCGTAGATCAGCCCAAATCTTCAGCCCAGCAAGCCACGCTCATGACCACCTCTCTCGATCAACCTCACGGTGAGAAAGCAGTTACATACTCCGTCGATCGGGTATTTACATTACTTAATTTTTTAGCTAGCAACCCCCCAGAGAACCGTCAGACAGCGCCGAAGCCTGGGTCAAGTACAAAAGATATCCTAGGGGTAACAGGAAGGTCCATCCTGACACTCGCAAAGACGCTGCCACAGATCGTAGACCCAAACCCAGTCAAAATAGCTCTTGGACTTGTGAAGGTGATCATCGAGATCCAACAGGTGCGACGTGCTTCTTCACAGTGCTCGCCCCTTAACTATCGTCCCAGGCTGTGGCAGACAATATGGATACCATTAAACGAAGGCTAAATTCGACGCGAGCTCAGCTGGAGACGGTGGAGATGGAACTGGGTGGTTGGACACCGAAGACTGCTCAAGAACGCCAATGTATAGACTCGTTCGTACTGTAAAGTTTGTTGTTTTTCCGACTGAGATTGAAATTGACAAACACATGATAATTTAGTACCCTTGAAGTAGCATTGAACAACTTGGAACAGTTGAGCAATGGGTGGCTCGCCAGGAAGGTCGCGGACCACGAGGCAGAGAAAAGACGTATCACGGAAATTTTCGAGCGCATCAATGAGGCTAGAGTGCAGTTTGAGGTGTGTGCCGTCTCTTCCTTTTCGCATCTCTCGTCTTAAATCTATGTACGCGAGAAGCTGGCAATCAATATCAGAGTCTTTAGGAGTGTGTATGACATGGAGAAAGCATTCAGAGTTCGTCTATCGTCTTTTTCGGGCATCTCATGGCTCACGGATCTGACAGAAATTCTTCTTCGATGGTCTCACACCTTCGAGGATTGCGGACCACAAATACCATTTAGAGAGTAAAGAAGAGCGGCGCGTGCGGCGTGAGATATGCACGCCAGGAACCCGCGTCCGTATACTGGACGATATCATCACCTGGGCTAAAAATACCTCACCAAGAAGCCCAAATGTCTACTGGCTCTTTGGCCAGGCTGGGTCAGGAAAGAGTACGATCGCCTATAGTATTGCTCGTCGCTTCGAGTTCGCTGGCGATCCCAACGACACGATTATCTTGGGAGGAAATTTTTTCTGCTCACGACAGTTTGAGGAGACACGGCTCTCTAAATGTATCATTCGTACAGTCGTGCATCATCTCGCACTCAAATGCAGGGTATTCGCTGACCAGCTCAGTCATGCGGACTTCGAAACCGTTAATCGGAACGTCCGTTCCCAGCTTGAGGACCTGCTCATTACACCCTGGCAGGCGTCCAAAGCTATTTGGTGCCCAGATCCATTGAACCCACTCCCACATTACCTCATTGTCATTGATGCCCTGGACGAGATTAACGGGACAGGTGGTTCCGAGTTTTTACGGGATCTCCTCGAGGTTATCGACAAAAATGAAAACCGCCTACAAGGGCTCAAGTTTTTCGTCACGAGTCGGCCAGACCCCAACCTTGTCGGGCATGTGGATTCTCTCAAGTCGAAGCAACTTTATCGCCTTGAGCAGGTGCCCCCGGAAGAAGCGCAGGACGATATTAGGACATACCTGACGGTTGAACTCCCAGATTTCGCAGGGTGTGAAGAGTTTGAAAATCTTATAGCGCTGACGGCCGGATTATTCATATATGCTGCCACCATTGTGAAGTACCTAGCAAACTATGAACCCTCAGAGAAGAAGGGCTTCTTGACAACGCTCCTAGCTTCTTCCAACTCATCTAAACTGCAATCGTTGTCAACCAGGCCTTTTAGATTGCTCGATACGCTGTATTCTCAAATCCTCAAAGAAGCTTTTCGTCATTTCAGCCCAACAGAGGACGGGTGGAAAGTCCGACGCAGCATCCTACACACGTTCCTCTGTACCGCTGAGCGGACATCAACCTCGGTTGTTGCCAACCTTCTCTTCACTTTGGACAAGATCGATGTTGCGAAAAAACTCCTCTCAAATCTTCATGCTGTGCTCTACAGCGGCGAACATGGCCAAGTCCTGACTTACCACAAATCCTTTTCAGACTTCATATTCGATCAGGGTCGCTCAGGCAAGTTTTGGTGCAATCAAGCCATGCACCATGTGGTTCTCGCCGACGCCTGCTTCAGGTGCATGAAGGACGGATTGCGCTTCAACATAGCAAATATCCCTTCATCATTTGTACTTGATGTAGACAACCCCATGCTTGCGGACGCCGTCAAAGAAAACATCCCTCCTGTCTTGAGCTATTCCTCCCGGAACTGGAGTTACCACCTCTCTGCTACCACATCGATTGGTCTGCATGACAGCATATCGGATTTCCTGCAACTTCGTGCTTTGTTCTGGATTGAGGCCATGAACCTCCTAGGTTTGCGTGGCCTCTGCAGCTCGATGCTTCAAACAGTGCATGAGTGGGTTATACGTTCCCAAGTGAGTTTTTTGTCGTCTGAATATCCAATGACTGACGTACCGTGTCACTTAGGGCAGCTTGTCATTAGCAGAAGAGCTAACTGAGGCCCGATCTTTTGCACTATATTTTAGTGGGAGCGGTGCATCGTCGTCGACCCCGCATCTCTACATCTCCTCGCTGGCAACTTGGCCACGGAACTTGAATCCTTCTCAACGTTGGAAGTCCCACTTTCCAAGAATTCCGGGTTTCATTAATGCCTCGTTGGGTGGCACACTATTAATGACTTTAAATGTGCATAGTTCAGTGCTGGCCGTTGCAGTTTCGCCGAGTGGAAAACAGATTGTCTCTGGTTCGGAGGACGAATCAGTGCGGGTTTGGGATGCGTCAACGGGCGACGAGTTGAAGGTGTTGAAGGGCCATACAGATTGGGTCACATCGGTCGCATTTTCGCCAGATGGCAAACAGGTTGTCTCTGGCTCTTTCGACAAATCAGTGTGGGTCTGGGATGCGTCGACAGGTGACGAGTTGAAGGTGTTGAAGGGCCATACAGGTTCGGTCAGATCGGTCGCATTTTCACCAGATGGCAAACAGATTGTCTCTGGCTCCAATGACAATTCTGTATGGGTCTGGGATGCATCAACTGGTGACAAGTTGAAGGTGTTGAAGGGCCATACACATTATGTCAGATCAGTTGCATTTTCGCCAGATGGCAAACAGATTGTCTCTGGCTCAGACGATGAATCAGTGCGGGTCTGGGATGTGTCAACTGGCAACAAGTTGAAGGTCTTGAAGGGCCATACACATTTTGTCACATCGGTTGCATTTTCACCAGATGGCAAACAGATTGTCTCTGGTTCGGATGACAAATCAGTGTGGGTCTGGTATGCGTCAACTGGTGACAAGTTGAAGGTGTTGAAGGGCCATACACAATTTGTCAGATCAGTTGCATTTTCACCAGATGGCAAACAGATTGTCTCTGGCTCGGATGACAAATCAGTGCGGGTCTGGGATGCGTCAACTGGTGACGAGTTGAAGGTGTTGAAGGGCCATACAGATTATGTCAGATCGGTTGCATTTTTGCCAGATGGCAAAGAGATTGTCTCTGGCTCGTATGACAAATCAGTGCAGGTCTGGGATGCGTCAACTGGTGATGAGTTGAAGGTGTTGAAGGGCCATACACATCATGTCAGATCAGTTGCATTTTCGCCAGATGGTAAACAGATTGTCTCTGGCTCGAATGACAAATCAGTGCGGGTCTGGGATGCATCAACTGGCCACGAGTTGAAGGTGTTGAAGGGCCATACAGATTTCATCACATCGGTCGCATTTTCGCCAGATGGCAAACACATTGTCTCTGGCTCGGACGACAAATCAGTGGTCTGGGATGTGTCAACTGCCAATGAGTTGAAGGTGTTGAAGGGCCATACACATTATGTCAGATCGGTTGCATTTTCGCCAGATGGCAAACAGATTGTCTCTGGCTCAGATGACAAATCAGTGCGGGTCTGGGATGTGTCAACTGGCGATGAGTTGAAGGTGTTGAAGGGCCATACACATTATGTCAGATCGGTCGCATTTTCGCCAGATGGCAAACAGATTGTCTCTGGCTCGAATGACGAATCAGTGCAGGTCTGGGATGCATCAACTGGCAACAAGATGGTGTTGAAGGGCCATACACATTATGTGAGATCGGTTGCATTTTCACCAGATGGCAAACAGATTGTCTCTGGCTCAGATGACAAATCAGTGCGGGTCTGGGATGCGTCAACTGGTGACGAGTTGAAGGTGTTGAAGGGCCATACAGATTTTGTCACATCGGTTGCATTTTCGCCAGATGGCAAACAGATTGTCTCTGGCTCAGACGACAAATCAGTGCAGGTCTGGGGTGCATCAACTGGTGATGAGTTGAAGGTGTTGAAGGGCCATACACAATTCATCACATCGGTCGCATTTTCACCAGATGGCAAACAGATTGTCTCTGGCTCCCACGACAAATCTGTACGGGTCTGGGATTTTCGATCTCTATACATCCATGAGACAATATCTGATTCCAATCACCATGAAAAACACACTGGGTGGCTTCTCTCCCCTGATGGCCAACACCGTCTCATGTTTGTGCCCCCCCAGTTGCTTCTTCCTGATGCTTCCAACATTCTTACTATCCCGCGCAATTCTTGTTCCTCAGTTGACTTCGCACATTCAGCCCTTGGCCCCCAATGGAAGCAGTGTTACCATCCGTAGAGTCATTTCATTTATTGTCTCCCTCACACTCTTATCATTGCAGTAATAATTTGATTTGTAGATTTGTCCCAACACTTCCTTCTTTTATCCTCTGCGCAAATCGGCCATGTTGTACTAATGCAGTGTAATGCACCTTACAATAAGTCTATGCCTGTCGTTTTATCCTTGATAGTAGAGATTGGATAGAGAACCTCCGGTTCTGTTGCACTGACAAAAAATTTCTCTTCTTAACCAGATTCTAGCATCAAGTAGACAATCTTTTAACATCATTATGCCATGTATTTCTTCGGGTAGACTCCCTCTCCGAAAGCTCTGTACAAGAGACTACTCTCCGCGTGCGAAGCTCTCGCAGTAGGGACGTGGCGAATGCTGAACTTGAAACCGAATTTTGAGCTATCTAAGGTCGTTGGCAGTATCATGTAGGCTACCGTCCAGCACTTTGGCCGATATTCTCAATTTCGCAAATATGTCAATTTTGACAAATGGAAGGAACAGAAAGCATTATAAAACATAGGCCATGGTGCGTGGTGTCTGGAACCAAAACGATGGATACGTTCGGCGGTCAATCTATACGTCTGAGCTCGTCGTGAATCGGCCTCAATGAAGGCGTCGCCACAACCTTGGGCAAGGATAGCATTTAACAACATGGTGGGCAGTTGGGGAAGTTCACGGGGCTGATGTGTAGACCTCACACGACCAGAGCATCATTGACGTCAACGCGTCAAAACGTTCATCCTTACACTCCTCAAGAAATTCAAATTCGGTTGACGTCTCAAAAAGTCGAACCAAATTCCAACCAACCAACCAATATATTTCTGCAATGCAACTCGCAAAAGTAAAAGTAAAAAAATAAAAAAAGAATAAGTAATTCACGGCCTCAAGTAAGTATAAAAACTTACTTGAACAGGAGGACGGGGTATGTCTGTGTCTGCACAAGGCTACAGTGTAGGGTACAATTTCGCGTCGCGTAATCAAAAGTCAAAAAAGTCAAGAGTCTTCTCCCGAGTCAGGAAAGTCTGGGTAAGTGCGTGGGGTAAATCTAGGCGCAGGACTAGCAATGGTTACCTGACCAACTTTGCCACGCCTAGTAGCAAAAGGGTCAGAGGAAGGTGAAGGTAGCAGGAAAGGCGCAGAGATAGGTAGGGGTAATAGAGTGTAGTGAGTCGTAATGTTTAGTAAAACACTGGCAAGAAGTGGGGAAGAAATGAGAGAAGGCAGGTACTGGTCGGAGGCGGGTTTATCAGAACCAAAGAGTGGAGAGTAATGTCACATTCGTAGTATAACACAGAGGAAGGGAGCAAGAGGAGGGAGATGTCGCGGGTAGTTCGATTGGGGGGCGTTCGTTCGTTCGTTCGCAGTCGAGGACAGCCAAAGTGGGAATTGGGACTGAGGGGACCAGAAGAGAGAGAGAGAGAGAGAGAGAGGCAGCAATAAATAACCTAAACTCCACGCGCCTGCCCCTCTCACCACTCATTCATTCAAGCAGTCCCTCCATACGGGTTATGCCCCAAATCACCCTCATCATGCTCATCCCCAATCGCATAGCTTGCCCCTCCCCCGTACGCATCATACCCCCCATTCCCCGTATTCGTGGGGCTCACAACACCACTCGCGCTAAACAACGCCCTCATCCCCCCACTCCCGCTACTGGTACTTGTATTGGCCGCTGGAATGGGATAACTGATCTGCACCGTCGATATGCCCCCTCCAAAGCCTTTGTTGGCACCAGCCGCGGCCTTACGTTCCGCGTAAGCGCGCAACATGTCATCGGGGGACATAACGGATGCAGGCATGGGCTGCATGGGCATGGATGACATGACGGGGCTGGTTAGGCCGGCAGAGGAAGAAGAGGCGGTGGGCTTGGGATGGGAGGGCGTTGGTGCTGCTGGGGTGGAGAACAGGAAGTCGTCGTCCCCTGTGGAGGAGGGGTCTGTGCCTGTGCGCATCACTAGGGGAGGAATAAGAAAGGAGAGGAGAGGAAAGACGAAAAGAGAACTTACTGCTCAGCGCAGGCATAACCTCGTCGATCTGACTCTCGTCTGTAGGTTTCTCAAGCGAAGAGGGAGATACCGATCTGCTTCCGTTAATCCTCGCCCTAATGTCCTCAGGAGTGAGCGTCAATGGGCCTTGCGTCTGTCTAGGTGACAGAGAGCCATCATCCGACGCGTCGTCACTCGGCAACGCAGGCACAGGCGGAATATATGCGCTATGGAACGCCCTCGTCCTGCGGGATTCACCAGA
>Ga0307507_10012536_pt1 | contig 10461 bp, 11 predicted proteins | sample 7_EM_MG_FD_207223 | JGI IMG/M metagenome (GOLD analysis project Ga0307507, IMG submission 207223) | Populus trichocarpa ectomycorrhiza microbial communities from riparian zone in the Pacific Northwest, United States - 7_EM | ecosystem: Host-associated > Plants > Roots > Unclassified | place... | reverse complement strand
ATTAACATTTACAGAGATGTTGTCAAACTTAGAGAAGAGAAGAGAAGAGGTAGACGATACAACTATTTTCCCATTTGACCATGACTAGCTAGGCTTAGCTTTCACATGAGTTGAAATTAGGCACTCGCTCATAATACATACATAAAGATCTTTGATATATATATATATATATGGAATTCAAACTTCACCAAATTAAAGCTAGCTACAAGACCCACCACCCCGTGGATTTTAGCTTATATAAATAAATATTATATATTTCATAGAGACTCGATCTTCAATTTGAAAAATCAAAATGTTTCATGAATTACTTTATTAAACTTGGATAGCTTTTGAGTATTGTCTAGCCAACAATGAAAGTAGTAATATATTCTGATATATATCTTTTATTTTAAGAATAAAAAAATTAATTTAAATAATATCCCAAAGATAGTCTTTTATTTTAATCTTTTTAACTAAATTTATCTATGAAACATTCCCCCCTTAGAAAATAAATGGTCAATGAAACATCCCCCCTTAGAAAATAAATGGTAACATCACGACGTTATATGCAATATTGTGATACAAAATTCAACAGCTACGTACAATTGAAGAACAATATTTACTGCCACACTCAATCATGTTAGGTGTGTTTCACTTTCAAGTTTCACCCACTAATCCAAAATAATTAAGATAATAATCAATCCTAATTAATTATTATATACAACTCTATGAATGCTGCATTGCATGTGTGTGTGTGTGAGAGAGAGAGAGAGAGTTAAAGACTCAATGAGTAATTGCTGCCGGGAATGTTGCCTCTTTTCAAGCTATTTCCAATCATCAATTATCAAATTAGCACTAATTAACACTATTCTCTTTCTTTCTTTTGGTGGATTTTTTATTTTATTATTATCTTTAGATGGGATTTCGTTTTTGGATTATTTGAAGCACGTAATATATTTATAGACATATTGGTCCCTCAATTATCGGGTGATTCTCTACTAGGACCAAATAAAACAATATTATCAATGGGATCCAACATCTATCATAACCTTAGCTAGCTAACGAAAAATGTTATATTATTCTTAAAATAAATATCATTGGTTATTTAATGAGACAACATTTTTTAAAAATAAACACAAACATAAAAGAAAAAATCGCATTTGAATTATAAAAATATAAGAATATCTTCTTTTAAGTTAAAAAATAGTTTTTTTTTCTATACACAAACATAAAAGAAAAAATCGCATTTGAATTATAAAAATATAAGAATATCTTCTTTTAATTTATTTTTTTATTTTCTCTCCTATATATATATATTTCTCTGTTTAGTAATTATCACTAATTACTTCTAAAATAACATGGCATTTCTCCCCGGTTAACTCCCACCATTAAAATTTATGATCAAAATGATATTTTTTTTAAAAAAATAGGTCCTTGTTTTCTTCTTTTCTTTTTAATGATTAATTTCAAAGGAAAAAAAAAACTTAAGTCAAGGATGAATTGAGTAACATCTATCATAACCCAATTTTTGATTCTCTTATTTTATCTTTTTTTTTTTTAATTCTTTTTGAGAAAAGATGATAAGAAAATGAATGATAAAAAAAATACATAAAAATGGTGATAAAAATGAAATGAATGAGGAATAAATTAAGATTTGGATTAAAACAACATGATTGGAAGTTTAGAGATTTAATTAAACTCTTGACTAATTTAATTAATCAAATCAAGAGCTTAATTGGAGGATTGATAAGTTTTGACTTTTGAGACTTAATTGAGTTGGGAATTAATTTAATTAGTGAAATCAAGGGCTTCATTGAAGAGATATCAAAGTTTGGGGTTAATTGGGGTCAAAATTGCAACAGATTGAAGTCTAAGGACTAGTTTGTAAAAGGTGCCGAAATGCAAGGATCCAATTATATTTTAACCAGGGGCATGATTGCAAAATTACAAGAATCCCAAGGACCAAATTGAAAGCAACTTTTGAAATTTGAAAACGGAGTCGTTTTGGCAAGCAAGTGTTCGTCGTCTTCTTCCTCGGCAATGGCTTCGGCATTAAAGGCAGAGACGTTTCTCCATTGAATGCAGCGCCCCACGGCCCATACTGCTGGCCGTTACCAGCGCCGATTGATAAAGGCAACCTCGCGAAAAAAAAAGAAAAAGAGGGGAAGAGAGGGGAGAAGAACAAAAAAAAACCAGACGGACAAAAAAAAAGAAGAAAGAAAGGAGTAAGGTAAGAAGATCGAGGAAAACAAGTATTGGTGTTTCTAGCTCTATCTTCGTCCCAGAACGCAGGCAAAAAAAATGGAGAAGTTGCATGCATTGATCAGTTCGGTCATTCGCCTTCAGTTTCTGCTCCGAGTCATTAGCAACAGAAGAAATAAGGCCAGAAGAACGCAAGGAAAGGTGGAAAGGGTGCCCTGTCAAGCGTGGTTCAATCACACAGAAGGAGCTTTGCCATCATCTTCATCGCCTCCGGCCAACCAGGTAAGCCGCTTTCTCTACCTTTCGCTTGGTTTCAATTAATTAGCAGCACACTGTGTAAGTGAATATTAAGAGAGTATTTGGTAGTGTGGTTGCGTTGCTTTTTAAATAATTTTTCGTGCTGAAATACATGTCAATGATGTTTTTTTATTTTTTAAAAATTATTTTTGACATCAGCACATCAAAACGATCTAAAACATACAAAACATATTAAATTTTAGCAAAAAAAAAAATTGAATTTTTTGGGAACGCGGTTTGCACCGCGTTCCCAAACGTATTCTAATTCACTTGCACAGTGTAGCAACATGCGTGGATTAGCGCACACGTGTTGCTTTGCTTGGCCAAGTCACTGGCTTGGGCCAGTGACCGGGCCGGGATGACTGGGTCCAGCCCAGCCCACATGGGTTGAACTAGACCCAACCCTAAAAAAATAAAAAATAAAAAATAAAAATATGGAAACAAAAATTGTGCATTAGAAAATAAAAAAATATATAAATATATTTTATTGATTTATTCACTGATGTCAGAATCAGGAATAAAAATTATTGATTTAAATTTATGCTTTTAGCTACGAATTTTTACGAACGCCAGAGTTGGAATTATTCGTAGTGGAATTTTTACCAATGCCAGAGTTGGAATTATTCGTAGTTGAGCAATTACCAACGTTAGAGTTGGAATTACCTGGAATTGAATATTTACCAACACCAAAGTTAGTAGTATGTGTAATTAAATATTCATTGACGCCAGAGTCAGGAATATTGCCAGTGAACCGCCATAAATCAAATAAACAAAATTTTTAGCAATTTAAGACAAGATTAGCAATGCAGTTTACCTCAGGTAGGGTGCGCTAGGAGTCCTAATACCTTCCCTAGCCACAACTAGTCCCGTACCATAGAATCTCTGTTTACCAGTTGGGGTTTCTAGTGACCATAATACTAGGTGGCGACTCCTTAAACAAGACCTTTCCTCATCAAAGAAAAAGATGCCAGAAATCTGTTCTTTTCAAAGTGTTATTTTTAAGGTTGTTGCGATGTCGGGTGTGACATAATGGCGACTCCGCTGGAGACTTTTAGGATGAGGCTTTGCTTTTTGTCTTATTATTGCTATCTTATTTGTTGTGTTTATTTGTTTATTTTTCTTGCATTTACTGCTTTAGCATGCATCCTTATTTATATTGTCATGCATCACTTTAAGAGCACACACCTTAAAATCTAGGATAGGTGGGGAAGTAACGGTACACCAACGACTTTAGCCTGGGTAAGACTCGTGAAACCACCAAACTCTTGCTTGATTGTTTACTTGGAAGTGGTTGATATGCCAAACTGATATTACTCAGGGCCTTTATTTTCACACTACTTGTAAACCTCATATCGACCTTTCAAGGACAATCACTAAGCATGTGAGAGACCTTTTGAAACTAGATAATGACCAACCCCTTGATGCACTCAACAATTAGGTTGTCATCCCGTGAAGGGCGAGTCCGCATTTCATACGCATTTTTTTAATTGAATCAACATTTTTGCATAATTGCATGATTTACATTTAGCAGGTTGAAATATAGGTTCCCTATTGAAACCCACCTATAACACTCGTTCGAGAAAAAGACAAATGGAAAATGAAGAAAGAGCCCAGTTGGAAGCCCAACACCAAAAAGAGGTGGACAATCTTAGAGAAGAACTCGCAAGGCTTATTAGTTTACTCGAACAGGCCTTGAGAGACAAATCTGGAAAAACAACACATATAGCTCAGCCTGAACCTATGCCCATAAATCCCTTCAATCCACAGAATCTAGGGGCAAACGGTTTGTCATATGATTTTCAACAAGCCATACCCCACTAGAACGCCTTTAACCATTGATTCTATAGAGAAGGAATCTCAAAAGGGCAAGATGGTAAAAGAAGATGGTCTGAACAAATTGGTTGCCCTAAAGAAAAGGATGAGGGCATTTGAGGGAATTCACCTATATGATAATATAAAGGTTGCTGAGATGTGTTTGGTGCCCAACGTTGTCATTTCCAAAAATTTTAGAGTGCCATAATTTGTCAAATATACGAGAACTCAATGCCTTATAACTCATTTCAAAGCATACTGCAACAAAATGGCTGAGGTGGTTGATGATGAGAAACTGCTGATTCATTTCTTTCAAGATAGCTTGAGCGACACTGCCCTCACTTGATATATACGGTTGGACAATACCAAGATAAAAAAAATAAAAGGATTTAGTTGATGCCTTTATGAGGCAATATAAGTTTAATATAGATGTGGGCCCTGATAGGTTAAGCTTGCAAGTTATGGAGAAGGACAACAAGGAGTCCATAAAGGAATACACCCTAAGATGGAGTGAGGTAGCTGCACAAGTTAACCCTCCCATGTTGGAAAAAGAGATGATCAGTTTATTTTCCAACACCTTTAAAGCTCCGTACTTAGAATACCTGTTTAAAAGCTTTGCACAACATTTCACTAACCTGGTTGTTATAGCTGGGAGGATTGAATAAGCTATTGGGTTAGGTAAGATTGCTGACCTGACTGAGAAGAACGGTTTCACTGAAAAAAGAAATGACACTGAAGGTGGTTGCCAAGGCAATTATTGTTCCTATAACTAATTTCTTCACACCGACTCCCAGAAATCAACTATCTTGAAGATAAAGCTATGGTGATATTAAGTCGAGAATGGTTTACATATAACTTCAATTGACTGTTGAAAAGATGCCCTTGTCAAGGAGAATGAATGATTGAAAGATTCCAGAAATTCCAATCAATGATCGCTAAATGTTTAGCCCCTTTATGTGTTATCATGCCAGTATTCATAACTCAAGATATTGGCATAAGATCTTTGTTGTTGAACCTCTTTTTCAAAGTATCAATGAAATAATGAGTTTGTCCTTCAATTGTGTTTACGACCAAGCATTATTCATTTTCCTGAGAGAGTTTCCATTTAAGAACTCACAAATACACCTTTGCAGCCTTGCATGATCTCATAGATCCAATTCATTTCTTTTACCAAAATCTTTTCCGCTAGAATGAATTTTGAAAAATTGAACTTGTTTTTGGTTTCAAAAACATTTTGATGTTTATTTAAAAATAACATGAACCAAGCAACTCTTTCATCGAGGTGACCAATTCTAAACTAGAGAATATGAATAGAAAAATGAATCGTCACTCTCACACCATAACTCTTTAGTCAAGTATTTTAAATGTATGAATAATGATACGTAGTGAATTCGTTGTTCATGGACTCATGAAATGCATCTCTTTGCAAAGTCCAAACCATCACACCGGACAAAATAAAAGTTTATTGATCTTAATTGCTTGCACTTGAAATGAGAAAAGGCCATCTTTGTTATCCCTTTCACATTCTAAAATGAATATAACCCTTGTGGTCCTTTTTTGAGCCTGAATAAATTTTCTTTCATGAAAAATCTCGACTAGGATCACACCCTACACTAGAGGCAAGTGAAATTTCAATGATCAAGAAAGATGATAAAGCCGTGAGTCTGTTCTTCACCATGTGTGTTCTTAGGTTATAGCTCATCTCATCTTGGTTATCGTTGTCTTGATATAGCTTCTCATCGTATTTATATCTCCCGTCATGTTCGTTTTCATGAAACTGTCTTTCCTTTTGCGAATTCTGAACAGATAACACATACCCCATCACCATCCACACAACCTACACACCTCCCACCCTTGCATCCCCCCCTAATTCCTTTAGCCTACCACTTTCCCAACTGGCCCAAACAACACCCCTATTCTGCCCTCTGTAACACCCCGCCAGAACCCCTCCTTGCCCATAGCCTCTGCCTCCACTTCACCCTTATCCAGCCCTGCCATACTATCACCAACTGCTTGTCTTTCAAATGATCATTATGCAGGAACAGGTTCCTCATTGGCAGATGCCCTTATCTTCAAGTCTGACGCTGTAGAGCAGCCCAGTTCTGCAGCAGCTTCGCCGATGTTTGGTGCCTAGTGCAGTCCCTCCACTACCTCTCCAGCATGCCTGTAGCTATGTGTTGACCTTTCCTCCTATCCTCTCCAGCAACTTTCAGGTCCTGGCTCTCCTTCTACACGCCCAGCTGCTCACCAACATCTTATGGTTCTCCGTCCGCGACAGCCTAAGACAACCATGTCCACTGCCATTACCACTGCCTCTACTGTCTCCTTCAGTAGGGCAGTATCTCTTCCTACTTATGAGCCACTTGGTTTTAATGATGCTAACAGGTATGAGGCATGGCATGATGCTATGCGGAAGGAAATTCAGGCCTTACGCGCTAACAGAACTTGGTCCTTGGTGCCGTTTCACCCTTCCATGAATGTTGTTGGTAGTCGGTGGGTGTACAAGATTAAACACAGATCTGATGGCAACATCGAGAGGTATAAGGCGCATCTAATTGCTAGAGGTTTCACTCAGCAAGAAGATATTGGTTACTCTGAAACCTTTAGTCCTATTATCAAACAGGCAACTGTCAAATTAGTCTTCTCCATTGTCGTTTCGTGTGATTGGAAAATTCATCAGCTTGATATCTATAATGCCTTCCTCAATGGTGTTCTTGATGAGGAGGTCTATATGAAACAACCTCCAGGTTTTGTTGATTCTGCTCTCCCCTCTCATGTGTGTCGATTGCATAAGTCTCTATATGGTTTAAAATAGGCTCCGCGGGCTTGGTACACTCGTCTGAATGATTTCCTGTTATCTATTGGTTTTCATGCCTCTAAAGTGGATATCTCATTGTTTATCTTCTCTGTTGGTACTGCTATTTGTTATCTTCTGGTCTACGTTGATGATATTTTGCTTACGGGTAGCAACTCTCTTATACTCTAACGCCTCATACAGTTACTGAGCTCAGAATTTAAGATTCGCGACTTGGGTTATGTTCATTATTTTTTGGGTAATGAGGTTCAACCTACTAGTATGGGTCTTATGCTCCAACATCATAAATATACACTTGACATCCTCACTCGGGCTGATATGTTATCTTGCAAACCTGTTGATACTCCTATCTCTACATCTAAAGCTACCATTCTACAAGATCCCTTGTTCTCTGATGCTACAAGCTTTCGTTAAATTATGGGTGCTCTTCAATATCTCACTTTTACGCACCCAAATATTTGGTTTGCTGTTAACAGAGTCTGTGAGTTTATGCATGCTCCTACAGATTCTCATTGGGCTGCCGTTAAATGCATATTGCGTTATCTTAGGGGTACGACATCACATGGCTTACATATTACTCGCAGTTCTTCCTTTGCCTTACATGGTTTTACAGATGCAAATTGGGTAGACAGTTTTGATGATAGAAAATCTACAGGTGGTTATCTTGTGTTCTTTGGTCAGACGTCAATTTCGTGGAAATCAGGTAAGCAACTTACCATTGCTCGCTCTTTTACTGAAGCTGAGTACAAAGCTTTAGCCGATGGCACTGCTGAGGTTATCTGGCTTCAGTATTAATTAACAATCTCCAGATTCCGTTTGCTTCTGCTCCTATTATCTGGTGTGACAACCTTGATGCCACTTATTTGTCTGCGAATCCTGTTTTTCATGCTCGCACAAAACATGTTGAGGTTGATTATCATTTTGTCCGAGATAGAGTTGCGAAGAAGGAGATTCAGATTCGTTTTATTTCCTCTCGGTATTAACTTGCATATGTCTTCACTAAGCCACTTCCTACTGCTTCGTTTACTGCTTTTCATTTCAAGCTTTGGGTTGATCCCCCACCCACAACTTGAGGGGACATATTATAGAATGTACCTATATAAAAAATATTGTATATAAAAAATATTGTAGTTATACTTTTATGTGGTAACCTCTATCATTACTATTATATATTGTCCTACACATATATATAAAGAAGGTTGGCTCATCAATATATTAAGCCTCCTAATTATTCTCAACTTTAGAGAAGAGGTAGACGACACAACTATTTTCCCATTTGACCATGACTAGCTTAGCTTTCACATGAGTTGAAATTAGGCGCTCTCTCAACATGATAATTTATGCATAAAGATCTTGGATATGGAATTCAACCTTCACAAAAAGCTAGCTACAAGGCCCACCCCATGGATTTTAGCTTATATAAATAAAAATCATATATTTCATAGAGATTCTTCCATTGGAAAAATCAAAATGGTTATGGTTTATTTTATTAAATTTATGTAGCTTTTGAGTATTGTCTCGAGACAACAACAATAATAATATATTCTGGTATTTTTTATTTTAAAAATATAAAAATTAACTTAAAAGATATTCTAAAAATAAATTTATTTTATATCTTTATCATTATTTTTTTAATTAAATATATCCCCCATAGTTATATGCAATATCTTGATATATACAAAACTCAACAGCTGCAATTGAAGAACAATGTTTGTATCAGCGGGATTTACTGCCACACTCAATCATGTTAGCTTTAATAGCTGCTTACACATGGTGTGTTTTACACTTTCACCCACTAATCCAAATAATTAAGATAATAATCAATCCTAATTATTATATACAACTCTCAGGCATAAGAACTCCACTGCTGGTTCCACCTATGTTCTTACATGATGATGTTGCTGCTGTGTTCATGTAAGTAAGTTTTATGTCTTGTAATTTGATTCCCCTGCAAGGATTACTGGAGCTGCAATCAAATGTCACTGCCTCTGGTGATGCTGATGTTCCTTGTATGTTCCTGTATGTCACTTGACTAATCTTCACCCCAGAGCTCTATTAAATTAAACACAAAACAAATTAATTAGATTTCATCATATGAATTAAGTACACTAATATGTTAGCTAATTGAAATACTGTAATTAATCACCTGACGAGGACAGCCCTGGTTATTTGGGCAATAATTTTGGTCAACGATTATTGGGTTCCTAACATTTTTCATAATCAAGTTCTGGAACACAACATTCCTCACAAATCCATTGCTGGGCCTAGCCCATGATTTTATCCTTACACCATTGTCTGATCCACTGAAGATTGAATTTGTCAAAGTTATGTTTTCTACACCACCTTCGTTGAAATCCTTGCCTAGACTTCCAATGCTGTAAGAATTTAAGGTACAACAAATTAATTAATCAATCAGAACCACTTCAATGTTGTACTGGTTAGGATTCTTAATTTGAAGTTAAAACAGTCAAGACATGTTATCATATCTTTTTCATTACGAAAGAATATAATTCATTCAGTCGAAAACATCATAGAAATACTAAATTTATTTCCATATCCCTGTCTCTTAGTCTCTTAAACTAAACATGTTTATATCATTTTTGAATACATTTCTTCTGTTGTAGGACACTATTAATGATGAAAACATATGTTACCTGATACCATGTCCAGGGCCACACTTAATGCTGCTCATGAGCATGTTCCTAGTGCTTGGACCGATTGATATGCAGTCATCTCCTGTCTGAAGTGTGCTGCCAGTTATTGTAACTCCGGTCGATGTTTGCACGTGAATACCGTCGGTGTTAGGGCTTTGATCTGGAGCAATTACCCTTACATTTCGGACCAAAACATTGTTGCAACTGTTGATAACAAGGTGCATTGATTGACTGTTGATGGATGTCAAGCCGCTAATCAGGATGTCATTTGCCCAGTTGAATGTTATAGACTGCATTAACAAATTCATCCTGTTGTTAGTTAATTAATACATGAAACCACATGGACTTGCCCTGCAAATTTTTTTTTTTTTAATTTGAACGTTAAGGATCTCTAGCATTAATTGAAAATATATATAATGCAACTTGTTGAATTACGATATTGATTTTAAATTTTCATATATATATATATATACACATGTATATATAGACACACGCTTACCCTAGCTCCGACAGGGCAATTCTGTCCAGATTTCCGGCAAGCCCAGAAGCCAGCACCTTTAGCATCAAGGGTGCCACCAAAGACAGAAACTCGATTGACTTTTATGAACAAAATCCAGTACCCTGAGTTGCCTAGAGCACGATAATCTGTAGGAGCTACAAGGGTTCCATCTATCTGAACCGTAATTTTATTCTTGCATGGAC
>Ga0307507_10012535_pt1 | contig 10461 bp, 10 predicted proteins | sample 7_EM_MG_FD_207223 | JGI IMG/M metagenome (GOLD analysis project Ga0307507, IMG submission 207223) | Populus trichocarpa ectomycorrhiza microbial communities from riparian zone in the Pacific Northwest, United States - 7_EM | ecosystem: Host-associated > Plants > Roots > Unclassified | place... | reverse complement strand
CCCTTTTCAGAAGGGACCCACCTCAACAATAACGTTGTAGTGGGAAACTATTATAACAAAAACCTAAAAGGGTTTCCCTTTGTCTCTCTGTTTTTTTGACCGTTGCAAAATCAAATTCTTTAAGCAACTCGAAACCTTGAAACTACCAACAAGAATTAAAGAACAGAAAAAAACAGAGAACCAAACCCATCAACAATGGCAGATACTAACGGTTCTCTGAATCAAACCTATCAACAAAACCCTAGTATGCAATCTCTCTTTCAAGCCCTTGATCCTATCTCTCTCATTCTCTCTCAAAATTCTGCAGATTCTGATCATCCGGTGCCTTTAAGGCTGACTACAGAGAGTTATATCATGGAAAGAGGGCCAAGATACGGAGCATATGCCGATTTAAGAGAGACAAAGCTAAGAATGAAGATGTTAAGGCAACAAGAATACGAAGAGAACGATATTAGACAGACCCCACCGAAGAAACAAGTGAAGTTTCTAGAAAATTTGAGGCAACAACAATGTGAAGAGAATGATTTTAAACGAACCCCACCAAAGAAACAAGTGAAGTTTCAAGAAAACTTGGGGAATTCAAGAAAAGGGCTCTCTGTTTTGGCTCAATCTGTGCCTGATTTCTCTGCTACTTTAAGGAAAGAAAACCGGAAGCCACGGCAGGAATTGACACCTCCTTCAAAGAATGTGCTGAAAATGAATAATGGGCTTTTATCAAACTCGAGAGGGAGTAAGTCTGCTAATGCAGGAGAGAAAAGGAATGGTGGGTTGTTAATGGCAAGGAAGAGTTATGCAAGTGTTGAAGAGCTGAAAGGATTGTCTTTGGCTGCAGCAAATGCTATTAATGGTGAAAACAGAGGAAACAGAGGAGGTAGAGGTATTGGTACTGGCAAGACTGTTTTGGGGTATAGACAGTTTTGAGTTTGATCAATCTTATTGCAGTTTCTTAATTATTGTGAGACTTGTTGATCTCTAAATTGGGTTTCGTTCTTTTCTTTTCCTAGTTGGATTTGATTTGATGAAGTTTTTATCACTGCTACTGCTATTTCTGTAAGTTGTATTCTTTGATTGGTTGTTGATTAGGGATCTGTGATTGTAAAGCTCTGGATATAATCATGTTTTACATATGATTATAATAAGTAATACTGGAGATACTTTGTCTTTCTACGATAAAATTGCTTGTTATTATTTGCACAGCAACTGGGTTTCTTCTTTTGTTTTCTTTCTTCCTTCCCTTTTTGGCTGTAAAGCCATGGGGAAGAAGACACTCTTTAATGGAACGGCCAACAAGCATCCTAAGAGAGAGTTCACTGCATAAAATGGAACCTTGAGTTCATTTTCCAAACTTTGCCTCGATGTCCTGTATGTTTTCTAATGATTGCTGCTTATAACTAGCAATTGATGAATATGGAAGCACACAATTGCATGAAAAACAAGCAGGTCTGCTACCAATACCATTTCAGGTTTGAATCCAAAAGAGAGAATTTCTAACAGATGCATTTGTGAAGGTGTAAATGGCATGCCTGTGACTTTACCATGAAGCAACTTGGTCTCGGTATGCCTTGTATAGGGAAAATAACGTTCGGTAATTGATCTTGAGAAGAACGCAGGAAAAGTGGTTGTTTTGTGTGAAACCTAATTATAAACAGTGCTTTTTTTTCATGGGTTTCACAAAGTGATCAAATCTTACAGGATAGCAACTACTAAGAAAAATTACGCAGAAGACCATTTGAAGCTGCTTTTCCATTTGAAAAATACTTGCTCATCTACAACATCTAAGAGCCCTATTAAATTAACACCACCCGTCGTTTTGGACAAAAAAAAATGCCACTCATGGTACACACAGGTTAAGTAGTGGCATCATAATAGAACAAAGTACACCTACAAATTCCAGTACGTTAGCCACACCTCAAAAGGAATCCACCCTGCACCACTCCCAAAGGTCAACAGCAATTTCCTCAACCAAAGTCTGAAGGATGTCCCAGTCAATTTCTGCACCAGTTTCAAATCCTTCAATTTCAAAATCTGTCCATTTTCCCAAGGAATGACTCATCTCCCAATCTATTATCTCATCAGGTATCATCCCAGCAAAGTCTGACCACCTTCTTACCTCCTCACCTATCTCTTGAATCAACATCTCTACATTCATGCATGAAGGTACTCTTTTCCATGCTTTGAATCCAGAGTAACAGTACCGGCTGTATTTTGAATCTAAGCATTCAATCTCACAATCAAGAAGAAACCGTCTGAGTTGAATACCATCTTTGCTGTCTTCAAAACCAAGAAGGCAATTAAGATTTTTCCACATGGCACCAGCAAGAGCTTCATGTCCATCAAGCAGAAGGGAACCGATGAGAAATCTCTTCATTCTATCTGAATTACATAGAGTTGCATTACCAAACAAGAGTTCAGTATTCAAGATAACCTCCTTGGCATGACTGAGCTGATTTCCAGTTAACCCTCCACCAGCAAGATTGATGCTCTGTAATATCCTAGAAACATGGTTGAGAAGATCAGTAGCTATCCTGCTACCTGTTCTCCCTGGTATCAAAGAGGTTGCACAATCCAGAAGATCAGCATGAGTGACTACTGGTTGTGGTTGATCATAGGAGTAATCCATGGAGTCTAGCAGCATCCTGCATCCTAGAATCACAGGCCAAAGTTTTATATGTAAAGAGTTCAAAATATTTGATATAAGATTAGATTAAATAGTGGTGAATGAAAACATAACTTTTTTATCTATTTCAGAAAATTCATATTCAAGGTTCCAAGTTGTTCCATAAAAGAATGCTCATGAGTTTCCTCATTCTGCATTATCATAAAATTCAACTTTCTTACCTGAACTATCATCCAGACTGCTTGAAAAGCAACTGTCATTTGAGAAAGACGCTTCAAGCACAGATCCAGGACTAAGATGATCGCCATCAAGTGATATTCCAACTGAATTCCTCCTGATTTTTCCTTCCTTCTGAGCAGAGTAATAACACAAGCTAGATTTGTAAGGTCCAGAAATTGCCAAGGTCCATTAAACACAAAACATTGCATAAATGTAAGGGATGAACCAGAAATTTATTTTAAAAATCACAAACCTAGAACATAAAACACCATCAAGGAAAATCTAGCTTCATATAAAGCCAAATGTTAATTTCATGATAATGCCAACCTTAAGCCAAATATGAAGTTCAATATAGAATTTGGTAACATTGGCATACATTGCAACTACTTCAACAATTTCACCAGTTCCACCACATGAATTCCATTTATAATCATAGCATACAGGTTTAGGGTTCTTAGCCTCAATATGACCTTGAAATCCTAGGATTAGTTCCATGAATCCTAGTATTTCTGTTCTGTCTATGCATTTCAACTCCAACAAGATCTCTACCTTCTTTGACAATGCGAACATTCCCCATTGCCTCAAAATACTTAAAAAGGCAGCTTATCATTGCAGCCAATAACTAAAATTCAAATGTCTCAGTGCAGTCATATTATTTTGAACTGCGACCATCAAATAATGCATTATGTTAATTTGAAGATTTGCTTGCTGAGGCGATCACTTCAGTGAACCATAGAAAACACCATTTAAGACATCCCTTTGCCTTGCAAACTTTCAATCAAAGCATGTTTTGCCTTCTGACATCATTGGATGCTACCTATAAGCTTATTCAATTCCCACAAATGCTTTCACTCCATTTCTATTAGCTTTGTCCTACGATGTACCATCTTCACCACATCCAATAGTAACATATGTTAGGAATGAGCACCTACAAACCGTTGGACTTCAATTCATATTCTGTACATTTTAATTTATACCCAACTCTCAATCACCAGCTCTACCCACTCTATCTTAGTTAAAAATGCCCTCTTTATCTTACATTCTCCACACCAGTCCGCTGCCTGTTTCCCATATTTAATCATTGTTGTGAAAACCCAGAAAATGAATAGATAAACAAGCACATAAACAAATTTAACATGGTTCGGCTAATTTTCCTACATCCAAAAACTTCCACCATTATTAAAATAACAGTACAACTTCTAAGAAACCCTTCCAAGAAAATAAACTTCTCGATAAATTAAACCCTTCAATTAATCCTCCTAAGAAAACCCTTCAATAAAACCCCTCAAATAGATGCTTTAAATGCCATGCAACAAAATCTTCAATTCTTCATACAAGAGTCTTCTAATAATCTTAGGGCCAAAAACTTCTTATATTACTAACCTCTATTTGTAGAGGTTATAGAAACCCTACTGCTTGTTGCACAAGGAATCCATACTAAACAAGAAATCCCTCTAAATAATGAAACCTACACTAAATAGGAAAACCTATATAGTTTTTACTAATTGGAATTTGATACTTGATATTCAACAATCAAAAAGTTGCTGGACTTCAGTTACCATAACATTGGCTATGAAAATGTAGATTCTAGAGAGTTGGACTGCACTTTTTGAACCTAATCTCTATTATAAACCAATATTTTCATTGAAACCAATTGAGAGGGAGGGAGAAAGGAAAGGCCAACATTTTCATTGAACCGAATAGATACAGGGACTTATTTTGTTTAATAGAAAATAGAAAATAGAAAAATGAGGACAAAACCAAAAGAGTTTCAACTTCAAAAGCCCTACATCTAACCATTGACAACTACTATCAACAAGATGCGCTGTATGGTATACAAATTTCAAACAGCAACTCTACTATTCGGCAAAGTCAAATTTGGCAAGCTTCCTAACTCTAACTATAAAACAAAGACAGCAAGCAATGGGATGTTATTCATTGAGAACCCCTCGAATGAAAAGGCAATCATTAAACAATTTCACTAATTTCTCAGTTTTGTTTGTCTTGATTTTGCCAATTGTATAAGAATTTCAGCCAACAGAAGGAAGCCCCAGAATCAGTTTTCTCCACGCAGGCGTACAGGCTAAAACAGTTCAAAATAGTGTAATATCAAATATGTAGAGCTAATGTAGGCACCAATATCAGAGGGGGAATGACATTGCCATAGTTTTGGTTTTAAGCATTGATGCTTAGTCAAGTCAAAAACCAAAAGTAAATATGAACACAATGTCTGGACCATAAACAGCTTAATAAAAAAGACATCACGATGCCAAAAGATAGAAAACCAACCTCGCAAGTTTTGTCTGCATTAAAAACATGAGCATGTGGAGACATAGGCTGATCTGCAGTTAAAGCGAATATTAGCTCCTGAAGAATCATTGCAGTGGATTTCTTCAGGTGACTGCCTCCACTTATCAATTCATCCTCTTCTTGAGAGGCTAATTCCTTCAATTTTTGCTCTAAAATAGTGCTAAGCGCATCTCCTTTCAATGGCAATTTATTCTGCAAAGATGTTTTGCCATCATTCTCATCCAACACCAGCCTCCTTCTTTGGTAAGAAGCGTTCTTATCAATTTGGTGACTCCTCTCTTTCAGCCCCAAGGAAACAAAATTTTTGTGCCTCAATGGAGAATTAAATGTAAAAGATGCGACATCATCCTCCCTACAGCAATTATTTTTATTACATTCTCCATTAAGTGATCCATTTTTTATACATGCACAGTCCATGGAGCGAGAGCTGGATGCAACCTCTTTTCTACTCACACTATCAGACTTGGTGTTCCTTTGTCTTGTAGACATTGGATTAGCAAATCCAGTACTTTCAACTTGAGCATTGACACTGACTGTCCTCCTCTTGCGCACTGGGCTCCTAAGCTGTGACATGGAATCATCTCGTCTGCTGCAAACTTTTCTGTCTTTGTCAATTATAGAATTATCAGCTAAGGTAGATGCCCTTGGCCGGCCACGACTGATTATTCTTCTGTTCAAAGCAACAAAATCTGTAGCCCCACTAATAGCATTTGCAGATGATGAAGCTCCCTTGCTTCGCAGATTATTTATTTTGGCCCTTGATGGAGTTCTATTTCTGCTTACAAATATCTCATTTTGAGTCTGGATCCTCTGCTTAAATGTAATAAAAGATGACTCTTGCTGTTGAGGTCTGCACTGCTGGCTTCTCGATTGCCGCTGTGATTGACCTTCTTGAGACAGTGGTTTGATAACTGTGATGGTTTGACTTGGTACACGAGTGTTATCCTGTTTTTTCACAGCGATGGACTGTTGGTCCCAATGTCTCTGATAAATTACATTTCTTTCTTGATCAGGAGTGGATGTGGGTAACCTAGGCTTGGTCATTTCTGATTCATGGGAGGACAAATAATTTGAACCCGTGGATGGACAAACAAACTGCTGCTCCTTCAAATTGGGTTCGTCAAACAAATTACCACAATTTTTGTAAGAAGTTTGCCCTATAAAAGATTTACCCGCACCCTCGTTACAATCTTCAATATCTTGTTGTTTCACAATGTTTGGTAACATAATTCCAATCTCCTCTGCCAACACTTCATCCCTGGGACAATAATTCACAGAACTTGAATAAGTAAGAGCACTTTTTGCCCTATTGGTAGCTTGCAACCCAGGTTCCAAAATTCTAGTAGCAGCATCAATCAACCTAGACGTCCTAGATGCATTCTTGGAAGAGGAATTCCTCGGACTCTTAACTGGTGGTGCAAGCTTTGGATGATGATGCTTTCTAGACCTTGACAAAACACCCTTCATTTGCAAGGCCTCAGCTCCAAACCTAGTCACTGCTCGTCTCTCAAACTGTCCTGTCTTTTGAAGCTTTTGAGGCCTAGATTCAACCTTTTCGCTCCCTTTCACCACATTCAAACCATCCCTATCAGATCCACTGCGGCATTTGTTAACAAATTTCTCTTCTGTAACATCACAATCAACAGAATTTGAAACTTTCTTGTGCTTATCTCGATGAGCAGCTGGCAAAGAATCAAGGCCCATCAGCCTAGCAACCAAACCAGGAGCTCTCATTTCATGCTTTTGCACTACCATATCACCATTACAATTTTCATTTTTCTTTACATTTGGAAAACCCCCTTTATTCTCATCAGCAATCTACATTTAAAGCACAGACAAGAACCCTCAATAAACTACAGAATAAACAACTTAAGCTCAGTCACAAAGTTAAATCTTTCTTTAGTTAGATAAAAGTAAATGTCCCTCAAAAACATCTATGAAAATCAAGATCCAACTTTGGAAACCAAAATGCGTACCAGGTGGAGCTTTGTTTTGGGCCTCTTCTCATCCCCTCCAAACTTCTTTGATGGTTGTTTTGCACGAGCTGAGCAGCAGCAACAACACAGGCATTAAACAACCAGAGCAATCAAATTTTAAGGATTCTTGGTCAAATGGGTATTTTTGGTTTTGAGATAAATGTACTGACCTGCTGGAAGCAATTTCCTGGAGAAGAGCTTTTTCTTAGCAAACCTCCTATTCCAATCAAATAACTGAAAGAAAATACCAACACAGCCACCAGGCCTATGAGCCTTTTTCTCTGTTATCGCTAAACATGTCCCTGCTGTTTCATTCATCTCTCCAAGAAACCAAAAATCGCTCTCTTTCAAAACCAAACACACCCAAATCTCAAAAACCATCTATCTGGCAAACCCATGTGAAAAAACCCCTTCTTTCCAACAAAACAATGCAATGTAGCTAACCAAGTTAAGTTACCCCAAAACAGCAATAGAACACCAAGTGAGCAAAAAACCAAAACGCCCTACAATGATGTAATGGGAAGGAGTGAAAAGGACAGGAGAAAGCAAGAGAAGACAACCAAGAAAACCCTGTAGACTGTAGAAACTAGAAAGAGAAGAGAAAAAAAGTAGTTTGGCCTACCTGTACTATTCCGTTACTCAATAGTAGTAATAGTATTATATTATCTACATGTCTTAAAGTAAACAACAGGTGATTCTCTTGAACAAAGAAAGGGAAAGATCAGTGAATGAAAGATGTTGATGACGGAGAATAAAAAATGAAAAGACGTGAAAGAAAGAGAGAATCATGTGAGAGATTGGATTGTGCGCAGAGACCAAGAAAATGAAGCTCGAGGGAGTGAGAGTGGGACTGACAATGTTTCGTATAAGAGAAAGAGTGAAAAAATTATAAGAAAAGGTTGTTCTGTTCTGTTGCTTCTGAGCTATGAAAAGGGCTGGTCATTCGTCTCTGGGGAGAGGGAGGGAGAAGGAGATGACGCACGCGCAGTCTAGTGATTCACGGAGGTGGTCAAACGTGAGAGAGCGGCATAGGCTATAGATACTGCTGTGTCTGTGTCTAAGTGACCAATGCTCTCTTCCATGTCACACAGTTTCTTGTAGATTTTTGGCAAGACAGCTAGCTGGTTACCATTATTTGTTTTTGGTAAATTATAGAAGGGAAGAATGATGTTGCTCTTAAGATATTTTCTCACTGTTGAATCGGCTTTGATGTATAGAGATTACCATGCCACATTGAGATTAATCACATCAACTGTCATGCTATATTATTATTAAAAATATTTAAATAAAAAATATTATTAATGACTTGTTGACAAATAGCTAAAAATAAAAAAGGGAAATCATCGTCCACGATGATAAAGTCACTATTGATTGCTTTGTCGGTGTTTATTTTATAAAATATATAAAAAAAATTATTAAGATCATAAAAAAAAAAATTATAATGTTATCGACTAGAGTAAAAAGAGAAATTTTTAAATCTTTTATCTTGGATTTTTACCTGACGTGAGTCTTTAATAAAATATATAAAAAAAATCTAAATGATTGTTTTTATTTTAAAAAATTAATGTTGAGCGATAAAATTAAAAAATATATAAAATAAAAACTAAAAAAAGATGTCAAGCTACGAAAATTTTTCAAACCAGTAACTCGGAATACTAGATCAAAAATATCATATATAAACGATGGAACTTAATTCTCAATAAATCTAACATTGAATGATGAATTATCATTGTTGTTATTATAGCTATTATTATTCTCATTGTTATTATTATTGTTGTTGTTACTACTGTCATTGTTACTACAGCTATCATCATCAATGCTATTATCATTAAGTAATATTATCATTATTATTATTAATGTTATTATTGTGATCACTATTATTACCATTGTTAACCTTATTATTGTAATTATTAGTATTGTTATTGTTAATACTGTTGTTATAATTATTATCACCGCCACCACAACTAATATTACTATTATTTTTATTCTTATCACTATTGTCGTTATTATTATCATTGTTATAGCCATTTTTACCGTTATATATTATTGTTGTTGTTGTTGTTGTTGTTGTTGTTGTTATCAGCACTACTATTACTTCCAATATTATCACTGCTACTACAACAACTATTATTATCATCACCATCATTATTGTTATTTTTTTATTTTTTATAATTAAAATAAAAAAAAATCATAAACTTGATTCAAATGATAAAATTAAAAATCATAAAAACTTTGACAAAATAGCAAATGAAACAAATCAAAAAATCAAAATAAAAGGAACCAAACTAAAATAAATATTATTACTATTAAAAAAATTCATAAATTTGATTTGAATGATAAAATTAAAAACTAAAAAACCTTTGACAAAAAAGCCAAGGAAAAAATAAAAAATCCAAAGCAGAATGACCGAATTGAAAAACATCATATACAAAAACCATAATTGAAGGAATAAATTGAAAAAAAAATGAAAAAATAAATTAAAAGAATAAGGACTAAGACTATAAAATGAAATGAAAAATTAAAAGAATAATGACTGAAATGAAAAATAAAACACATAAGAAATTGTAATTGAATGGCTAAATTGAAAAAAAAAATCTATACAACGAATAAGAACGAAATAAAAAATTAAAAGAATGATGGCTGAAATTGAAAATCAAACAACAAAAAAGACAATGATGTACCTTAGTTGTCAAGAGAAATAAAAAAGAGAAAAAAACAAAAACAAATGATCACCAGCGACAATCTGACCACTGCACGAACCACACCATGTGGAAGAGGAGACGGGTGCATATCCAATGAGACGACGAATAACCAGATTTGGCCACCAAATGACGTCGCGCGCGCCATCTGAATGACACGAAAATCACCCACCTGCTAAATGATAAAAACATAATTTCACTATAGCAATTCACAATAAAACTATGTGTAAAACTATAATGAAACTCTCATGCCTTTTTAAGTTTTCTTTTATTAATCTGGAATAATTATTTTCCTTTATTTTTTTACCATCAAACTTTTTTATTTAATTCTTCCATGTTGTATTGATATTAATTGAACTTGATAATTTATTTTAAGTTAGTTTATACAAAATTATTATGATATAAAAAAAGTTATCTTCATATTGAATTGGTGATCAATTTTTTATAAAGAAAAACTGTTTTTATCGTCTTGCATATCCACGTGCACTGTACCTTCTTCTTTTTTATATCAGGCCTGAGAAAAAAACTGACAAATTTATTATACTGAAAATATATAAAAAAAAAACTGAACAGTGAAAAAAATAATTAAACTGATTAGAAAAAATTTAAAAATTTCGGTTCGGTTCGGTTTCATCTTACC
>Ga0307507_10012534_pt1 | contig 10462 bp, 4 predicted proteins | sample 7_EM_MG_FD_207223 | JGI IMG/M metagenome (GOLD analysis project Ga0307507, IMG submission 207223) | Populus trichocarpa ectomycorrhiza microbial communities from riparian zone in the Pacific Northwest, United States - 7_EM | ecosystem: Host-associated > Plants > Roots > Unclassified | place... | reverse complement strand
TCTAATATTTTGTTCATCAAGTATCACTCTCTCTTAGTAATCCACAGTATTTATTAGCATGGCACTGAGTAGATTCTATCACTTGTTCCGCTCTCACCAAAATTTTCACTTTTCAATCTTTAACTACTTTTTCCTACCGCCTTTAATTAAAAAGCAAAAACCGCTACCTTGTTCTCCAGTGGAGTAGCTTCAGCGTAGCGGTTTCTTTTTTTACAAAATTCCTTGTTGTGGTTGACTAGTTTGGAATCGCATTTGGCCTATTTAGAGGACCCGGTTTGACTCCATTTGCACTATACTACAATTTTCTACTGCTGAAACTATTATACTAGTAAATTATAAGCTAGATCAACGGGACAAGGGATCCTCCTTGTCTGCTGGTATCACAACATGTCCTTGGCAAAAGGTTAGCAATATCACACCCCTATTAAAGGAAATATTATTGTGGCCATTGGGATTCGGGGACCCTATCTCAGGAGCTAGGGTGTGGTACAAGTACAATTCATCGGAGTTCGAGTGCGGCTCTGCAAAGTGGCCCTGCCGAGGTCCGCTTTCTCACAACCTGGACCCTTTACCCAGCACAGGGTTGCACCACAAGCAACCCCCAACCCCAACCCCAACCCATCTATCATTGCTTTTAGCTTTTGTCGCCCGTGATAGATTGTAGCCTTTTCGAGTATCGCATCGACACAGCGGGACCCGTAGGAATTTGTATTTGTATTGGCTAGGGGGATAATTTGAGGCGGCTTCGGGAGTGTCGCTATTAATTTTTTCATAATGGGCAAGGCTTAAAAGTGCAGATGGCCTTCCAACCTCACCTTAGAGCTCATGCTTGGAGGATGTTGCAGAGATGGAGGATCTTCATTAAAGCCACATCCATAGTGAGAACCGATCACCATTCTGCCTTACTGAACAGCTAACTTAGCTTTTATGTCTCTTTGCATGGGCGGAGGGAATACTTGTGCTGTACAGTGTATTTTTTCCTTTATATCTCAACAACGGTTGCGTTTATACCTCCGAGTTCGAGAGAAGGAAAGGGGAAACAATGAGCTGCAGAAAAAGTAAGTGAGCAACCAAAAAAAACAAAAAAAACAAAAACAATTAAGTTAAATAATATTATTATGATGGAATTCAAGGCACAGTGGTTTGTCTCAATAAAAGTGAAATAGCCCTCCTACATCGCTGAACTCTAGATTATAAACAGAAAATCACTGACCCTGACATAAATTCGCAAGAAAAATCGGGATAGCAAGTTGGACAGGTATATAATAGATATGTGCATTCCCCTTGCGCATGATCCCCCCCACGAAGAAAAACAGAATAAGTCAAGTTATTATGGCAGGCTCAGTCTGGAAGGAGAGGTAAGATGGAAATTACCATAAGGTAGTGATTTAAGCCGGAGAGTGGGATTGGGCGCGGGTGAGAGGAGGGAGGCAGTGGTAGAGACAAACACGACTATGGAGCCGCTTCAGTCATTGCGGAAATGGCACATAGGCTATTAGTAAGGTATTCGAAGGGGGGAGGGAGGGCAGCGGCTCCCAGCGTTTAGGTCGTTCTGTGGGCGGTAGGTGTTGGAGGCTGTAGTAGAGCTACAACTCCCTGGTGGCCATTTCTAGCAGCACACCGGAGGGCGGCTTGGCGGTACGGATTTGGCTTGTTAGGGCTGGCCTCTTCCCGTTCGAGTAGTAGTCTCACCACTCCCTCGTGTCCATTCAAAGCAGCATAACAGAGCGGCGTTTGGCGGTCCTTATCAAGTGTGTCGGGGTTGACATCGTCTCGTCCAAGTAACAATTTGACCACTCCCTCCTGCCCAATGTAAGCAGCCTCTGCGAGTGGTGTGCGGCCCCACGCATCCGGGCTATCGGGGTTGACATTGCTTTGTCCGAGTAATATTTTCACCACGTCCTCGTGCCCCATGACAGCAGCCCACCAGAGTGGTGTTCGGCCAATCTCACCCGACCTGTTGGGGTCGACATCATCCCGTCTGAGTAGTAATTTCACCACCTGCTCGTGCCCCATCGCGGCAGCCCATCCGAATGGTGTGCGGCCATCCTCATCAGGCTTGTCGGGGTTAACGTCGTCCCGCATTAGGAATAATTTCAAAATTTCCTCGTGTCCCTCCATAACAACTCCCGAGAGTGGTGTATAGCCGAATCGATCTGGCTTGTCGGGGTTGACGTCGTCTCGCCCAAGGAGTAATTTCACTACTCTCTCGTGCCCACTGGAAGCAGCCTGCCAGAGTGGTGTTCGGCCATTGTCATCTGGCTTGTCGGGGTTGATGTCGTCCCGCCTAAGGAATAATTTCACAATTTCCTCGTGTCCATCGCAAGCAGCCAGAAACAGTGGTGTTCGGCCGTCCACACCTGACTTGTTGAGATCGACGTCGTCCCGCTCCAGCAGCATTTTTACCACCGCCCCGTGCCCACCCCGAGCAGCCCACGCGAGAGGTGTATTACGCATAGTCTTTTTGATTGATATCACAACTTCCACCTCTACCAAATTAGCTGCAATCTCTGTAATCCTAAAGATAATGCGCAGTGTAGGCCATTAAACAGGGAAAGCGTACCAAAATCGGGACGGCAAATAGATAATTTCTAGCGCGGTTAAAGGGCGAGAAAGGGTGTACTGTACGTTGGAGATCGGGAGAGGGACTGGTTAAGAGAGAGCTTTGACTTGCTACGAATTCAGCTAACCTAGGCAGATTTCTGTAATTATCGAGTAAGCCGTACCAAAAAACTCGGAAGAGTTGGGAGTACGGTACTCGAGTATTGTAACTTACTCGTGGATGGTGGGTGGGGTAGGTCAACGGGACAGTAGAGCCCCCTTATCAACGACAACGTGCTTTTAATAACAGGTTAGCGATGCCCCTATTGAAGGAATATTGCGGCCATTAAGATTTGGAGTGGGGGATAATTATGATGCCTCAGGGCACTAAGGAGATCCAGGCTTGGCATAGCTCCTTTGGGGAGGACCTGAACGCCACTGAATTGAGCCACAGCCTAGCAGTCGAATAGAGTCCTCCCCCCACGACCCCGACCTTTTGTCCCCGATGACCGCTTGTAGCTTCTTACAGGATCGCATTGATGTTAAGCGAGACCAGTGGGAATCTGGGTATGTGCTGTTCTCGTACAATATCTGTCTGTGGATAATTTGAGGTAATAGTACTAGCTTAGAAATTCCTCAGTTTGCAAGAGCCATCCCTGTACGTTTTCAGCTAACTTAGGCGGTTTTGAATGTTTTGGTGCCACAACCTAGGATCCAGCGGCGATAGCTGAGTCAAAGTATGAGGTCGGTCATTGGCAATGGCACAGTTCCGCACGTTAAAAGCCGTGCTAAAAGAGCTGATACCATTACCGAAAAGTAGACTCTACCTATTTTCCGCTGCTTAGGATATGGTAGACAGTGGGTGATGGAGTTAGTCCACTGCTGCAATCGCTAGGGACTTAAGGGAGGCGGAAGGTTGCGTAGGCCTCGTGGGTGCCTCAGGGCCGCCAGTCGACATCCCCCGAATTTGTTCCCACAATACCCCCTTGCAGCTACCTTACCAGTGCTAAATACCACACCACTCCAAGTTCTCTCTTACAGTACAGCTCAAATTTCCCCCCGCCACGGACGAGCACCCTAGAGCACCTCCGCTGGATCCAATAGCTTGGTATACATACAAGCGCATCAAGCCTTAGGAATGAATTTGTCAATAAACCTACATATTGTCCAACCGGAAGCAGAATAGCAGAGGCCTTCGTGGGTTGGTGCAAGCCGCAGAGCTCTTCCCGCAACCCTATGCCAGGCTCTTTGAATATAGGGAGTGGGAACTCTGTGTCCGTCACAACCGCCAAGTATAGTACAGTGCTCGTACTGTACAATACAGCATAGTGTGGTGCCACAATAGGCTACTGCCTTTGCCGTGGCCCGCCCTATCTTTCACAAGATCGAAAAGCTTGTTAAACCTAAATTCTGTTTCTACGGACAACTAATCTAAGTAATAGTTCAAAGAGTCCTTGAATATGCTGGCAAATAGAGTTCTATCAAAACCCAGGACAATTGGGGATCTAAAATTTCCCCTTGGATTAACTGGGGCAGCGGGGTGAATCCCCGGCGGCACTCTTAGCATTGTGTATTTAGAACTCATAAACCGAATTATGATTAGTACAGTATAGTATGCTCAAGAAAAGAACCTTAACTCTGCTTCATTCTGTTCACCGAAGCTGAATTACGACAATCGGTCGCTGTTTTCTCGAAGTAGGTAGCTTAGTTATCACACCTATCTCCCTCGTCGCTCTTAAATGCCGTCACGGATCATCACTCGTCCAAGTTTAGTATTCGGACGGTAATTTTACAAAGCACACAATACCATTCAATATGACACACAATGATAATGTTGGAAACTGTTGTTATAGTCACCGTTGTGTTGTTGCTTTCTCCGTTACTGCAGTCACGAGTGACACCTCGTGACCATTTGCGTCATCCCCTCCCCTCTCAACACTTCGTTTCCTTTCTCCTTCTTGTTTGTTCTTTTCTCCTTCTTTCTCTTAATTCTCTCTTGAGTTAATCAAGCAATACAAGTCATTCGCCCGCTTTCTCACTTTACTGAATCTCGTGATACTGCTCGCTTCGCTTGCCTACTCCAATTCCCGATAGATTTCAACAGATAATATTCCGTAAACCAACTGAGAAGCTATCAGCCGGGTCAACATAGAGCAACGCCTTTCATCTCAATAAAGGTGCAAGAGTGAGGCCATATGGGACCGCAAGGGGGAAAACGAGACCAAATTTAACCCTTTAAAATTTAATACACAAATCCCCGCACGCTAATAACATCGTGGACCTAACGTGGCTCTTGGCTACTGCTCTCCCGCACACCACTCTCCTTATATGCCATCAAGGCCTCACGTTTAGGTCCTCCCTCTAACCACCTTCCGGTCTCTGTAGGTCCATGATCTAGGATCCGCTTGGTGTAAAGAGACCTAATTTATTAGCCCTTTCTGTAACTTGAACTCCCATAGTAAAAGATACTATTGCCCGAGATCAAATTTATAGTTCAAGATACCTCTTTCTAGTACGGTCCCTTCAGGCTATAATCGAGGGTAAGGTATTAGTTAAAATACTGTACGGTAATGTGAAGTATCATATAACTAGACCACTACTGGCCTAGGGTGATTCAAGGATTCCCCACCTAGCCGGGGATATCATATGGGTTCGTGACGCCTGCCCTGAGCATGGACAGAATGTTATAGGGAAAAAGGTTCTAGTAGGGAAAAAGAGACTCGGGGAGAATGGAATATCCTAATTCGCTAATAAGCTAATATTACGCATCGCCGCGGTCTCTTCAACCACTTTTTATTAAATTCAGGTACAATACCTGATATACTCGAAAATCTCATTATTCACCTAGGTAAATTACACTACATAGGTAGGGATATCGAGCATGTTAGAGGCTGTGGTGGACCAAGGAAGCTACGGGAGTGCTAAGAATCGTCGGGAGTGTGATGAGTTGTTCTAGAGGTTTAGTGGGTTACTAGGAAGTCTTTACTAATATCCCCCGCTATTGTTATCATGAGAGCATGTGGAGGACGTAGACATTAGGGAAGATATAGATATAGGTGTGTTAGTCCATGGAAGGACGAGGATGCGTTAATTGTGCTGCACCTGGACACCTATCTTTACCGTTAGCTTAGTTATAGAGGAGTGCGAATGAAGCTGTGGAAGCCAGCCCCTACCTTTCCTACACAGTGTCCAAGTTCCAGGCAAATCCTCTACCGTCTACCGCTGTGGGTAGATGGGAGAAAGTATACTGGCGTGGACGAGGTAGTGCTCTCCGAAATTCCACAAAATGTAGGTGGTTGGCATCCAAAACGGTACTGTACAGAATTGTTTGATTGGATAGGGAGTTTTCGGAGTTGATACGGTGCTTGTAGAATTGGAGATGGTCTAATAGCTAAGAGGCTCCTGACGGCATTAATTTTCTTTGGTAGGCAAGACTAAAAAGTGGGGGCAGCGCCCCAATCCCACCATTGAGCTCACACTTGGAAGACGTTCTAGGTAAGCAGGATGTTGAATAAACTGTGCCCATAGTGGAAACCGGGCACTACCGTGTCTTACCGAACAACTAGCTTTTGTCGCTTTCTACGAGGGTAGAAAATATTTGCTTTATTTTTTTCCCTTATATCTAAACTGTCGTGTTTACACTTCAGAGAGGAGGAAAGGGGAAACAATGAATTGTAGAAAAAGCAAATTAACAAACAAACTTTTTTTTTTAAATTAAATGTAATGGATATTCAAGTAACAGTAGTTTACGTCAATACAATCGAAATAGCCCTCCTACATCGCTGAGCTCTAGATTATAAACAGAAGCTCACTAACCCTGGCTTAAATTCACAAGAAAAATCGGGATAGCAGGTATGTGATGGATATGTGCATTTTCCTTGCGCATCATCCCACCACCAAGAAAAACGAAATAAGCCCGGTTATTACGGGAGGCTCAGTCCAGAATGTGACAAGATGGCAATTACCGGTACCATAAGGTAGGGCTTTAAGCCGGAGGAGAAGATTGGGTGTGGAGAGAGGAGGGAGGCAGTGGTCGCGACAAACGCGACTATGGAGCCGTTTCAGTCATTGCGGAAATGGTACATAGGCTATTAGTAAGGTATTCGAAGGTGGGGGGGAGGGCGGCGGCTCCTGACGTTTAGGTCGTTCTGTGGGCGGTAGGTGTTGGAGGCTGTAGTAGAGCTACAACTCCCTGGTGGCCATTTCTAGCAGCACCCTCGAGGGCTGTTTGGCGGTACGAACTGGGCTCGTTAGGGCTGACCTCTTCCCGTTCGAGTAGTAGTCTTACTACTTCCTCATGCCCATTCAAAGAGGCATAATAGAGTGGCGTTTGGCCGTCCATATCTGGCGTGTAGGGGTTGACGTCTCGTCTGAGTAGCAATTTGACTACTCTCTTGCGCCCGGTCTCAGCAGCCATCGCAAGTGGTGTGCGGCCCCACGCATCCGGGCTATCGGGGTTGACGTTGTTTTGTCCGAGTAATATTTCCACCACTCCCCCATACCCCCCGAGAGCAGCCCACCAGAGTGGCGTTCGGCCGAACTCACCTGGCCTGTTGGGGTTGACGTCATCCCGCCCGAGTAGTAATTTCACCACTCCCTTCATCCCATCCGCGGCAGCCCATCCAAGTGGTGTGCGGCCGTCCTCATCAGGCTTGTCGGGGTTGATGTCGTCTCGCATAAGGAATAACTTCACAATTTCCTCGTGCCCCTCCCTAGCAGCCGCAGAGAGTGGTGTAAAGCCGAACCGGTCTGGCCTGTCGGAGTTGACGTCATTCCGCCCAAGGAGTAATTTCACCACTCTCTCGTGTCCATAGAAAGCAGCCCACCAGAGTGGCGTTTGGCCGCCGTTATCGAGCTTGTCCGGGTTGATGTCGTCCCGCTTAAGGAATAATTTCACGATTTCCTCGTGTCCATTGCAAGCAGCCAGAAACAGTGGTGTTTGGCCAGCCTCACCTGGTTTGTCAGGGTCGACGTCGTCCCGCTCCAGCAGCATTTCCACTACCGCCCCGTGCCCACCCCGAGCAGCCCACGCAAGAGGTGTATGGCCCATAGTCTTTTGATTGATATCACAACCTTCCACCTCTACTAAATTAGCTACAATCCCTGTAATTATAGAGATTATTCCTGATGTAAACCATTGAACAGGGAAAGTGTACCCAAACCAATACGGAAAATATACGATTTCTGTGCTTTCCAGAGGATTTTAATGGATATGTAGTTATTGCGGTCGCCAGCGCAAGCAATTTCGTGCAATCTGAAAGGTCACCTTTTGTGGATTCCCAATACAGAGAAGGAGAGTGGTGTGTTGGAAGTCGGGGGGAGGGCACGTAAAGAGGCGAGAAAGGATGCGTGTTGAAGATCGAGAGAGGGACTGGTCAAGAGAGCTTTGGCCTCCTCCAGATTCAGCCAACATAGGCAGGCTTCTGCAATTATCGGGTAAACTGTACTGAAAAACTCGGGATGAGAGTGGAAGCACAGTAATCGAGCATTGTGACTCACTCGTGGATGGTGGGGCAGTCAACGGGACGATGGACAGTAGAGTACCGTAAAAACTCTTGCGATTCGCTAGCGCCAAATACCTCTGCAAATCGCGGCACCAGCCCGAAGTAGGCTTAGCTGGGTAAGCTGACACAATTGCGACAGCAAGTTAATGAGATCCAACACAACCTTTGACTCAGGCTATACTATACCGGGAAAGCACTAATCCTTCTTAAGGGCTTTTGTCTCTGAATCCAGAGATTAGCGAGTTAACGGAGCTACCGGAGATAGCGAATCGCAAGAGTTTTTACGAGTACGGTACATTACAGCCCATAAGTGTTGTATATTTTACTAGCGGGGGGTAATCGGCTAGCATTGGGTAAAGGGTAGCGAATTGTATAGCGCAGTAAATTGGGTATGATACGGTAGCTACCCAATTCATCCCGTCACCCCTGCTTGCCCAACAGCTCCTGCTAGTAAATATACAAAATTTGAGGGCTGTACCTCCGTACGGTATCGAAAGAATATTGCGGCTATTGAGATTCCGGGACCCTATTCGGCTGCTAGGCTATGACTCAATTTAGTGAAATTCAAGCCCCGCTCCAGAAGGAAGCCACGCCAAGCCTAGATTTCCCCACCCCACCCATTCATCCGGACCCGTAGTATCATAACTATCCCCTGCCTCAACCCATTGCATAGAGCTTTTATCCCCAGTGGCCGATTGTGGCTTCTTGCAGGATCGCAATGATATTATGCAAGACCGGCGGGAATCTCGGTATGTACTCGAGTACAGTAGCTTCCAGAGTGTCGTTACCCCTACCCCGGTTCAGAAATACAGTATCTTCCAGAATCTTCAAAATGTCCGTTTCCAGACCACTGTCTATCGCATCTGGGCTGTGTCCTCACCCAACCCCGTGTGGAGATATCAGGGATATCACCTATCCTAGAGGCGATGCATATAATCATTACTCCCCCGAGTAGCCCTTCCCGATATTGTCCTCAACGTGCTGTCTCCCAGTCATGAATATCCGAGTTCCTGGAAGCCCTTGGAGGGACTTGGTTTGGCGAATTAAGAAGTTTAGCTGTGTTCCGCCAAACATTCATCTAAAGATTCGCGACATATGAACGTAGGCTTTCAGAAGCAGCAGTCTCCAGCATCTTTCCAACACCCGAAAACCCTGCCCCCGCCCACCAAATGCCCTCTTCTGGTCTTCACAGGCTTGCGTTGTTTCTCCCAGTACTCTTTTTTGCTAGTACCCAACCTGTTTGAGCAGGGCGCCCAATACTCAGGTTGCTGAGTGCTAAGTAGGTCACGTGATCTCCTATTAAGGTATGCTAACAATTTTGATGGGTAATTTAGTGTTTCTTTTTTCTTCTTCTTTGGCCTAGGAGGACCAGGCATTCCCTTGAGCATTTTCCTCACTTTCAGAGTCGAGGAATCGAAGAATCGAAGAACACGTGACCTACCCGTACTTAGCACTCGGCAACATGAGTATCATACTAACCGTGCCAAGGTTCCCGCCACTTCGAAAGACGCTACGCGACCTTCGAAGAAGCCAACACTCCCTAAGAGTACCTCACAGCTCAACGCAAGGAACAGCTCAACGCAAGTTTCAATTTGCAAGCAAATTTAAGAATTAAAAACCACCACCAAACACTCTGTGATGCCCTAAGTGTCCTTTTGGCTTTCTCACAAATTGTTTTAAGCCTTTGTAAATAAGCCTCACATTTTTTTTCCTCTCTTTTACCTCCCTTTACAGTAGATTCGGCTCAAAGCCACTTTCACACTTAATTCACACCAAAGTCCCACCAAGCGAAAAAAAAAGTTGTAAAAGAGAGGGAAAAAAAAATGGAAGACTTATTGGCAAATAATTAAAACAATTTGTGAGAAGGCCAAAAGGGCATTTAAGGCATCACAGAATGTTTGGTGGTGGTTTTTAATTCTTAAATTTGCGTGCAAATTGAAACTTGCGTTGAGCTGTTCCTTGCGTTGAGCCGTGAGGCACTCTTAGGGAGTGCGGCTTCTTCGAAGGTCGCGTAGCGTCTTTCGAAGTGGCGGGAACCTTGGCACGGTTATACCCTTCGCTTGCTGTTCCATTCGGGCGGCAAAGCCAGTCTAAAACACGCAGGGGCAACATTGTATCCTCCCGCCTGATCACGCAAGCTGCCTATCCCAAACAAGCTAGCAGCCCAGCCTATCAGCACCCGCTCCCCCCCATCACCCAAGGCTGTTCTTGTAAGTTCCACCGACCCCCGGATCTCCGTAGCAAAACAAACGTGCGTAATCGGGTTCAGGTCCCCTGCTACTGGATTACCGTAAAAACCCAAATAGAAGAGAAATGTGCTAGGACGTTGGAATTTCCGTTCTCAGCTACGCGAGGGGAAAACACCGCAAACTCAGCCCCCAGTCTTTTCACCTTCTGTGACAGGTCATATTGTGGGT
>Ga0307507_10012531_pt1 | contig 10465 bp, 4 predicted proteins | sample 7_EM_MG_FD_207223 | JGI IMG/M metagenome (GOLD analysis project Ga0307507, IMG submission 207223) | Populus trichocarpa ectomycorrhiza microbial communities from riparian zone in the Pacific Northwest, United States - 7_EM | ecosystem: Host-associated > Plants > Roots > Unclassified | place... | reverse complement strand
ATATAATTGCACAGTAAGTGTTGTATTGAAGGATCTGGACAAATTACTCAGTGACTCATTGAGACTAGTGTAGCTCTTTGGATTTCCATATCTTTATACTTTTTTATTATAGATTTTTCATTTTAGGCCTTTTATTTTCCTATTTGCATATATGGAAATTCTGTAGTATAGATACCCAAATTATACATGTAATTCATATGTTGTTTAGTTGAATACTTAGAGAGTTTAATATGGAATCATACATAGCAGAACTAGACAATTGTAATTATAACACAAAATTGGGTGCCATCAAATTTTTTAAGTTGCCAAAATATCATCTTGAATTTTCAGGCAGCTACTTCGCAATTGAGGTAAATTTGTAACCTAATAAGTGCTGCAGTCTTGTTTTATATTCCCTGACTAAACAAGTTGTAGCTTTTTTTCTTTCTTTCTTTGTTATTTAGTATATGAAAATATGTGACATGGATATTTCTCCTCCCTGTCATGGTCTTGCCTGAACTCCAATGGTGATGATTGTGCTTCTGGTACGACTACTGATCCATGTTTCTGAAAATGATTTTTTGCTTCAGTGTGGAACTGGTGGTCCTGTTTTTGCTGGAGCCTGTATATCTTGTGTGCTTCCTTCTCAGGTATAGGCAGTATATTGATCTTCATTCCTGTACTCAGAAAAGTTAATCCTGTTTCTGTTTCTGTTTCTGTATCAAGTTCAACTGTTCTCCTTTGCATTTGTTTTGTCATCTTATCATGTAAGGAATAAGCAAACAAAGTTATTTCTACCATTAGCTTTCCTGCTTGTGTATCTGATGCACAAATCAGAGGCTTGAGGATTTAAATGTTCAGGAATTTGGAATTTGCAGTTTAGTTATTTGAAACTTGGAGCTAGGAGGAGAGTAGGTTAGAAGAGGATCATGCAAAGAATAAGAAATCGTAAGCCATAAAGTTATCAACAAAACATTCAGTAGTAAAACATTTTATGCCTCTTTTTGTTACCTCTGCATGGACTTGCAACAAAGGAATGATAACGTTCTTTCACATAAATATTTAATCACATCACTTCACTAAAGTCCAAAATAAAGAAGCCAATAAAGACAACGACAAACTCGCTTCCTGCTAACAAAGCCAGATCAGCACCTAACCTGATGCCTGCAGCACCATCACCTATTATTTTTTTTTTCTTTTTCGACTCTTTAAATAAACAAAATAAAGAAAAAATGGCAGGAAAAGTAACTGCACTCTTTTGTTAAATATCTGTTTTGCTGATGTTTTGTTTTGTCATGTAGATCCTGCTTGTTTTATTTTCTTGTGATTTTTTTTTGGCATAAGTTTCTTTAAATAATCGATGCAATGATCTTGAATGTTTTCATAGTGGATATTTAGAAAACTTGTAAAACAATTAGATGGTACAGGAGGATACCCCAACAGCATTCTAGTTATCTTTCCGTTTCTGATCTTTTAAGCTTGTCTAACATATTATTCATATGCCCATGCACATTTCAGGGTAAACATTCAATTAGAACTGCTTGATGTTAATGGTTCCAGAGACCTTAAACTTCTCCCTTGTGTAATAATATCAGTTTTGATGACAATAGTTTTTTCATGCTATTATCTGTATGGCATATATTAATCCAGGACTTTCCTTTACTTGTGAATGCTCATATACTCATTGGCTATAAAATACATGTTGCTGATTTCAAAGTTCATTCTTCTACAGGTTCTGATATGCTCTAGAAATGGACGTGTTTATTCATTTGAAATGGTAAGATCCTGTATTAACATTGTATTTAGTGTGAATATTTGCAGAAAAGTTTATGGTTTTGTTGCTGGTTATTTCCAACATTGCTTCTGGGATCAACTCTTGTGTTGCTATTTTAAGACCTCCATCTTTTGAGATCTGACTGCAATCTATAAAGCCTTAGCCTTTTGCTAAAATTACAAGCACATTTACCAAGCACTTAAATTTATATTTTCATTTCAACACCCCTCACATGTGCAGATCCATGGTGTGCCTTTTCGAGAGGAATGTTGGAATTTAAAAACCAGTACACTTAGAGATGATTGTTGTAGGATATGATAGTTTTCAGTGGAGTGGGTTGCTCTTTTATGGATTTCCATTTACGCTCTTATTTGGGAGGATGTTTTATTCTCCATCAAGCTTTTGTAGTCCTTTTGGCTATTAATACAATTTTCTCTTATCTAATAAAAGAAATTGTAGCATACCTCATATGTGCTTTGTCATGACAACCTATCAACATGTCATTTTGTTACAGAACTTAACTTTCTTTTTTATAATTTCACAAATTTATCATTTTGATCTCAAAATATTAAATTTAGGCTAAAGTAAAATCTTGACAACATGACATTTATCTGTTGCACAACCAGCCTTAATTTTACTTCCATCGCAGTGCATTTTCTCTTTCAATGTCTGCAACTTAGAGTTGGGAAGTTTAAGATTTTCAAGTGTGATTGATAAATGCAACTGTAATTACTAGGTTATGTACATTATTTAGTGATGCATCAATCTGAAATTTATGCCAAGCTATAATTTGTTGTCAATTTAGTTCATTACATGAGCATGTGATCTTTAAAAAACTTGGTCTAGTAGTATTAAACCGATCTCACTAGACTTTAGTCTGACTTAATTATATAAAGGGAATTTAGAAATTAGCTCTTGGGCAAGAAGGTGTCATGACAGGCATCAATCCATTGAGGTGAGTTGAAGAGAGGTTATTTGAAATGGTATGGCCGTGTACAACATAAACATTCAGATATACTAGTGTGAAAGAGTTACTATGTTTAGGCATATGGAGTGAGAAAGGAGAGAGCTAGGCAAAAAGTGACGTGCACTGAAACAGTAACAATGTTTAGTATCATAATTTTATTCACGGCACTTTGCTTTCTTTGCATACTTTATTTGATTCTTGTGTTCCTTTCAGGAAACAGGAGATTTACTTTGGGAGTATAATGTTGGAGATCCAATTACTGCATCTGCATATGTTGACGAGCACTTGCAGCTGCTATCTGATCCCTGCCTTTTGTCAGACAGGTAAAGAAATTGTACAAATCTGTAAGAAATTTCATATATATATATATATATTTTCAATTAGTTTATTTGTTTGCAACACTTTTCCAGGTTGGTTTGTGTATGCACCAGTTCTGGACGTGTACATCTGCTTCAGATTAACTTGGATGATTCCGGAAAGCAAAATCAACCTGGTTTAAATATAGTTCAGGAATTTGCAAGGTTGGAGCTCCCCGGAGACATTTTCTCTTCACCTGTGATGATTGGTGGCAGGATTTTTGTTGGGTGCCGGGATGATTATGTCCACTGCATTTCTGTTGAAGATCTAAGTTCGGTGTATGAAGGTGCTGGTTATTAATTAATCCCTCAATGCAAAGTGTTTGATCAATTTCTGTAATTTCAGAAAGAAAGAGCTCCTCACATCCTGCAATTGGACCTTGCTGCTGAATCACTTCCATTGCTGCCTGGGGAGATGAGATATAGCTTCTCAAGAAACATCATAGCACACGAGAAGTTCTATAGTCGTCTCCCAAGAATCATCCAGCAGGACCATCTTTTAGTTCAAAATTCTCTGGACATCATAGCAGCGAAGCATCTAGCAGGACATAATTGGTAAGTCTTCCAAAAACTTCGGAAGTACTTCCAATGGAGTAATGAATTTCTATCTCCTGTTTTTTTCTTTTTTTTTCCCTTTCTTGTAGGTGTAAATAGAAAAATGAACTACTCAATTCAATTGAAGCACATTCAGGGAATTTTTTTCCCTACACGGAAAATTTGTATGTGATTAATAAGGCCTTTACAGAGGAGCTACGAGATTTTGTTAATTAATATAAACATTAACATTATTAGCATTAGCAAATTAACTAGATCCCTGATATTTTGATTTCTTTTCATTTTGATCATTGAACTTTATTTATTTTCAATTACAACCCTACAAGTTGTGTTGACATAGGTTTATGAACAATGTTTTCCCAAGTCAATCCCTCAAGTTTCACTGTCTTCATATTTGATCCCTCTTCTTTGGGAATTTTATGTTTTGGTTTGCAAGTTTATTTATTTGCATTTCAGTCTTTGAATGTATAGAAAAGAGAGATAGTTAGAAAAAAAAGGAGAGAGAGAGTTCTCAAATGAACAAATTTTGACAATCAGTAATTGCAATTTTCTTCATATGCTTATTTATTTTTTAAATTTCCCTAATGACCATTTAATGCAAATAAAATATTTATTCTTTTATTGTAAATCTTTTATAAATCTTTTCTCATATTTTATATTTTTTGATGTTTCATATAGAAGTTATTGTTGTTTTTTATTTAAACTTTCTTTTAAAATTATGATAAGTCTTAATTTTTTTTAAAAATACTTCTTAAACAAAGGCATGTTTTCATAAATAAATAAAAAAGAAAAAAACATATGAATAAAAAATTAGAGTTTTGATTAGAGAGATATATTTTTTACTCGTTCTTTCAAATCAATAGAATTTTTTATAATATTTATTTTAATTGCTTTCATTTTTATTCAATAAGTAATAAAAAAAATATATGTTTTTTTTTTAACAAAACAAATAATAAGAAAAGAGAATTTCAACTAAAAATTACATTTTTTTCTCCAAATTTAAATCATTGCCTTTCTTACAAATATCCATTTTTATGGCAAAATAATTTAATAATTTTTTTTTTAAATTACCCTCGTTATTAGTTTGAATATGTATATGTACATTTATCTTATGCTTCTTACAATAAACATTAATTTTTCAATTTAATCTAATAACTCTTTCTACTATTTATCAGTTTATATATTTTTCAATTTATTTTATAAAACTAAAACATTATTTTTTAGTTCATAATTAAAAATGTATAATATTAAAAAACAAATGTCGGAGTCTTTTTGTTTTTGTTTTTATATTGCAAACTAACTTGTAATATTTGTAAGTTACCTTTGATACGCCCTAACTAATATACGCCATAACTAATATAAGGTAATAGTGTCAGCCTTAGGATATCTCTTGGTTTATTTTCCTCGTCAAAATTGCCTAGGTGTAGAAAAAAATAAACTCTAATATACACCCGTTGACTTTTCATTGTAGATTGGAGTAATATTTGTTTTAATATTTTTATTTTAGTCCCCAAAGTCTTTTTTCTCATCGATTGAGTTTTTAAATTGCAAAATTGAAGGACAATAGCTTTCTATTTATTAATTAGAGGTAAAATTAAAAAAATGAGGATCAAAGTGGAAAATACAATGAAAATAGATGGTGGATTCGAAACTTGGTGTGAAAAGTTCAATTTTTGAAATGATATTTTTTTTTCAATCCCTTAATTTTTTTAAGATTAAATTTTAGTACATAATTTTATTTTTGTTATTTCTCAGTTTCTGGTTTAAAAAAAGAAAAAAAAATTATTAAATTTCTTTGATTTGACATTGATTTCGACCATCAAAATAGTCGATTTTAGTGTCAATGTGTTATATTCGAAGAAAAGAGTTTTATTAGGGTGTCCTTTGTTATCAATATCGCCTGATATTGTAGATCTAAGATCAAGTTTTTTGAGATTCATGTTAATTTTGAGTTTTTGAACTTTTTTAAAGCTACAAATGGGTAATCAAGATCTTTAAGGTATTTTGGGTAAAAAATACATTGAATATCTAGGTTTTGGGCTAAAAAAACCCTACTCTCATTTTTTGATGATGTGTAATCTATGCCTTTTTAATTGTTTTTAAAAATCAATCCATCCTTTTAAAGTTTTTTTAAAAAAACAAGAAACTTGGCACATGAGCCATGCCATTTATTAATGGGCCAGACATGTAGGCCTAGGCATGTGTTTGACTTTTTTCCTTTTATTTGACCTTCTAGCCTCTTTGTTGTTATTTAATGCATTTTTATCCCTCAATGTTTTTTTTTATAGTACAATTTCATTCTTTGTTATCAATAATTTATTTTCTATTTAATTTAAATTAAAAAAGACATGTTTTTATTATTTAGCTTAAAAAAATTAGTTCTGTTTTTGCTACCTTAGTCCCATGCGCCTATTTTATTGTCGTATAATTAAATAAAAATAATCAAATGAATAAAAAAATATTAAATCCAGTGATGTGTGTTGTTACCCATTTTTTACCACACATAAAAAAAATATAATAAATAAATAAAATATACAAGGGTCCTACATGATGAAAGCCTAGAAGATTGCCTAAGATGGGTGGTGGAGGACTAAGATGACAAGTGGAAAAGCTAGAGGACTAAAATGTATAAAATTAAAAAAAATTTCCATTTAAAGACATAATTGCAAATTCCCAAGACTAAGGACCAACCTGTAAGTGGCGCACAATTTTGAGGGTAGAAATTGGTGAAATCAGGGGCCAAATTGAAATGAATTGAAAATCAAGGACTCGTTTGTAAAAGGCGCTGAACTTTGGGGTTGATATTTGAATTTGACAAGGGTGTAATTGCATACAATTAAAAGTTGGGAGACAATTACAAGGGCAATTAAAAGAAATTGGAAGAGTAGGGACCAAATTGAAATTAGCCAAACCCCAAATTAAAAAACATTAATTTCTAAGGTTTAATTTAGACAACGTGTCCTTCACCCAGTGTTCATTTTCTTCCTTGGCAATTTTGGCTAGTTGAGTAGGTATCTTCAGGTTAATAAATATAGCGTTTCCAACCATCTTAGAGGCTGTAACCACCACCTTCCAACTAAGAGACACCCTCTCTACAACCTTATGCCTATGAAATTGGATGTTTATACCCCAATTCTTCTATAGAAGTCTTCAACATCTTGTCTTTGATCAGCTTTCCTTGCATTCTCAAATTCGAGGCTAATCGAGTTGGCACCTTTGAACGAATGAATGTGAAGCTACAGACCTTCAATTGAACAAGGTTGGATCTAAATGAAAGGTGTGTGCCTCCTTTACCCTAGCAACTTCAAGTGGTCTAATGTAACGTTGAAGTCAGAGTTGCTCTGACAAGGCCTTAAAAGTGGTCATCCTAGTTAGCCATGATTGTGACACCCATTTGAAAAAACCAATGATTTTTTTTATTTGTTCACACTAAAAAATTTCTCAATAGGTTTTTATCAAGGGTTGGTAAAACTACTAAAATCCCCAAAACCAAAATCATCATTGCAAAACTAGTTTGGTACAAAGCTCCTAGCTATTGTTTTTTGTCCAAAACCCTTCCATTCCAATCAGAGGGCTAGGATTGATCAATCATGTTCAATCTTTGATTGAATCCAATGAAAAACCTAGCAAAACCTATAAATAACCCCTAAAAATCATAAATGAGAAAGAGGAAAAAAGGAGAGAAAAGGAGGAGAGAATATTGAGAAAACGCCCTAGTTGTGAGGATTTACGAGCCTAGCATAAAGGTTTATTCAGTTTTGAAAGGGCACTAAGTTTGTGGAAGCAAAACTTTACAAAGGAGAGCAAAGAAACCGATAGTTGTTCTAGGGCTTCTAAGGTATAATTTTAACCTAAAAATGGACTCCATGTGGCATGCTTGAGGAGATTTTGGTTGTCATTTGGTTTGCATTTATGTTTGCAAATACAGTAATGCTTAAAGAGTAAGGGTTGTGTTTGTTTTTCTGTGTTGCTGTGATTTTGATTCTTTGATTTGATGTTTATTTTAGGGCGTGTTTGATATTTTTAATGTGACTAAAGCTTTCTAGTTAGGTTAGTTTTGATAAAACAATGTTTTTTTTTTGTTTAGTTTCATTAATACATTATGAAACAATATTGTTGATCCTAGCTTTACAAGGCTTGTTCATGACCAAAATATGTTTAGAAAACTGATTTTGAATTCAAATTGCCTAGATATGTAGGCTAGATAAGATTTGATATTTTTAGGAATTGAAACTTCATGCATGTTATTGATGATTTGATGTTATTTGTTAGTTCTTTGTATTTAACTATGCTTGGTATTGGTAATGTGGTTTGTGAAGACTAAAAGCAGTGTGTTTAAAGGCCTAAAAAGTCAAATCTGGGTTTCGGCAATAGTTCTTTAATTTTTAGAAATTTTCCAGATTTTAGGTTCATGTTCTTTGCATGAACTTTGTCTTAGTCTTTTGTTTTGGAGCTGTTTTGAGTTAAATCTTGGCACATACATGTTAGCATGTTATCTTTAGCAAATAATCCAGGGTTATAACGCATCAATAGCCCGTATTCATGCATCTAAATTCTAGGGTTTTTTTGATTGCCAAAACACATTTTGATCAAATCATGACTTTTGAGTATTAATCAAAGAAAATGAATGCTTGAATTTTTATCTATGCATGATTACAAACAAAACATTGCCCTTGATTGCATGAAAACTTTTCTGGTTTGTGATTTGTGTTTACTGGGTTTCAGTTTGAATATTCATCTTGTTCTTCATGTTCTTGGTGTTTGATATGTTTTTGTCAAAAAACTTTTATGTTTTTGTGTTTTTTTTATTTTAGTTTTGATCTGTTTTTGGTTTAATTGTTTGTTTTGTTTTAGTTTCAGGTCAAAACATAGTTTTCAGTTCAGGGTTGAACTAGTGTTTTCGAGGCAACCTAATTGATTTTGTTTTGGGTAAGGTACTAAGAATTTGTTTGGTTAGTTGCTTTTTTTGTTGAGGAATGTTTGGCTTAAGAGATTGTTTGACAAACACACCCTTAAACCTATTTTGACAATTTTGTTTTGAATAAAAATGATTTTTTTGCCAAACAAGCCCTAAATAAATCCCTAAAATTCTAAAAAAAAAAAAATTCAAGGACCAATTTAAAATTATTTATGGGTCCTACTCATATTTTTCCAACAATTTTATTTAATGTCGGGGCTGTATACTTACATTGTAAGATGCTGACCTGATATTAAAATACTTGTTTTTCCGTTGAAATCTCAAAAATTTCAAAAATTTATGAAAAAATTGTCTCATTTCAAAACTACAAAAATATATTTTATTTGGTGTGCATTTAACTAAATCTCTCAAAAGATAGAAATCATATTTTGCTTATATATATATATATATATATATATATATATTGTATGATTTAGCATTTCTATATATATACAAAAATTCAAAAAAATCTTTACATGTATTTTTGGATTTAATAACCAATTTATTGAATCCATGAGAACTTGACCAATATTTCAATAACTCATAAAATTTTAATTCATGAAAATTAATGGTTAATATTTTAGTATAAATGTTGGACCTATAAGTAGGCTGACATTTAAATACCAGAAGTTGAGTTGAAAATTTCCAAAATTATTTTGGGTCACCAATTTTATTTGGAAGTATTTTTCACCACGACATACAAGTTGTGAAAAACTCGTTTGTCTTCCATGATTAGTGAATCCTGTCAAAGCACCTACATAAATTCCCCCAAGGGGTGTAGCGTGATGGCAAAGGGTTTGAGATCTGCACAGCAGGTCTCGAGTTCGAGTCAGGGCGTGCACCTCTTGTAAGAGCCTGGGACAACCGGGGTTTTACTCACTCATCTGGGCCCACAAAGTGCGCTTTTCGGAAGGTGGGGTTTCCTTGAATCCAAAAAAAAAAAAAAACCTACATAAATTCTTCCCACTAGAATTTATTTGGGCATTCAAGCATATAATGAATTCAAAAATGCTAGATTGATTCACGAGAATAAATCTTTATTCTAAGCCATAGATGAACCATCATTTAAGATCCCATCAATACTCTTAAGCCACATCTAAATTACACAATGCAGCTTCCTTCATTTAAAGTATGTTAAGGGTGCTAATATCTTTTTTAGCCACAACTAGTTCTTTATTCTAGAATTTCATTTAAGACCAATCTACCTGGTCTCCTAGTGACTCTGAAGAAAACAATTAGGTGATGACTCCTTGATTCCGATGCCATAATTAAATCAATTTTGTCCTTTAATATTGAGTTAATTAGAAATTGAGCTTTTCAATTTGTTTTTTTTTAGGATTATTCCTGCATGTTTCAAATGCCAACTTAGAATGACCATAGTGAATTGAATATATTTTAATTTTAATTTTAAATAAATAAAAATATCGTTAAGTGTGCGGCACATCTAATAATAAACAGTAGATTTTGATTTCTTAATTAAATTTTTTTTGTAGAAAATATGTTAGCGATGCTTTGATAATTTTTTTTTACATTTGAGAAATTTTTTTATTCGAGGTACAGCATAGCAGAGCCTAGTTTTCTATTCAATTACTATATCCCGAAATATAGCATATAGCATAGTTAGTTGTAAAAGAGCTGCCCAAGTACTGTTGTATACAAGTAATTACAAAATATTGAACAGAAAGCAAAAGACCTGATTTTTAAGCACGTTATGAGCACATTCTGTCGGTTCATATGAATTTTTTTGAAGCTTTTCCTGATTCACTAAATTCAAGTTTAATTTCTAACTAAAAACAGTATTAATTATATCTGTTAATAATACCAGTCTTTTGCCAAGCTGGTCCCTTTTTTTTTTTTTTTTTTGTTGGCACGTCCTC
>Ga0307507_10012530_pt1 | contig 10465 bp, 4 predicted proteins | sample 7_EM_MG_FD_207223 | JGI IMG/M metagenome (GOLD analysis project Ga0307507, IMG submission 207223) | Populus trichocarpa ectomycorrhiza microbial communities from riparian zone in the Pacific Northwest, United States - 7_EM | ecosystem: Host-associated > Plants > Roots > Unclassified | place... | reverse complement strand
AGAACTACAGTTTCTATAATTTTTTGAGCGTGTAATAAAATTAGATAAAATATTATCAGGAATAAAATTAATTTGATATTACAGTGCGAGTGAATTTAATTCGTTCTATACTATTTTTTCAGGAAAAAAAATATTGTTTACATGACAATGTAAAACTAGTTTTTTTTTAAAAAAAAATATACAAAAACTATACACTTAAAAAAAAAATAATAAATTACCCGAACAGTGCAAGTGAATTGCACTGTTCACGTGAACAGTGCAATTCACTTGCACTGTTCGCGACAGTGCAAGTGAATTTGCACTGTTGGCGTGCACAGTGCAATCACTTGCACTGTGCACGCGAATGCAAAATTTAAAAAAGCAGCCTGCAGCTGCTTCGCCAATGTCGCGTTCAAAACGTGAATTGGCATGGGTCCCACCAGTCATTTTTAGCATTTTTGATATTACCAAACGCTTGGCTCCTGAGTTTTGATTGAAACACAATCTCTACCATGTAAACAAACGGACTCATCATCTCCCTTTATTTACTTTTTACCCACCTCAACTTTTTTCATTTTTTATGTGAATTCACTGCCATACCATATGATAGGTAAATGGATCTATTAAGCTTAAAACTATTTGAAATCAGTTTTCAACGAATATGAAACTTGCTAATAACGGATTAACGATCGGGGTTTTTTTTATTTTAAAAAAGAAATAAAAGCCAATTGACATGCTTTTACAGGCAGGGGTAATCTCGTCCTATAAGTTCAGAAAACAATACACGTCAGTCACTCTCTTCTAGATGCAGTCAGAGACCAAGCCCTCTCTCTAGCTCTCCACTCTTACGCGCCAACGAAGACCCAGCTGTATCTTCCACGTGTACACTCCCCCCTCTCTAAAATGACTCCGTCTTCTACATTCCCTCACCGGAACCCATCACGTGGCAGACATCACACCCTTCCATCTCCTCCTTTTGAAGGCTGTGTTTGTTCCGCTGCTAGCAACATGTTTTTTATAAAATAATTTTTTATGTATTATATTAAAATAAAATTTAAAAAAATATTATTTTAATATATTTTTAAATAAAAAAACTTTAAAAAATAAAATTTAAATCACATAACATATAAAACCGCATATAATAATATAAAACAACTCGGTTGGAAAGGAATAACACTAGTTAAAACTGTAAAATAAAATAAAATAATATTTAAAAATATGATAAATATTGTTTTTTAAAGTGTTTTTTTTAAATATATTAAAATAATATTTTTTAAAATTTATTTTTAATATCAAGCCATCAAAATAATATAAAATATTAATTTAAAACAAAAAATTATAAAATATTTTAAAAACATAACTAAACGGAGACCAAAATCCATTACAAAGAAAGCAAAAACACTTGCAAGGCTAACCAACTAGCTAAAGGCGTGTCAGCTGCGTGTGTTGTTCCTGTAAGAATCTCCAAAGTTTACTTGCTGCTTGTTAAAAAAGGAAAGAATATTATAAAAAAAGTGAAACATAAAATCCTCAATTTGAGAGAACGTTAATTTTTGTTTAAGAAAACCATGTCGTTTAATTAGACCTTTCTAATTCCAACTAACATGAAACGCGGTCCGTTTCTCTCCCTATATATATAACCCCCTCGCTCCTAGGGTTTCTCTCACAGTCATAGCCATCAAACCCCGCAGGCCCTCTTCTTCTTCCTCTGTCTCTCTAAAATCACCCTCCACCTCTCGTCCTTAATCAATTTTGATGTGATAATGCCTGCCACAGACTATCAAAGCTCGTCGGCATCACTTAGACATTCTATTTTAGGTCTCCGACGCGACCAGGTCCATTCTATGGATTCTCCTCAAACTACCTCAACTCTGGAGCTCGAACTCGATGCCTTTCAGAAACAAGTTACCGACCGATTTCTTGATTTATCAGCGGTCGGACCTGATCGTTTGCTTTCTTTAGCTTGGATCCGGAAACTTCTCGATTCTTTCCTCTGTTGTCAGGAGGAGTTTCGAGTGATTTTGTTCAATAACAAGTCGTTGGTCCATAGACCGCCGCTGGACCGGTTAGTTCAGGAGTTTTTTGAACGGACTGTCAAGGCTTTGGATGTTTGTAACGCGATTCGTGATGGAATTGAGCAGATCAGAGAGTGGAAGAAGCTTTTGGAGATTGTTTTGTGTGCTTTGGATGATCAAAGATTGTTTGGTGAAGGTCAGTTTCGTCGTGCTAAAAAAGCTTTGATTGATTTGTCAATTTCTATGTTGGACGAGAAGGATTCGACTGCATCTACTTTGGCTCAAAGAAATCGGTCTTTTGGAAGACAACAAGCTTCGTCCAGAGATCAGCATCATAGGAATCTTGGGCATTTTAGATCGTTGTCGTGGAGCGTGTCGCGGTCGTGGTCTGCAGCCAGGCAGCTACAGGCAATTGGGAATAATTTGGTTGTGCCACGAGGAAATGAAGTTGTGGCCACTAATGGAATTGCGGTGGCTGTTTATTCTATGAACACGATTTTGCTTTTTGTAATGTGGGCACTTGTGGCTGCGATTCCGTGCCAGGACAGAGGATTGCAAGTGCATTTTTCCATTCCTAAGCAGTTCCCGTGGGCTCAATCGGTCTTGTCGTTGCACGAGAGGATCTTGGAGGAGTCGCGGAAAAGGGATAGGAGGAATGCTTGTGGGTTGTTGAGAGAGCTTTACCAGATGGATAAGTGTACGAGGGTTATGAGCGAATTGACGGATTGGGCCCAGTTTCCATTAACAGAGGAAAAAGAAGGAGAGGTGAGGCAAAAAGTGATGGAATTGGCAAATGTTTGTGAGGTTTTAAAGGAGGGTTTGGATCCCTTGGAAAGACAAGTGAGAGAGGTGTTTCATAGGATTGTTCGCAGCCGGACTGAAGGGCTTGATTCTTTGGGAAGGCCTAATCACGAGTAATGTTTTGAGTGACGGGCCATTTGTGATTTGGCAGATGAAGGTATGGAGAATGATTCTGAGGCATGGTTTGAAAATAAATGGGTAAGGAAAGGAGAATTTTCTTGTATTTATGGGGCAATATATATGCTGTGTAAAGAAATGTAGGATATGGAAACTGGGGCAAATGATTGCAGCACTTGGTTGCTGCTGATCTACAGCTTTTCTGCTATTGTATAATCGAATTTTTCTCAGTAGAAAATGCATCTTGCTGTTGTAGCTGATTTTCTGTTCTTGATTTTGATTTGCTTTTTGTTAAAGGTATACATATACTCTTATGTGTATTGGAAAAGGTGAGACTTAATTGCTTAAAGTTATGATCTTTGGTCATTACAAGCTAACAATAATTGTATTTATCTCGTTGTGATCTCCTTGGAGAATTTATATATAGCTAGATGTTGATATAAAAAGAAACAGCATTTGTACATGTTAATGTGATGAGATTTTCTGTTTTGATACCTAAGTTCTGTTGAGCCTGCAGGTAGTCTTTTTTATCCATTCCCTCTCTTGCACACACTTGTTGATCTCTTGACATTGTAATATGGGCAATTGCCTTCACAAGATATCTTGCCTGCTCCTTTCCCAACCTTCTATCAAGGATTCAACTGGGGAATGTTGCATCTATTGATGACCTGGTTGAACATTCATAAAAAATGTCAGCATTTGCCCATATCTCAACTTACAGTTGTTGTGTCCGTGGATGAGGACAGGGATAGATCTTGTTTATCCTCCATTTTCTGTATCTTCAATTTTTTCATAACTCCAGTGATTTCATTATTTTGTTTTTGAGCAAATAAAGACTAAAGAATTCCATTTCGAAGTTTTCTTTTGTACTTGATTAATTTCTGACCACCAATAAATTACTGCAGGATATTGGTGTTTCTGCTTTCATTGTCACAGAGGTGGGTCTTACGTGTAATAGGTCAAGCTTCTAGCTTTCTATATTAGTTAAGAGGTTCATTTGACTTTGATTTGCTGCCATTTGAACTTCTTCTGAGGCTTATTTTTATATTGTTCTTCTTGCAATTTGCAAAATAGTTAAATATCTTAGCATAATATCTTAGAACAACTAATTGGTGGCATCCGCTGTTGTAGTTGACTTTGATTCAGTCTGATCTCGAGCCCTTGAAACTTCCAGCATTTTGACCCCATACACATTTTGCATCTAGAATGGAATCTCAGCAATTTGTTTGTCTAGAAGAGAAGGCATTTTAAGACTTTCCTGAGCTCTTTTTTTTTCTTCTGATGCAGACACATTATGCCTTTGATGTCCTCTGAATTTTATTCTGCCAGGAACAATTTCGCACCAGCCAAGTTCCCAACATGTTTTGTGAAGACCACAATATGCTCGTGGGGGAAATTTATACTAGCCTGTTTCACAATTAACTTTCTTCTTTTTACCCTACTTCGATCTAGAAAACAGAAATGTTACATTCTTGATCTACTCCATATGAACAACCAATAGGAGGGTAGCCACGGCACTTGATGAGACGCTCTAATGAGTTTTAATTTTATTTTATTTTTTAGATTAACATGGGTGTTCAAGTCAGCTTGTGCATATCTCGACTAATTTAACGAGTCCTGAATTTAATGATTATGTAAATTTCCAGTGATTCTGAGAAGATTCAAACTCGTAACCATTGAAAAGCAAATCTAAAATCTGACCAATTAAACTATATTTATATGAGTTTCTATTTATTTTTATTTAGGTTAGTAATTGATATACAATTATACATGGAGTAGATTTTATGTGCAGAAGACCCTGTGTACTGAATTGGTAAGAATTCCAATTTAGGTACAGAACAGCAAATGCAAATCAAATGCCTTGTTTCGTACCTGTAATCTAAGAACCACCCCTCCCATGTTATAACCACCAGCTAGCGATGCTTTGCTTCATTGTTAAGAGTTTCTGACCTTTTGGGCTACGAAAGCTTCCATTGCACATCTCTTATTTTTTTGCTTCCCCACCTCTTATCCCTTCTTGTCTTCTGACGGGGTCCATGTTCGCTCTTTGGTTTACATCGTATTCTGTCCTTTCCTTTGCAAGAAAAATTGTTCTTTCCAGTGTTTTTCAAGGAGGAATACACTTCATCGAATTTCTACAAATACAAGATGCCATTTACACTTGTTCTGCTCTTTTACTACCACTCCATATCTCCCTGATAAACTAGGGCAATAGTGTATTTCTTTTCTTTTTCTTTACTCTTTTCACAATGCCCCTCATGGATACCAGACTAGGCCATGGGCTCAAGTTCCAGTGACCCTCTTGCGGCTTCAAACATCGTTAAGAACTGAATTTCTAGCCACTAGTACCTTAGGTCTTTAGCCTATCAGGTGTTAGCTTGTGGTTTGTCGGCAAAATAATTGATCTACCCAATCTTCTGATTAGTTTATGTATAAATTGTGGAGACTTAGAGCGTGTTTGTCTCAGAAAGGGGCGCACTGAAAAGCATTAAATTGACGCCTTTCAGTGGTTGAAACTCTTGAGACAAACGAGTCCTCGGCATACGATCGGTAACAGTTAATAAAACATATCAATCGCGGCCTAATTCTGAGTACTGTTGAGGACACTGCTTCCTCTCTGTGTTTACTTGATTCAACCATGTCCATTTGATGGCCATTTCTTGTCTACTACTGTAAAAAGTTCGCCTCGCCGAAAATAATAGATTTCTGAAGCATTAAATCCTGCTATTCCTCTCCAATAACTTATTTATCAATGTTTGTTAAAGGAAATTTCTTTAGCAACCCATCACTACCCTCTTATTTATTTATGCAGCACGGGCATGGTTGGTGAAACATTACATCCTGAAGAGAGCAGATTAGACATTTACATCCCAACTAGAGAAAATAGTGGAGATGCCGGCACGATACTGGTCCCTGTAACAGCACAAAAGAGTGGCGTATGCCGGCACGATACTGGTCCCTGTAACAGCACAAAAGAGTGTCGTTCTATTTTATTCAACTAATAATGGCCCTTCTTTAAATCTTATGCAGGTTATACTGAACTTTGAGCAAGGCATCTTGTGATGCACAACGTGTCCGGGCTCTGCATGGGCCTAATGAAAAAACACAGCCACCACACATGATATTGCTAGCACATGGTGTGTATTGTTTCTGTGGAGTCGCTTGTCTCTCCCAATTAACCAGGAGAGTTCAGTTGATTTTCTTCCATTAATTTCATTTCTCTGGCTGATATGATCTGTAGGTAACATAATTGCTCTTTATTTGGTCATTTATTACGATCTTTTAGCTCCGTGATAAATGAAAGTGAACTTCTATTAACGATATGCTGCAATGAATACAGTATTAATGGACTCTTATAAAAACCCCTCAACAACTGCTGAATGGAGAGCAGGAAGTCAGGAAATAAAAACTTGGAACTCTCAAAAACACTGCTGAATGTGTAGAAGGATTGTCAAACTCGTAGCAAATTACCTTCATTCTCCAATTGATGTAACTGAATATTTAGTTCATTCTTGGTCGATGGCGGAAATTAAGGGTCTCTTGAAGCTATCTTGTTAGGAATGCATGCTTATCAATATCACAGAAACAACCTATGTTCTTCGCAACCGAGAATATTTGTGCAGTGGTTGGTCCTAGACGTTCTAGTCCTAACAAAATAGCACACCTTCATTTCATTGCAGTATCAGTATCTTAGAATTAGATTTACTTTATCCGGGAAACAAAATATGTGGTCTTTGGGATTTAAGTCAATAATTAGGCAAGTCTCAACTTGATGCTTAGTGCTAGCTAAAAATTCTTACGTACTGTAGCAATTCTAGCTGTAATTCTGAAATAATAAGAACAGTATCATGCACGAATATGACGTGCTCCAATGGCATGTTAATACGCATGCCAAACTTCAACCTGTTCTATAGCGGATTGACTATTTTGATGCACTCCATTTTATTGCTGTCAACAATAACAAAGCAAATAAAGCCCACTCGGTTACATATAATTCACCTTTTCTTAGCTCTAATCCAACTAATGACAAGCACTATGATAGAGACAAGAATGGCCGACCCTGCAACAACAAGAGGAGGAAATAACTTGGTTCCTCTTGAAACAGAATTCTTTCTATTTGTTGCTCCTTCACCTAGATCCTTCACCTTTACCAATTCATGCTCTTCTACAACATCATCAGTTGTTGCTTCGTTGATTTCCTGGGCTTCATCATTTCTTGATTTATCCGCCAGCTTTTTTTCTTGATCAGGTCCAGGTGTCGTTGGTTCTTGAACATTCGTTTCTGTTCCCAGCTTTACTGATTCTTGTGATATTTCAGCCCTGACTGGGTGATTTTCTTCTACAGCATGTTCTTGATTAGCTTGAGATGATGGTTGGTTTGACGCTTCTGGTTGTTTAGTCACTAGATCCTTGAAAGCTTGTAGCAATTCATTGCGCTCTGGATGTTTTGGCAATGTTTCTTCATCCGTGCTCTTGGCCTCTGGAGTTTCCTGTTTCTTCCACTGCTCTTTCAAACCAGGAAGCTCCTTGCTTTCCGTATCTTCACCTAGAGTGGGCTCTTTTGGCTCTTGGTGCTCAATCTCTTTCTCTGGCTTAAACTGCTTAGAGTCCTTGATTGTTGTTTCCTGATATGTAGCTGTGGTAGCAGTAGCAGGAGGCTCTGACTTTTCAAGAATGGCTTCTTCTATTTCGCTCTCATCTTTAGGTTCAGGTTTCCTTTGTAACGTTGTATCTCTAACTCTTTCAGGCACTCTGTCACCCGCATCAACCTTCTGTTCCACAAACTTTTCACTTTCTTCCTTGCTTTTAATATTTGGCTCTGCAGATTTTTCCTGTATTATCTCTTTGCTATTGTCTCTTTCACCGGACATGTGATCAGCTACCTCTTCTACTTCCTTGAATTGCCCTTGATCAATTGCCTGCTCCTTGACCTGAGCAGTTTCTTCATCTGTTCTAATCTTGGGCTCTATGCTTTCTTCCTTCGCTGCTTCATTATCTTTTTCTTTCCTTGAAAGCTCAAGAGCTACTGCTCTTGTTGTTTCAGCTTCCCTTGTATTCATCTCCTTTTGCACAACTTGGTCGATTTCTTCCACCTTCTTCATCTCGGGCTCTCTACACTCTCCTTCCGGAGCCCTATCCGCTGTGATTTGTGTAGCTTCACCTCTCCCTTTATCAACCTCCTCTTCCTTCACTTCCTCTATCCCAACACCACGAATTCCTTTCACCAATTTCGGCAGAGTAATCGTCAAAGTCAAATCTTGGTCACTGAATTTTGCCTTGATTTTATCCAAAATGACACCATGAGGGATTCGAAAAGCCTTGCTGAATGCCCTTAACTCAACCTCTTTCTTGTGCATAATCCACCCTACCAACACCAGCTCCTGAACTGGCTTCTTCCCACTGATTGTGATCTGATTACCATCTTCACTAATCTTGATGTCAATATTCTCCTTTCTAAAACCTGCACCTTTTCAAATTCTAATCACAATATCCATCATGATCACAACAGCAATAAGAGCAACAAGATTCGGAAGTGTTAACATTGATTACCTGTGAGATATGCAATAAGGTTGAACATGGTCTCGGTTTCTCTAGACAAGAAGAGAGGACCAGCATGGTCTTTAGCAACCCGAAGGCCGGTGAAGGAGGTGATATCATCTCTAGTATGGGTGATCTTGAGTCCCAGTTCTAACTCCATGGCTCGTTTAGATTATTTGTCTCTCCAAAAGAGACAAATTGGATGGAATTAATAGCCAATGATGAAACATGCAATGCATTTGAACGAAGCAACAGAAGAAATGAATGGTGGCTTTGAAGTGTGTACATAAGAAAGGCACATATTCATTGCTTCCTAATATTGAATTGCCATAATCTGTTATAAACAGTTAAAAGTCGGTTGCTTTTCATGTGTGTTTTCACCTTGGCGGGAAGCTAACGGCTCTTTTTTATACCATAGTGTGGAACTGAAATATGACTTGGCTAAGGGTTAACACCCTGTGAACCACGTTGCAAACAGATCAATTTTGATTAGCATAAACAGGTAGTGATCACATAAACTCGATCATCCTTCATTCAGGAAATAAATTTCTCTTGAATTCCTTGCCACTTTCATGTTGTCAATTTCAATGGACACCGAAACTAAATATCACAGGGTAAATATTTCTTCTTTCTTCCCACATCTACTCCTTAATTTCTTCTCATAATATTATTCTTTCTTGATTCATGGATGCTTGTTTCTCTTTTCAGAAACGTTCTTTCAAACTGGAGAATAAGATAGTGTTTGTCATTGCGATAGTGATTGTTTTTCAAAGTATTTTTTACTTAGAAATGCATTGAATTTATTTTTAAAAAAATTTTATTTTTAACATCAGTCTATCAAAACGATAAAAAAACACTAAAAATATTAATTGAAAGCAAAAAAAATAAAGATTTTTTAGAAGCGTGATTTAACCGCAAAAACAAACACCATATAAGTCTAAGTCTGCCAACTAGCCTGAAATTGAAGGAATATAGCATATTATTAAAGGTTGTTATTGATTTTATTTGTGTTAATTTTTTTCTATTAATATGTATTTGAGAAAAAAAAACTGCATATATTTTTATTTCTGGGATCTTTTGTTAGGAAATTTGACGGTGACCTCCATTAATCGAGAAGCTAAGAGAATTGGATGATTTTTTTTCTATCCATATCAACTGAGGGTAGTGCTCATCCATATGAAGTGGTGTTGAAGCTAAGAGAATTGGATGATTTTTTTTCTATCCATATCAACTGAGGGTAGTGCTCATCCATATGAAGTGGTGTTGAAGCTAAGAGAATTGGAGAAAAATGTCATAATCGATAAAATGAATTTGTGACTGCTAGAAAATTAATAAATGCAAATAAAAATATTGATAAATTATTAATATCTAAATACCAATAAAATAATTCATCGGTAATATACAAAAATTTGGTAATGTGTTTAGCTTTAGCAAACGCATGCAAGCAAAATCATCGAAGTCTAGTTGATAAAGAAAAAAATCAATGAAGCCGAGTTGCTACTTACTCAGTGATTTGAATTAGGATTCAAAGATAATGATTGTTTTACAATTCATATGAAAATAAGAGCATCATTATTTCTACGCTTCGTGAATATTCGATCTATTTGTAATTACTTTCTTCCTCAAACTTATTTTACTTTGCTAGCTTAGAGAGTGTTTGGCAGTGTGATTACGAGTGTTTTTCAAATAACTTTTCGTACCAAAATGCATGTCAATGATGTTTTTTCATTTTTTAAAATCATTTTTGACATCAGCATATCAAAACGATCCAAAACATACAAATTATATTAAATTTTAGTAAAAAAAAAAATTCAAAATTTTTGGAAACGCAGCCGCAGCCGCGTTCCCAAACGTTCCCTTAATGGTTATAGGTAATATTTTTAAGTCAGTTTCATAGGCATACTAAACTATCCTCCATGGTCTAATTAAAGATAAATACATTCATTATATAGTCAAAAATAAAAGAAAATAAGTGAATATTATGCTTATATAAGACCCAAGTTAGTTTTCCAATG
>Ga0307507_10012529_pt1 | contig 10466 bp, 8 predicted proteins | sample 7_EM_MG_FD_207223 | JGI IMG/M metagenome (GOLD analysis project Ga0307507, IMG submission 207223) | Populus trichocarpa ectomycorrhiza microbial communities from riparian zone in the Pacific Northwest, United States - 7_EM | ecosystem: Host-associated > Plants > Roots > Unclassified | place... | reverse complement strand
TTTTCTGTCAACAAGGATGAGATTCTTGAAGTGCAAACAATGTCTTCTCCTCCTCCTCGCCTTCAAAGTCTATACCTTCATGGGAAATCAGAAATGTTGCCATGTTGGATTTCCAAACTGAACAATCTAGTTGCGTTGGGATTAGTTTTTTCAAGATTGACTGATGATCCAGTTAAAGTCTTTCAAGCTTTGCCCAGTTTAAAATCTCTTGGGCTCTTTTGTGGATACGATGAAGAGGAAGTGCATTTTGAAGGAGGGTTTCTTAAGCTTAAGTGGCTTTCTCTTTCTGGATTGAATTCCATTATAATAGAAAAAGGAGCGTTGCCCCTTCTTCAAGAGCTAGCTATAGGAGCTTGCCCGCAACAGAGACAGGTGCCTTCAGGAATCCAACACTTGAAAGACCTCAAAGAATTGTCATTTGCAGGGATGCCAGATGACTCCACCCAAAGATTGCCATGCAATGGAGGGGAAGACTACTGGATGGTCAAGAATGTACCATGTCTCCAATAAGACGGGATTTATGATCCCAACGATGAAACATCTTATGCAGCAGAGGTGAAAAGATATTTTGGATGATTAACACGAGCACCAAATCTAGGTATTGATAAATTGAATTCGTCAATAAATTCAGCTTTACTTATTTCTCCTTTCTAACATACCACGTTCCTGTAATCACTCATTTTCTTGATAGGTGGCATGGATTGTAGTACTCAAGCACTTCACGGTACTGCCATTCTCAAATATGTTCCATTCCAGCACTTGTTGTTTCTTGTAGTAGCCTCCATGTGAGATTCTACCTGCTGCACAACTAGATTCTTGCTTCTTTGAATCTGTCTCTTCTCTCAACATCAATGAGCCGGTTGTGTTGTTATAAATTTCTGAGAATTAATGTGACAACTGCAACTGCTATTGCTGTCGTTGGTTATGTTGTGTTGTGTTAATGTTCACTTTTAGGCATTTTTCTTTGATTTTATTATGCTATATATTCATATATTAACTGGCAATGGTGATGGATCTGGTCTCAAGTAGCCCATTAAGTGTTGCAATTTGATAATCTGATTGAGAGGGACTTGCTTTTCTGGGTGGTGGAGGTATCGTTTTAACTTTCCTTCAAGAAGATTCCTTACTGCCACATGAGCCCTGAACAGGGCTGATATATCCTGCAGGGTCCAGTTTACAAAATCCGAGACCAGTTAGCCAGTGTGGTCCGGTGAGTTAATGAACCAGAAGAAAAGAGGGCCTAAAGGAAACCAGTGTTGATTCCACCTTTTCTGAGAGCTGACAATTAATTAACGCATCAGGTTTCTGGCCTTGATAGGCTGCATTATCTTGGACCGAGGAGTGTATTAATCTTGCCTGTAATAATAATAGCAAGAATTAAAGGTAAAGAATAGACTAATCCAAATGTTGGCTGATGCGGGCGTCGCAGCAACCCAATACTGTTTCCGTGTTTTAGTATGGTAATGTTGGAATGTTTTTTAAAAATAATTTTATTTTAAAATATATTAAAATAAAAAAAAAATATTTTTATTTTTTAAAAAATATACTAAAAAATTATCTAGGGATAAAGTCTTGATTTCACTGAAAAAGGATATGAGGGTAATTTTGACATCATCTTCTTTTGTTTTATTTTGATTTGCTGTAAAGTAAATTATTATAAAGTCCCTCAGCTCTCAGTGTCATTGTAATTTAATCCCTTGGTTTCCTAAAAACTACAGTTATCTCCTCCCCTCTGATTCTCTCCTTACAAGATGCTCCTTTGTTTACTGCACGATACTAAACTGTTCAATAATCAAAATTTTAGCTTTAAAATGTTTACATGGTGTTTATCAATTCAATTATATTTTAAAAAATTCTTGAATTTTTTTAGTTTTAAATTAATTTTTTATGTGTTTTTTTATTATTTTGATGTGCTAATATCATAAATGAATTTTAAAAAATAAAAAATATTATTTTAATATATTTTTAAATAAAATAAAATTTAAAAAAACAATTTTTATCGCACACACTTATGCGATACGGCTCACTAGCATTGCATTATCAAAAGGACTCATTTATAAGCAAGGCATTAAAGGGAAGGATATAACCGTAGATTTTTTAATATTGAGAGACTAAGTTAAAATCTTATAGAAAATTAAGGGATTAAATAATAATTTACTCTTTATTATATTCTCTTGTATTTGTTTTTTCTTATTTTTTATAATATAAGTAATAGCATTATAGGATAGATAGAATATTAATAGATTAAAAAAAATAATGCCATAAAATTTAATTGAAATATTGGAGAATATTAAAATTCATGTTATATTCTTCTTTTAAAATATTTTATTTTTCACATTCGATTTATTCTTAAAAACCTCCAAAATATAAATTGGATTTGTTTGAATTAGGTTTAAATAAACGAGGAGATAAAATATGAATTAGATTTATTTGAATTAGGTTTACTGTTGAAATGTTATGGGGAGAAGCATTTTTGGCATGGTTACCTCAATCTTCATATATTATTTATAAAGTTGAAACTCATTTTAAGAGCAATCAACAATCTCCATTTTCTTTTTGTTATCCATATTTTAAAAAAACACATTAACCTCTACATTTTTTAAAAAAATATTAATATAGATTATATTAATATTCTTTTCGAACTATAATGGTGATATTATAATATATTCCTACAATATATCCTGGTAAGAAACTCATCCCATCATCAATCTCCATCCTCCTTCAGCACAATGTAGTAAAAGGATCGAACACCTCACAGCCTAAAATCACTCTCATTGCAATCCAGTTGTTATCCATCACCTGGGAAAAGTCTGAAAGAGACTTGAACTAGCGCCTGATACATTGCCAATTCGTAGCGAGAACCGAATCTAGCTTTATCTGGACCCAATTCATGGCTGTTTACATCATAGCTTGTAACTTTTAAGGCGCTGAACATCCAGAGAAAATAAACACAAGGCAGGATGAAGAAGAACATGCTGAGATCCAAGGTCAAATTACGAGGTTTTAAGAATACAAAAGTTGATCCATAATACCTGTTCATCAAGTACAAAATGTATTTTTAATTCTCTCTTCTCAAGGATTGAAATGAGGAGCTCTATTGATTTCAAAAGGGGTTTTATGAAAAATTCAAATCCTTCCACACCCTATAAATTGTAGGTGCTGATAAGCATAAAATTCAGAAATCCTACTTAAAATTCAACAGTATGAATTTCAAAAATAATTGGTTTGACTTGAAAGTCAAACAGGGTATGAACCACCAGAACCAGCCAGAAACTACAACAAAAGTACACAACCAAATGCCGTTATTTTGATAGCTTGACTCATTGCGAATTCCGTCTCTGCAGGAAACTACAACCCGACTGATTTCTCCAGCTTTTGAATTTGGTTAAGGAATATCCAGGTCATCTGCATATGCAAAACATTCAGCAATAAGAACTCTATGTGGTGATCTAAAAACAGTTAAGTAATCAGCCATAGCTAAGCAGACAAAGTCATGAAAGATGAGCAAACAAATGCATGGAGGGAAGGAGGGAGGGGGGAAGATAAGTACCATGACATGAGGAGCAATTCTGACACAATAAACAGGGAATCCAGTGTAAAATTTGAACGGTCCTCCTGACTTGAGTGTCTTTAAGGCACAATCCATGGAGCCAGTGTATGGATACTTTCCTTGGGCATCAGGTTGCATTTTCTGAATTTGAGTTTTGACATAATCAAATGGAAGACTACAAGCTGCAGCGAAAAATCCAGAAACACTACTTGCACCTGGAAATAAAGAGGATAAAGGGAGCTGTTAGCCATTGTAACACATCATGCTTACTGTGTTCAGCTGAAATATTAGCCACATGGTGATTCGAATGTCAGATTCAATCAATGAACATGCCTAATATAGATGGCGTAACAAACAAAATACATACATTTTAGAAACGAACAGAAAAAAAAACACGCTAGACTAAGATCCACTTTTCAAATCTTTGACTAAATCTATGTAATATGTACACCCAGTGATTGTTCATGCCATGCTCAACTGATGCGTGCATAACTAACAATGGAATAGTTTTGAAAAATTAATACTCATTGATACAAGTATATAAATATCATGCATGCAAAGAATCTTACCTAACACTGTAGCACCTTCACCAAAACCAAGAGAATCCTTGCAAAACTCAACACTTTGGTCATAAGAAGCAAGCATCCCCATGTTCAAAGCCATTGCCCTTACAACAGTAGGGCCAGCACCTTTCCAGAGTGCCAAAACCCCTTCATCAGCAACAATTCGGTAGAGGGCATTGAAAGCATTTGAGTAGTTTCTGCGCTGAGCAACAGGTAAAGTGGCATCAGCCTGCATACGGATAAGTGCTAAATCCGCTGGGCTGCCCACAGATGCTCCAATCGCACCAGCTGTTAGCCCACACAAAGCCTTCTGATATAGAGGTAAGGGCTTCCCATCATTGGCTTCAATTGCTTTGCTGGTCAAAATCCTTACAAAGACAGAAAGGAATTCAGTAAGCTTGATTTAATTAGAAGTTAGAAGATGGACAACAACATTATAGTTTGATAACAAATATTTTCAAACACTCACTTGAATGTTCCGAGCCGGGCAGTTGTATAAGTGGCTTGCCTCAACAGTCCAGCAGAAAGCCCCTGATCATTAACATGGTAATGAGACACAGAGCACGCACAACACGAACCAGATTTAAATTTAACAACAACAAAACACGTCTTAATTCAAAAGACACTAGGAATTCAATTGGTGAAGTTAAATGCTTCTCGTTGATGCCATTTCTGAGGTGATCTCCAAAAATTAAGACACAAACAAGTAACCAATATCAAATCTTACAAATTTGTTTTAATCTCACAAATTAGAGGACATATTATATTAGATCAAATCTATCAATTTTCTATCGAAAGAGCACAAACCACACCTCCTCTTAAAGCATTCAAATTGGAAAGTTTAATTCCTTTCCCTGTGAAATGATAGCTGAGCTCCAAATTAAACAGCAATGGAGATCCATCCTTTAGCACAGATCTTATAAATGAGAAACTAAATCAACATCACGCAACCAAAAATCCAATATTTAAAGTAACTTGTTCAAACCTTGTATAAAGCACCAAAACCCTCATTCTTTATCATATTCCTTGTCACCTCACCAGCTGATCCTTGACCCAATTGAATCCTCACCTACACAAAACGCAAAAACCCATCAAAACACAGACCTCAACAAACCACTTTACACCATCAAACCAAACAAAACCTTTTAAAAAAAAAACCTCAAATCCCAGATCTAAAAGGCCATTTTAGCTAAAAAAGATTCAAACTTCATATCACAAAGAGCACAAAAACATAAAATAATCAACCACAAACCCCCAAAATCCAAAGAAACACGGGTTTGTACCTTAATCATATCAATTGGCTGGATAACACAGGTGGCAAGCATACCAGATGCACCACCATTAACAAAAGGTTTAACAGTAGGCCATACACCGAGTGATTGTGGTTTCTTCTCCTCCCCCATTCCTTCCCTTCTTTTTTGGATTCAAAAACTCCTCAAGGGGAATCTGGGATTTGCCAAAAAGAAGCAAAGAAATAGAGAGAGAGAGAGAGAGAGAGAAAGGGGATATAAGAACTGAGAAGTAAAGGAGGCAGTATATAGGACTACACAAAGCTTGGAAGAAAGAAAACCCTCCCTAATTTTTATTTTTATTTTAATATATATTGTTGAGGAGGAAATATTTTGGAGGCATTTATCACTCTCTCTGTTTATTTATTTATTTTCTATTTTGGATGTGAAGGAGGGTGACATGAGATTATTTGTGGGAACAAAGCAAGTAGCAATATTCATCATACAAAATTTAAGAATTGGTGAGATTGATTGACAATATTGCCCTTTCTTGAATTTGATTTTACATGTACTTGTAATTAACTGGATAGATTTTAAATGAATTAGTTGATGAGAAAGTGTTTTTTTTTTTTAATTTGAAGGGTGTTGCTTGATGGTCTTCTATAAATGTTTTCAACTGCATTAGACAAGCACAATCCTCCATTTATTTTAATTTAGGAAGAATAATTTAAGTAAATATAGTTCTAGAGCTTCTTAAAAAGCAAGTATAAATGGACACAAGAACCAAACTCCCAAGACTCCCATCATTTTCCATTAACTCTTTTTTTTTTTTTTTCAAAGAGAAAAGGTCATGGGGATCATTAAAAACATGGTGGAATGCACCAAACAGTCATTTTGACCACCTTAGAGTAGTTGCTTTTATTTATTGAATTGTAGAAAAACGGTCGGTCCAACTTGCAGCAGCAGCGATAAATTGGACATGGTTAGTTCAATAGTGCATAAAAAAGACTGACTTGACTTGAACCTGTTAGAGGAAAGGCAAACCTTTACTTGCCTTGGACTCAAAACACAACAGAGCCCCTCATGTATCACCTAACCTTAACAAATTAGCGAGGATAAATAAGTAATTTCATTCACAAATACTTGAGGGCATGTTTCTAGCCGAGAGAAAATAAATATAGACATAAACATATTCGATAAAAAAATATTAAAATAAAAACATAAATATTCTTAGAGTGAATTTATGTTTTATTCAAAATAGGAATAACATAGAAAAATATCTATTTTATTTTCACTAATTTTGCACACTACATAAATAAGCTATCATTTGGGATATTTCTTTTATATTCGTAGGATTTATTGGGATTTTTTAATCCATTTCAACGTTTTTTTTATTTTTTTCATTTCGAAGATCTGAAGTTCTAAAGAATGGGCGACGTTTTCAGTGAATATGTCTCAAGCGTAAATCAAAAGGTATTGTGAGGTTACTTCGGTAAGTTTCTGTCATAAAACTAATGCTGCACGATGCACGAGAATCCCAGCTTGCCCAACCACCCAGGATCGGCAGATTCTTAAATATTCGAATTACGATAATGTCCTTGAATGTTTTCCTTGGATGCAGCCATATCCCTCTCGATATTGTCGCCATTGTCTTCGTAATGAGGAGAGGAAAATATAACTTGGGATTTTAAGACAAAGATTAGCTGTCTCATTGGTGGACTTGGTATTTCAGGAATGCATAACAAGGACAGGGACACTAAAAAAAGAAAACAAAACAAGAAATTGGTTGCAAAATTGTTTGATTCGTAGGGCTTAACCTTAGTAACTGTCTTCTGTTCATCTACTATTATTAAACTCGGTAATAGATCAATAAATAAATTTATAATCATTAGTGACTTTGCTGGCCAATCAAAATCCAATTTGAGCTTTTTAAAAAAAATTAAAATATCATTATTTTATTTTAAAAAAACTAAAACAACATCTTTTTAGATTAATCCAAGTCAATTTTGATGAATATATCCAACCTATAACCATATATTTTTAAATTAAATCATGAATTGAACCGGATTTAACAACTTTGATTTCGGTTTCATCATGCATCTTTAAGTTTTTTTAGAAATGGTGTTTTTTTCATGACAATAGGTGAAGATTTTATTTAAAGATAAAAGGCCAGCTAGAAACTCATAGCTAGGAAATAAAACAAGAGCAAAAAACAAATTACAACCAAGAAATAAATTTGTTCTGCATCTGCCACTGCATGCCCTTCTCGATCGCAACACATGAAAAAAATACATACAATATGATTAAAATATTCCTCAAACACCATCGATGCTTGACAATCTTGGCTTGAAGCTATATATATGGTGTTTCTTTTTATTTTTTTAATGTAAGAGGATTGCTAGATCCACTCTTTTATTCAAGGTTAATTAGAACTAGTAAGATTTAATTTTCATGTCTAAGATCTGCACAAATTGCCAAGAGGCACGGTGTAATCTTAACTAGGTAACATGCAAATGTATCAACAGAAATATGCTTAGGATTGCAACACGTGAAATAATAATAATAATAATAATAATAATAAAGGATTTGTGGCTGCTGCATTCCCATGCAGGTGCTGTTGCGATCCATGAAAAGGGACATGTCCAACTTAATTCAGATTCACAGTTTTTTATAGTATTTTCCTTCAAAAAAACTCTATATCCCACGGCAATCTGTTAGGCTTTAATTTGCTCTATATTATCTTCCTTCTTTTTTAATTATATATAAACCAATTTGCTCCATTTTCAAACAAATGCAGAGTCGTATCTCTTATATGAGTAAATTTAAGGCCGTATCTCTTATATATCGGCTTAATTAATGCCTTTAAACAAATGTAATCTTAGGCAGGTTGATAGCATACAGGCGTTTTTTACATGCGTATATTTGTTCAGAGGCCTTATTCTTTGGTGAACGGTGAACGGTGAACGGTGAAAAGCAAAGTTGCCAGGACAGGACGTGAAGATAGCCTGTGCACATGGCAATGCCTTAATTTGTCGATAGTCCCAGGAGGAGGCTGTTGTCTCTGCAGGATGGGCTGATAAACCCATGATGATCATACAAGTTTCCCACACCAGGGAGTTTGCGTTGCATGTTTGTCATGGTGATTTATACCAAATCTTTCATAACATTAATTTGTCCTGTAACATGCTGTGTACTCATTCATTCTTTTGCAATTTGATCAAGGATGAATATCTAAGGTGTAAATAAAAAAAATTGTTTAATCATCTATAAATTTCAGGGTTATGAAAGACTTATCTGAGTACTAATTTTTTAATCTTAAAAAATTAATTAAAATACATATAAACTGATTAAATATTAATGATTAAAAAAAAAGTTGCATCTATCAAGTTAGAGACTTCCAGCTAATTATGGTATTTTATTGTGGCATCATGTAATGTTTTGTCTCCCCTTTTTGTGCATGTCTCGTATATAACTAGTTACTCCGGCAAAACCATAAAATTTCTAGACTAGTCATGGTCATGTTAATAAATTAATTTACCTTCTTAATTATACATGTGAGGAGAGAAATTATCGAGTATATTATATTTATTATTAATAAAAGTTTAATTTATTTTTAATATTTATATAATATTAGATTAATTATGAATATGGAATAAAGATAAAATTTATGAGACAAAGATATTTTGCAAAGAAAATTATAAAGTTATTATAATTATGAAATTTTTATTGCATCAAAGCATTGTTTCTAAAATATTCTTGATCGATGTTTTCTTAAATACTAGACTTTTATTAGAGCCGTAGAGACTGATACATTTTATGTTCATTGTATTTGTGAAAGAAATAGTTGTTCTCACAAGTTGAGATATAAGGGATACCTAAAACTAATATGTAGATACTTATCATAAGACATATATACTGAACTGATTCGCTTGAGAATTTCATATAGCATCTTAAGATCACTAAGTATGTCTACCATATGATTTAATATGGTAGACATACTTCAATCAGAATATTATTGATGAAATAAAATTAATTACACTGTGAAACCGGTCACTGAAAGGTTAAGTAAAACCATCAATGACTTTTTTAATATTTGAGGGATTATAACACATTATTAGATGATGCACATGATCTTTAAATATAAATTGATCAATTGTTGAATTATTAATAAATTAAATTATTTAATTTTTTTAATTAGAATTAGAATTTATATTTGGACCAATATATTAGAAATTTAATGGACCACACACGTTAAGAACCAACAATCAAAAATTAAACTAGGATGATTTAATTAAGCATGACTTGATTAAAATATATTTTAGAAATTAAAAATTAGAATAGAATTAATACATGAATTGTATTTCTAGATATATAAAAATTAAATAAAAACTTAATTGAGTTAATTTTTATAATTATTTTAAATTAATATAAAAATTATTAAAAAAACAAATTAATATTTTATTAATTTATAGAATGAAGATCTAACGTGCGGCAGAAACACCGCTAAAGACAACTCCTCGAACCAGGAGGCTTTGGTTCCAACTGAGTTCTGATTTGTTACACCTATTTTAATTCATCTTTTAACATAGATCAGGATTATCTTGATTAATTAATCAATATTGAGCATTTAAAACTCAAATGAAAAGCTATAAAAAGGCAAGATGTGTAGTGCAGTAGATTCAAAAAGCCATTAAAAAATTACCCAGCACTTTTAACTCTCTAAACCCTTTTCCACTCAGATGTACTTGATGCTACCAGCTATAATAATATAACATCAGGAAAATCAAGATCTCTCCGCATACAGTCTTCTCCCTGTCTTCTGGAATTTGATAAATTATTGAACACATATCACAGGCATTTGTAATACCTCTCCCCATCCTACTCTGTCAAGTGACATTAGGAATCTTGGTTGTCTTCCATGTGTTTGTGCGTTTGTCTGAGTAAATTCTTGTTTTACCTGTTACTTCTGGTTGAGGTCTTATTTCTATTATCAGAGCCGGCAAGAGCCCCGTAACCACTTGAAAAATAGTTCAAGATATTCACTTAATACTAACAAAATAAAAATTGTCCAAGACTCACATGTCACCATGCATAAAAAAAATAAAATTAAATATTTTAAAATAC
>Ga0307507_10012528_pt1 | contig 10466 bp, 8 predicted proteins | sample 7_EM_MG_FD_207223 | JGI IMG/M metagenome (GOLD analysis project Ga0307507, IMG submission 207223) | Populus trichocarpa ectomycorrhiza microbial communities from riparian zone in the Pacific Northwest, United States - 7_EM | ecosystem: Host-associated > Plants > Roots > Unclassified | place... | reverse complement strand
CCAAAACAGTCCAAACGGCTGCCTCGAGGTTGCACAAGGAAGCTCAAAGCGAAAGTTTCATGCAGGGAGTTACCATTGTGCATTTTCCACGTCTGCGATAGTGACTTTTAAACCATGCCTTGCAGATATGGGAGCTCATGATTCAACGTGGCATTTGGTGAGAGAGGGGGAGGTATAGTCAGTTACGTCGATTTAAAATTGTTTCGTCGTCACAGCTTTATTCAGTAGTGTTTGCTACTGAATATAGCTTTAGATCTTTATACATCAATTCATTGGACAGAATCTGCAGATTTCTTGTCTTCATGTCTTCTTTAGTGAGCGGATTGCATACTTTATAGTGCCACACGCTTCCTGACAGGCTGACTTATCGAGTGTTTTCAGTCTCGAAACTAGAAACTGAACTCTTGGTGATACCATGAGACAGTTCTGGCACAGCACTCAGGTACGGATATCTGCTCCCCTTCATGCCGCAGCCCTTTCGCCAAGCACTCACCAACTTGCACCAACATCTGTTCTTTAACATGAGCATCTGCGGAAGAGAACCATCACGTTTGGATGGATGGGGAGGAAGCGAGCTGGTGAGTCTATGCGTGATCCGCTTATGGTGAAATATCTCTGATTGCAAGCGCGGAAACAGGTATCAGAGGCAGGCCATCCTTACAGTACGACCATCTTCCATTTGAATTTATGTCCTGGATATGAAATTTCAGGGACAGTATATTACCGATTATACACCAAAGACAACCCGCTCGAGTCCAAGAATCCCATCTACTCTAACAACAGATGCATCAGCCGTATCTTGATTAAGTCTGTTGCCCCTCCGCGAAACGTTGCCTCACTCAAAAGGCATCTTTGGAAGATCGAGGACTTGGATGGAACACCAACCAACACCCTATATCTCTCTTAGTCCGAAAAGGCACCGGCAGATGACTTGACCCATCTCCCACCCAAAGGGGGTCCTGGATCCGGTTCATCTGAACTGGACCCGATGGCTCTGGTGGTGAAGACTTGGAAGCTCAGAAAGAAATCGGCAGCAGCAATTAATGTGGATTCAAAAACGCTTCCTGAATGGCCTCATGAACAAAGTTATGGTGGGTGCCTAATACCTTCCTCACGCGAGATGTTAATCATTGCCAGTTTATTATCATGTTTATGAAGAGGCAGGCAATGTTTCGTCAAAGACGTCTTTTAATGAGATGGACCTTTCTTTGGGTCGCGTTACTGCACTCTCCGTTCCGCCGCCTCACAACAGCACTTCTTTGAAGACTCATCTCATTCAAGCTGAGACAATTCCATCCTGAAATGTAAAGCTATTCAAAGACGATGGCAGAGAAAATATCCTGAATCATAACAAAGTCGTTGACCTTCTTTCTGACAATTATCCAGGTATCCTCTTGGATGATCCCATAGCTATCATATATGGATCAAAGAAGCAGGAAGGCGCTTCGCAACCAGAACCTCACAGCTTCTCGAAATGTCTGAGAGCAAATCAGGACTCTCGTTCATGAACCCTCAACTGATTCTTATGTTCTCTCACCATTGCCCCTTTTAGGTATGGGAACTTCCGATCCAACCTGGCACTCAGCCAAAGAGGGGGAGATTTTCCAAACAGATGGAATATTGACACGCAAGAGATATTATAAGGATGAATGGAGTGAGTCATTCCATGAGGCTTATACGTTGGTGTTGCTGTGACACCCGCCTCTAGTACATGATTGTTATGTTGCAATAAATTCATCAGGAAAAGAAGCTTGTAGGTAATAACTATTCCACAACAAATTAATTGTATGAAAATTGCTTTCCTATGCAGTCATTGCGAAAGGTGAGGTTTGAGCAATTTCCCCAGGATCCAGAGATCAAAACAATTAACACACAACCCCAGGATTCGTCGCTCTCTGTTAATTCAGATGCGCACTTTTGATCAGCTATCAACACCTTTCTATTTTAGTTATGCCAAACACGTAGTCCAATACATAGTAAGGTTTAAAATTGGGTTTTCAACTCTCCTATTCTTGAGATATGTACGAGGTTAGACAGTCAAAAGATTTGTCGATATTTATTTAGTCACAAGAATAAAATCAATGTCATTTGAAATGAACCTGCTGCATAGCACCAGTACCAATTCGATCATTAGGGTTTCTCAGTGAGTCACACATTGGTAAACCATGACCAAATCTTCATACACATCCTCAGATTTTGTAGTTCTCTGTTGTTTCAGATGCCCCTTTCTCACCCTCCTTCCGAAGATCAGAATAAAATGAATGTGGTTTGAATTTTGAGTGCACTCTGCAATTTCGCTTACCGTCCAGGGCAACTTGACCGAGAATCAATGATTTCTCACAGATTTTTATCTCTCTTTGAATGAGGCATGAGCCTGCCATTTTGCGTTAACAGAAAATGAAGACGTTTAGAGGCTGTAACATAACCATTAGGGTCGTCCTCAGGAAATGAGATTCTACTTACTATCTAATTAGTCACCTTTTGACCTTTTCTTACCCAGCGGACTCTGTCCTATTACCCAGGCTATGGTGGTGATCATTTGATTAAAGGCAACCAATTGGTGCATTTTCGACTCCATGTCTTCAATACGATGCTTCCGGAATCTGGACTGTCATGCTATTTGGGAATAAGGCAAAGGTTTCCACCTTAATTTCCGCCTTGCAAACAGGTGTGACTTAGGAGGTAGAGATTAACAATGCAACTAATTTATGTACCATGAACCGAAACTTGGCGTGATCAGTGCATTCGGCGGGTGAGCCGAAGCAGTTCCTGTAGGTCGAAGCATTCAATGTTTGTGCCCTGACCTTTTGACGTTGACATCGGTAAGTATGCACATATATGCATGTTTACAAACTATACCATCAGCTCGGAGAGTCGGAGTGCCTAAAAGCGTGGAACTTTAGGTGTTTAGCCCAATATGACGACTCTCTTGTAAAACGATTCTGACAATCATGAGATGAGGGGATATCCTGTGTATCCGCACGCATATATCGAGGTTCATGAACAAAACAGTGTAAGCCCCGAAGCCGTCAGGGCTGGGAGAACTCACAACTCCTCCGCAAGTGTATATCTTGTTATCATTGTGCCCTGCATAATCGCGTTCACTGTTTTCGATCGATGCTTTGCTGAAGCGATGGCTACTGTGTTCGGTCGCTTCCTACCTTCCCCATTGCACTAGTCATCCACCACAGCAAAGAACTACATGCACGGCACAACACACTTTATTCACAAAGACGGTATGACAGCAGACCTCTTGTGTAAATCCGAACGGACTGCTTGTCGAAATTGGAACTGGAACAGATTGATGACCTTTGAGCGAGGACATATGACAGCTACATGCCAGGGCCAACTGAATACCATGCATTTGCGCTATCCTCCCAGAGTAATGCCAACTTCGATGGGTGAGAATGCAATGCAATGTTTATCAGTGAAGGAGAAAAATACAGGATGAATGCAAATTAGGGAGGTGTGAAGCACATGTTTGATTTAGGAATGTTGGGGAATCTGAACGTTAAGCCATGACATGGATACTCTGGAAGAAAATAATGAGAGTCAGTCAAGCAGGCAAAAGGAAATCAAACTTGAGGATGACATACATAGGGTATTGGTTATGCTCATACCAGGCCATTCAAAGACAGTGTGTGAATACGCTCACTTTGAAATCAAGGGTAAAAAGTTTGCCTCAGCTAAAACAACTTACTGCAACAGCATCGTTTACTTCCAGCCAACCAGTGATGATGTGTTGGTGCCTGGCATTATTCGAAAGATATTTGAAGCCGGGGACAAGCCCTCTGTTTTCTTGGCCATCCACAGGTATCTACCAGTGCATAATGACCCCTTCAAGAAGTACCTGGGCTTTGGGGCAACAGTTAGCTGGAAAGCAACTATAGATCAAGTTGAAATTGTACCTGCCACTAATCGGGTATACACAGCAAATCAGCGTCCTTGGGGTAAAGACTGCATAGTTTCACACCCACTCATAGAGGTAAGATGCTGATTTTGAGGCAATATTAATACAGCATCTGATGAAAGTGTACAATAGGATTTCTGATGCTGCACCAGTCATGTATATACATCTTTCTAATTGTTATTCACTTTGTATCAGCCTTGCGTGTGTGCAATGGAGTATTACATCTATGTTCAACATAGTAAATTGCATACTGATTTAGTTTCTAAGCCAATAACCAGATGGCTGACGCATCCATTTCCCTGCGAGACACTTTACTTCAATAAGTTCTGAGAGCACATTCCCACAACGCATAACAAAATCATCAATGTGGATAAGATCCATATCATCTTCCATGGACCCATGCACTATATTGAGCTTGACGATGTCTGGACAGACCTTGGCCCAATTATAGATATGATCCTAAAAAGTATTCAGATTTTGTGGACAAAAGGAAGGGGGAAAGAACTCACAGCAACAACAGTGTTGAATGAATCTACATCAACCTCAAGTGTCTCCACCCCAAGTAGCAGACGACTTGGGAATGAAACACAGGAGCAAACATCTCCTGAATGTTGAAAATGGGCGACATGACACAGAATGGAGTTAGGCAACTGAATAGAAAGCTCCAGCCCTTTAAAGTGATATTGAGCAAAATTTGATGTGAAAGTACGGAGCAAGTTCATGTTGGAACAAAACTCAACCGACTGCAGTTGAACGAAGGAATTGGGAGTCTGAAGATAACAACAGTGCAACCAATCTGGGCCCTCCAGCATTTGCAAGCAATGGTTTGTTGTAAGATTCAGGTGGGTGAGGCCTGGCAAAGGTATTCGTGATCCTGGAGCAGCTGGATGAGTCGCAGAGCCATAGATAGCATAGGCAAATAGTGATAACATATTGATTATGGCATGCCTGAGAAAGAAGGCAGGCTCTATGTACAATACAGTATTGTCAACTGTCCTAATGGTAATTGATCCCAAAACAGGGAATGTGGACATGGCCAGGACACCATTACACTCCAACTGGGTTTTGCAATCATCAAGTTGGAAGGTCTTGACTTGGGGACTTTGCAGAAGCTGACGACAAATGGTCGCGAGGGTGGGAATTCTGAGAATAATGGCTGAGATGGTGAGCATGCTTAAGCGTGGCAATGTGACATGTGCTGGAAGGTGGAGCTGTCGAGTAGGGCATACAATTGTTATCCATTGATAAGAAGGATCACGAAGTTGTTGTTGAAAAGTGAGGGTGCGACAGCATTCATTCACAATGGTTAAGAATGCCACCAAGGACGACGATGTCCTTGTGTCATCAAGCAAAGCCTTTTCCTTGGGATGAATATTGATGCAGAGTGAGCGAAACCTTGCATTAGTCATGGCAAAGTTGCAGAGTTCCTTTCCATACTCGATGAAGTAAAACAGGTGGCAGACGAGAGAAACTTCGTCGAAGAGTTGAACGGCAGAGAGTAACTGGATGGCGATGGCAGGGACATCTCAAGTGAGGTAGACGATGTCGTGATTGTGTAAAATGCCAATGCAAATGAGATACGCTTGCATACTCTCTGCTCTTACATGATCATGGAATTGTTGAGCTAAATTTAACAGGTCGGATGTCGGAAGATAAGTCATTATGAGGGTGAAAAGTTCACTTGGGAGATCGAGAAATGAGGTAGTGATGGCAGTGGATGGGGGTGATGCTAGAGTGGCCTTGGGCAGCTGGTTGACAATGAGCTGCATGTTGGTGTCACTCTGCGGTGTGGATGCCAGGTTAACAATGACCTGCAAAGTATAAGTAAAGTACAGTCATAAATGGTAATGACTGACATGTTTTGGATGTTTGGCAGCAGGTTGAATGTCCTGGTCTGTGTGGGCAATTGAAGTCTTTGAAGCAGTGTTAAAAACACTCTTAAACACTAGGTCAAGAACTTACATCTGGCTCAAAAGCTCTCTTACGCTGTCAGATCAACAAAGTTGACAAAACATCTTTGGAAACAATTTTAATGGGTGACTACATGGAATGTATGAGACTCACCTCATCAGCAAACACTGCCTGCAGTGTCAATTGGAAGAAGGTGTTGAAGATCATAGCAGACCAAAGGTTAAATATCGATTTTTGTTAAGGAAGACACGGACTGAGGATTAATTTATGTTGAAGAATTTGGATTGAAGAGGGCGGAACTCCCATTGACAAGAAGATATTTAAAGTGTGATGCATCACCAGTGGTGCAACAATAAGCAAGGGGCAAACACGTATGGGAAAACAGAGGAGACCCAAGCTGGGGAAATGACACATTTTGCAAGAACAGCAGCCTGGAAGACAATGTGCCCTGGGTGTATAAAACACCATGACAACTTCGACAAAAGGGCACACCAGGGACTGATACATAACATTCACTAGGAAGCTCACAATTAGCAACTTGGCATTCAATTCAAATTGACTCAGCCATTACTCACTCCGATGACTGGGTCAAAGGCAGAAATGGAGCTTTCCATTTCTATCTATCTCGGATGTGTTCGTACACCATTTATGTCTTTTGTTCTCTAAGGTTCAATGATTGAGCTAGCAAATACAGTATTTAGTTTACAAACTTTATCAACATTTTCTATGTATTCATCCTTGGTGGAGGAAGGTGAAAGGAAGGAAAGCTTCATGCACTGAACATTGGCATATATAGTGCAAAAATTGATGCACCCTGCCCTAAATTGATACAGACACCTTGCCCTAAACTTCTCTATGCCAAATATGTCCTCCACTCATCTTCCACCTCTTTTCCACTCCCACTCACCTGCAAACACCAGTCTTCATCATTAGCCTTCGCGACTGCTCACCCTCTTCCCTTCCATCTCTCCTCTTCTCGAATAATTTACTATAGTAATATGCATAGCACAATAATGTAACATTTTACACTCTTTATGGCTAGCTTGGATATTCAGCCAGTAGAGACAATAAGGCATAAATGTAGTCATTGGAAAAAATATTTACCATTGTCCTACCCTTGCACACAGTGATACTAGCAAGCTAACACTTTTTTCATCATTATTGTTTCTGGCTCAAATAAAGCCCAGATGTGATCATCGAAAATAACACATCTACATGATTTATCCTCAGGCTTATCAACATGGGTTCCACAATTCCGACTGTGAGTATCGAGATTTTTATACAGGTCACACACTTAGGTTCCCTCTGGAAGTTTGAATGCAAGCAAGCCCTCCACAAGCATACCAAACCATTGAACATGCTCAAACTGAGTAAGGACACTTGGATGTTATTAAGTGGCAGTAAGTTTTCGCCTTCTCATAAAGCTCGTCACTCCCTTATTCTGTCAGGGGATGACGGACAACTTCTTGTCTGGAATGTGATGAAAGGATCTCTGTACCAAGCAATATCTGTTGTTTTTAATGGACCTGTCTCCATGGCTATCTGGACTCCCATTTCCCCTGAAGGTCCAACAACTTCGTTCACCTTTGGCTGTGCTGATGGCCGAGTCTTTGTCTACCAACAAGCTCATGAAACCGTAATTTCTGTTTACTTTATGACCTGATTTTCCTTTGATCTTCTCATTCAGGGGTCTTACTGCCTCAGTTGCTCAATCTCTGCCCATGATAACTGCATTGAGGCCCTCACATTTGACATGAACCATCGTCATCTTGCCTCAGCAGGGATTGGCACTGCAAAGGTGTGGCAGATGGATTCGGAAGGTCAGTATCTCGAAACACTTGAAATTGCATACCTGAATCACAACCCCTTCTAGGCCACCTGAAAGTTCTGCATGCCCTTACCCCCGAACCGTTTGTTGTTTGCAGTGTGGATTTTCTCAACTGTGGTTCAAGTCTTCTTGTTTGTTACCTAGAGTCACATCAAGTGTAAGTCTTTCTTTCCCATGAATGGCATAATCTGTTAACCGTCTGAGTAGCATCAGTCAGAAGATCAAACCTTGGTCGAAGGAATGGAGCCAACAGCTCACTACCAGAATGTGTGACACTACTCGCTCATTGGATTGGTTATTGACTCAGTACATTTAGAGGTCATGCAGCCATTGGTGGCAATGGCTGCACCTTGGTCATCTCGAATCTTGTTGATGGGGTCGATACATACTCCATACCCCCCAAGGAACCCTTACACACCTTCCATCATCCTATTCACCAAAATGTTCCACTGTTGGTTTCAGCAATTCCCGGCTCCTCACTATTTGTTGTTGGAAGTGATGATGGATGTCCACACCTGTATGATCAATGCACAGGACACCTTTCCAACATATTGTGTCATGGAAAAGGTTCATTTTGGCTTCACAAGTTCTTCCGACTCTCATTCGTCGCAGCACTGGTACAGATTGTAGATGTATGTCCTCTCTTCACAATGGCACTCTATGCCATTCTCATTTGTTCTCAAGTTAATTCCAGCGAAGATGACTTCATAATCACTATGGGCTCTTCTGATGCTGAAGATGTTCAGATTAAAATCTGGACCCCCATGAAGGTGATTATCATCACAGTTGTTATCTTAAAGTTAGTTCGTTTCCTATGTATTACCAGGAGATCCTTCCTGTTTCATCTCCCCATGTTGTCCACCAAGGCGGTATTTCATTTAGGCAGATGCTGATTATGGTTTTAATCTGTGTCGTGGTGCAAGCCCTCCTTATATATACCCCTATGCAGAAAGTAGCTGAGCTTATTAGCAAAGTCCCGACTCTTATCATTATGGTCCCAATGTAACAGTAATGTAACTCATACTATGGTCACATGATGATCAGTGGCAGGCCCTAAAGTTGTGATAACAAAATGTCCATCAATTCTCTCAAACAGCTTTCTGCTTCTTGTTGGGTGAAATACTATGTCAGATGTTGTTTGTACTTTTGAATAGATACTTACAATTTACATACTAATGTCCTAAAAGCAGAAAATTTCATCGCCAGAAGCCGAGAGGCCTTCAAAAAAGAGAAAAGTGGTGGTATGGCACATTGTCTTCTAATGAGTGAAGCTGACAATTTTTTACTTAGCATGTTAGTAGAAACAGCAACATTCTTCAATTTCTTGATATTGAAGCTGCAGCATCTGATGGCAAAGATGAAGGGGATGTTGATCTTGGTATGTGTGGTGAACTCAATTTCAAGTTATGTTCACAAACTTCTTTTCAGAGGATTTATTCAATGATGGTGAACCTGAACTGATACCTGGAGACCACCATTCAGCCCATCAGTTGCTTTTACGTGAGTCTTTGCATCTGGCTGACGATGAGCCCTTCTGGATGAACTTCCTTGCATGCACAAATGCACGTCTAGGGCCCCAAGTTGGAAATCTTCCTCACGTCGAAGATGACGCTGATGAGCTTGTATGCAGGATTGGCCTCACTAGTCCAACTGAAGAGAAGCCTTTGTGGGTTGTTGTTGTAATGGTAGGGCTCTTACCTTTATGACTTTTCTTGTTGCTCACCTGCTAAGCCCGGCCATGAGGAACATGCTGTCTTCTGTCTTTACAGACATCTATCTGATGCTCGATTTCCTTCTCATTTATGATCATCATGAATATTCTTTGAGGCAGCCTCACAAGACATTGTTCACGACATCTGCGAAGGTCTTCCAAATGTTTTCTCATCCAAAATATCTCCAATATTGGTAGATCCCCAAGTCATTTTCAATGTTCCCAGTTCATACGAACCCAGGTCAGGCGGCTGGGTGAGACTTAGCAAGGGGCTGTACAAGGGCGATATTGTGTTTGTTACACAGACAAACTTGTCACTACTGATTGATGTTTTAGTTGTGCCTTGAGTGGTTTATGAACCCTTCCACAAAAAAGGTGTCGCCACTATGGTTGATCTGGTGGATTTGGAAAAAGACTCCCATTTCGCCTGAAAATATAAATCTGGTCCCGAGCTGTTGAAGAAATGGGGCTTAGATCGGCCTTCACAAAGTCTTTTCAGTACTGACCTTGCACAGCAAAGGTATCCACAGGCTTTCCGATTGAAAAATCACCTGTCTTTATTCAAAGGTGTTCTTTATGACCTGGATGGGTACGCCATTTTGAAGGCACTGGATACAGACATGTACACTCCCAAGGACGCCATTCCATCAGCTGAAGAGTACAGTCTCTTTAGTGCGTGCTCTTCAATCCCAGTGGACGTGCGGCAAGAAACCATAAAACAAATTACTTCTAAATCCCTTTGTCTAAATGATGCCATAAAGGTGATTGATGGGGATTCAAGGGGTCTCTTCAGACATATCATCACATTGAGAGAGCATTGAGAGAGAAAGATGCTGACCTCTTCCTCCTGTTGGAGGGATTGACTTCCACCATCCCACTGACATCCCTTCGGAAAGATCTCAGAGTTGGTGATGAAGTGCATGTCGAATCAGGAACTCATAAAGGCCTCACCAGATGGGTGGTAAACAGAGATGATGATTCTGTATGGATGTATAATTATGAGACTGCAACTGAGGTTAGATTTTTGCTTTCAAGTTTTATGTGACTGAAGTTATTCTTAGATCGAAACATCAACAAACTTTGTTGGTTTCTACAGTCCACCATGA
>Ga0307507_10012527_pt1 | contig 10467 bp, 7 predicted proteins | sample 7_EM_MG_FD_207223 | JGI IMG/M metagenome (GOLD analysis project Ga0307507, IMG submission 207223) | Populus trichocarpa ectomycorrhiza microbial communities from riparian zone in the Pacific Northwest, United States - 7_EM | ecosystem: Host-associated > Plants > Roots > Unclassified | place... | reverse complement strand
TAGGTTTAAGAAGCTTAAAAAATAGTGATAGGTCATCACTAGCATCAAATAAAGATTCAACAATGGTATTTGATAACCAAATATCATGAAGTTGGTGGACGATTCTTGCCTTTTCAGAAGTGCGGGGTATTTTCTCAGATTGTTGTTTGAGAGTCACTTGTCTTTCTTCTATCTACACTTCTTATTTTTTTCCCTCCCTTCTCACGTAATCATCTCTTCGTATTCTGTTACTTCTACTAACTTTTACTCGTTACTGACCTCTAGGCCTCCGCATCTACCAGAAAAAAAAGTATGGTATTGTATACTAAAGTAATCGTAAGTTAACTGTTTTTGGATGTGCCAAGCTTACATGAACCAGCAAAGTAAGCTAAGAATTTTCCATATTTTTAACTTTGAATGCCCCTACTGAGAGCCTACAGCCCAGTTTGAAATGGGCCAGGGAGAAGGATTGGAGCTGTGATGATAAGGATGCATTTCCTTGTCTTCGAGTACTCGAGTGCATGTACGGAGAAGGGCAGTGTGGGCAAATCTCTCTTTGAGAGTAAGCCATAGGGTCAGGGTTTCCAGACTAGAAGAGTGCTACGATACAATCTCCTGATGCCAATAGATAGGGACGGTCGGGAGTGGAGTTTGACATTCGTGGTTTGTCTTGGTGGGGTTAGACTGGAGGTAACCATGCCTAGATCAACGGAGACTTTTTTATTTATTTCGGCGTTGATGGTGGTGGTACCGCTAGTAATTTAGATACATTTCCAATGTTTAAATTCGAGTCAATGTATTGGTCATTCGATGGTTGACACGGGTATTCAATAGTTGCTCGATGCGCCTAACTTTCAAATGCGCTTTATTTACGGAATTCAACAACGGTACTCAGAAATCAGAGCCTCATGTTCGGCTAACGCTAGCGCCACACCCTTGCCACAGCTCGAAACCATGGGCTTCTTGTGTTACCTGATGATGCATTGACAAACTTATCGAATGTTTCATGATGAGCCGCACCATATCCTCACTTGCCACATCATGCTCGACCAACCCATGGGGCTACCAAACACCCACCTCAAATTTTATTGTTTATCAACGGCTTGGGTCTCCACCTTTCACTACCGGTGCGTTGCAAATTTTTCCAGAAATATGGAGACCAGGCTTGGGACTTGTATTACTGTAGGCGGCAACAACTAAGCGAGCACTAAGCCAGAGCCCACACTTCCGGATGCTTTTGCAACGTGCAACTACCACTCCCACGGATAACACTGTTTTCCAGCCTGCATAAAAGCTCGCAAGGATCTATTGGGGCCGCAAGGGTTGGCGCTTACTTCCGCTAGCATCGTCTCCTAGTAATGAATTGCTCACCGTACTTTTTTACCCACTCTATCTTTTTGCGGGAAATAAAGGGTACAGTCGGTTATACCCCTGGTAAGGACCTAAAGAGAACCCAATTTTTTTTCATAGGTCAGAACACAATAAACTTGGGCCTAAGGGAGTTAGGAACAATTTGCTACATCCGTAGTTAGTCTCGCATCTCCAGTTCAAGAACACTCACTTTCAGGTAATTGAGAAATCAGGCGGCAAGCTTTTTTTTCCCTACTTTCTACTAGAAGGGTTATTTGTTGCCTCCGTCTTTACCCTTCTTAGCCCCTTTTTCCTCCATACCTCCTACTGCGCCTTCAAGTAATGCTTTATTATTGTCACAGGGGAATGGGGCAGGAAGCGGGGAAGAAAGGGGGGAACAGGCCTAACCAACCCGCCTAGATTGCAACTCTTGGTTTTCACCTTCCGATACGTATGAGACTTGTGGTATGCCTTTAACCCCTTTCATTCTGTAGTTATGTTGACTCTGAGACCTTAATTCCTTTTCGATAGGGTTGTTGGATAGTGGCCTATAGGGCATGGGGTTCTGCAGTTATGCGGATGGATGGTTATGCAGGCTTGCGGTCATGCAGGGGTTGCAGCTATATGGTTAGGAGACGGAGGGGATAGGGCACGTGTCTTTCAGGTTTTCGACGGTTCAGCACCTAGCAGAGGCTTTGTTGTTTTCACATCCTATGCCGGTAGGCATAGGGTATTGGTTCCATGGTTTCTTTCACACCCTATGCCATTACGCATATGGGAGTTTACGCATTGTTGAGGCTCAGGTTCTATGGATCACGAAGGGTCATGGGATAGTTCTAGAGTGCTGGAGATCAGGTTTTGTCAGCTCCATGTGTTTCCTTAGAGTTTCATTTAGTTTCGGGAGTGTTTGGTTGCTGTCACTTAGACGGAGATATATATCTCCTAGCCTGTCCTTAGCTAGTTTAGCGCACAAGAGTCAGAGAGTATCGATCCTTCATCCTCCGCATTGCCACTCAGAGCCTATCGCGCTTGCACTTTTGTTCGCTCCTTCTTCTGTGTTTTCTTTAGGCTCGAACAAGGCTTGCCAATACATCCATTCTGCCCCAACTATTGATCATTTCTTTCATAGTTACAAATTAGATAGTCAGAATAGATATCTTAATTCTACTTATGCGATACAATATACACCAACTCGTGCCCAAAATCTCAAGCAGACAGAATTGTTTGAACTCCCGAAACACAAGAGCCAAGTCAAGTTGGCTCTTGTGCGCCTTGATCAAAATTCTTTTTTTCTGTGATAAAAGTAATATAGTAGAGAAATCAGCACTAGATTTTTGGTTTCCAGAAATTCCTGTCCTGCTACCCTTGATAACAAAGAGCAAAGTAGAATCGCCTTTCTGGAATATAACAAGCGTTCCTGTCCATCTCCACCGCCCTTCGCTCGGCATGAATGACCAATTCTCCCACACACCATATTCCTTTCTCCTCGAACCTCCCCCGGCTCCACCTCCACCGGTGTTCATCAACCGATACAAACTAGAATTAACTTATTCCTAGGTTATGCAGCTTCATGTATTATCACTCGCTCTATGCTGTTGAAATTTCAATTGCTGGGCAAAGTGGTAGGCCCGTAGTAGAGTTTCCCCTCTACTACCTCTTCGGCATTTATGGCTTTGAGAAGTGCTGGGCAGCTACCTTCCGGCATAGTTTGTTTCCCCGTTTGCCGAGTGGTAAACTCGTGACTTCATAACACTTGGTCCAATTGTTCAAGTTTCTACGGTAAGCTAAGAAAGTAGAAAGAATAAACAGCAATAATAATACAAGCAGAAGCCCACCGATCCTAACGCCTACCCCCGGAAGCTACAGGGTGTTATAGTGAAGGGGGGTCGCCTGTCTCTGAGGATCGAGGAACATTAAAGAGGAAAAGAAAACGAAAAAAAGACCGCCATAACATCCCAGATAATGATGAGATTCATCACAAGACCATATGTGGGGCGCGATGAATGCGCATAAAGAATGACCTGACCTACGATGTTTCCCACTTTTCGCCCCTTCCATTAATCCAGAATAGTCCACGTCTGGAGTTGATGGGGTTAATTGCGCATGCTCTTGATCGACTATACAAAACCGGCCGCTCGGCTGTTAAGTGCCTTTCTATTCAGAATATCTTATTTCGTGCTACAATGCCGGAGGGAGGGAGGGTATATGTGTACAAATATTTTCTAAACAAAAAGGGAAATCTTAGACCCTTTCTACAAGATCGCTTGGTGAGCTTAGGGCAGATTTGGGCCGATACCGGAAGTTAGTATAGCTCGAACTCCCACCTCCGCCACGGAGTTCTGGTATGATTTTCCTATTGTATTCACTTTTACATTTATGCGCTCAGGTTGGCCACAGTTGGTGAGTATGAGAGTTTGGGATTCTGGGGAAATGGATGCAAGAAAATAAGGTAAATTATTATGCTAGAAGGATAATTTATAAACATAGAAAAATAAAGACTTTTAAAGCGGTAGCATATCAAGCAATGGCCTAAAGTATCCCAATACATACCCCAATCTACCAAAACATGAGTACAAAAGATGGGAGGGGATTAGATTAATGTATTATAATACTGAATAGAATGCTTTCCCGCGACAAGCACATACGCAAAATAAGTCTAGAGATTAGAGATCAAGCAGAAAGAGAGGAAGGAAAGAGAAGGAAATGTCCAAAAGATTGCAGTAAGGATACTAAAGGGCTATAAAGGGGAGGGGGGAAAGGGCGAGAGCTGTGCTGATAGGCCGTATGTATATGGAAACTGTTACGAAAAGGATGCGTATAGGTAGGCGGAAGGGAGTGCGGGCTAATATCTCGCGAGGAGGCCGAGGCTGCCAAAGGCTACAGGAGTACTATAATCTCTGCCCGCCGATCGATAGGGCGGCCAGGAGTAGTACTGGTATTCGACCATGGTAGTCTAGATTTCCGGGATTGACATCGTTCGGTGTGAGCAGTAATTTTACCATGCGCTCAGGCCTGTTGAAAGGAGTGCACCAGGACGGTGTTAGGCAATAGTTTTTTGGCTCGTCAGGATTGACATCGCTCCTTCAGTAGTTTCACCACCCCTTCATGCCCCTTCACAGAAGCGCATCGAAGTGGTGTCATGCCATCGTTCCTTGGCTTTTCGGGATCGACATCGTTCCGCGCGAGGAGCAGCTTCACCACCCCCTCATGCCCCTTCCAAGAAGCGCACCAGAGTGGTGTTGTGCCGTTGTTCTTTGGCCTGTCGGGATCGAGATCACTCCGCGCGAGGAGCAGCTTCACCACCCCCTCATACCCACCCCAAGAAGCACGCCAGAGTGGGGTTGCACCATCCGCGCCTTGCTTGTTAGGGTTGACATCGTTCCGTGTGAGGAGCAGCTTCACCACCCCCTCATGCCCACCAAAAGAAGCGTGCCAGAGTGGGGTTGCACAATTCGTGTCCGGCTTGTTAGGGTTGACATCGTTCCGTGCGAGCAGTAGTTTCACCACCCCCTCATGCCCATCAACAGAAGCGCGCCAGAGTGGGGTTTCATCATTGGTGTTTGGCTTGTTAGGGTTGACATCGCTCCGTGCTAGTAATAGTTTCACCACACCCTCATGCCCCTTCCAAGAAGCACACCAGAGTGGTGTCATACCATCGTTCCTTGGCTTTTCGGGATCGACATCATTCCGTGCGAGCAGTAGCTTCACCACCCCCGAATGCCCATCACAAGAAGCGCGCCAGAGTGGGGTTGTACCATCCGCGCCTAGCTTGTTAGGGTTGACATCCTTCCGTGAGAGGAGTAGCTTCACCACCCCCTCATGCCCACCAAACGAAGCGCGCCAGAGTGGGGTTTCATCATTGGTGTTTGGCTTGTCAGGGTTGACATCGTTCCGTGCTAGCAGTAGTTTCACCACCCCCTCATGCCCCTTCCAAGAAGCGCACCAGAGTGGTGTCATGCCATCGCTCCTCGGCTTTTCGGGATCGACATCGTTCCGTGCGAGCAGTAGCTTCACCACCCCCTCATGCCCATCAAAAGAAGCGCGCCAGAGTGGGGTTGCACCATTCTTGTCTGGCTTGTTAGGGTTGACATCGTTCCGTGCGAGGAGCAGCTTTACCACCCCTTCATGTCCACCAAAAGAAGCGCACCAGAGTGGTGTTGTGCCGTTCTTCTTTGGCCTGTTGGGATCGACACCGTTCCGTGCGAGCAGTAGCTTCACCACCCCCTCATGCCCATTGTAAGAAGCCCACCAGAGTGGTGTTTGGCCACCGTTGCTTGGCTTGTTGGGGTCAATACCGCCCAGTGTGAGCAGTAGCCTCACCACCTCTCCATTTCCCTGCCGGGCACCCCACATGAGCGCTGTTGAACCCATACAATCACTTTGATTTATATCACAGCCTTCGCCCTCTATCAGGGCAGCCACAACCTCAGGAATTCCGAAGTGGGATGCATAGTGTAGACCGGGCCACACGTGATGGGGAAGTGAACAAGAATGGACACTCTCTATTTGCTTAAGAAGTAAGGTCGCAGATATATGGTTGCCAGCCTGGTTTGATAGCTCTAGTGCGAGTGATCTAGTCCGATCTGTGAGTTCCATTTTAGCGTGGCCGCCCCAATACAAAGAACAATATTCGAGAAAAGGCATGTCCCCGAGGTTCGAAAAATCATTAGCCGGAAGACCCCGGACCAGCTTGTAATTTAGATAGGTCAAGCATTTCTCGCTAAGTGTTTTGTGGGCACCAGGGATGATACCTGGCTGCTGAAGATATTCTTGCAGCGTGTGGTGGATTAGCCGAACTGTCGATGCATCCGCGTCAACAACAGCAAGCCCTAAGCACGACCCTATAACCGTATCTTGCGGCGGGATATTCTCAATGTCTAGATCCGTCGAGTCGATTTCTACCGCCAGAGCATGGCGGAGTTCGTCAATCCGTAACGGCCGCTTCGCATGGGATAGCCACATCAGGGCCTCGATCCCAACTCTTGATCGGTCTCCTTTCTGGTGCCTCACTTTCTCCAGGGTTTGGGCGTACACATGGTTGAGGTCCACGCCCGTCGTCGCTACCTTTTGCAACATTTTCTTTCTTCTCGCTAAGGAGGTCTCGCCCATGATTGCCTCGATACCTAAGGTAACGAGCAGAAACCTGTGTGGAATATCAATTAGTGACACCAATTTGTAATGAAGCCGCCCTCACTCACATCTCTGAAGTGTTTTCCAACATTGTTCTCATGATATCATTTTTCAGATCCTCTGTCATTAAGCCTGGATCTTGATAACCGTCATCGTTCATTTTTTGGCTTAGGTATTTCGCGATATCTCCATGGTCAGCCACAACCTGTATGACATTTGCATCCCTCGCAAGATAGTTGTCGAGTTCCCCGCGAATATATGGCCTCCCTGTAAGAAATAGCCGCGTATTTGGTGTATCTCGAATGATCTGTTGTAAAGTGCGAAGAAATTCTGGTCGATGCTCTCGTAGCACTTCGTCCACTGCATCAACACAGAGGTATACCAGCTCAATAGAACTGATTGCTTTGACGAATAGTTTCGTCATTTCTGGCAATCGCAGACTCTCGCCACCTTCCTGCTTCGCCTCATCAAAAGCACTTTTAATTTCGTTCTGAATTCTCGGCGTTCGCAAAGCAACCTGCCTAAGTAGAGCCCCGATGAGATTTACCGCCGATTGGTCCTTCTGTGCCTGGTAATCGCAATAGAGGGACAGAACTGCAGCGTTCTGTCCCCGAGTTTGCTTCCGCAGCGTGTCTATTACTAATGAACTGATTTTATTCCTTGTCAACATCGCCCATTGTTCGGGAGAGTACTCTTATACCTTATATAGGTCTTGCCAACCCCTTGACCCCCATAACACAGCAATGTAGGATTCACTAAGCCATCCCGACTCTTGCGCCATGACTCGAACTCACTTCTCCGCAGAACCCATTCCCCAATGCCATCAAGTCGGCGAATTCTTACATCTTGGTGCCTTTTATTAGGTTCGAGTGGAGATAACCATTCATGAATCCGCAAACACTCTTCGTCTATCCCCATGTTTATAGTGTTGTTATAGCTGTTTGACACATTTCCAACATTCGTATTCGAATCGCCGTGAACACTATTAGTCATGCGATGGCTGGTACGGGTGTTCGATATTCCATACTGAAATGGACTTGATCTTCCACTTCTTGTCGGTGATGAACTCATAGCGGATAAGGCTCGGTGATAGGAAATAGATGAGAAGACAGTATAACAGTTGGAAAATTTGTCAAAGTTGTTGATGGGCGATGGATTCACTTAAGCGAAGAAATGCAGGGGCTGCTTTCTTGCGGTGTTAAGTTATTGCACAAGCGTGAAGCCAATCATTCCCATGCCAAGGAAATCAATCACAGAAGCACATCTTCGCCTTCCTGAGTGAACACTGCTGTTAGAGAGGGTTTTATGACCTATCTTATCACTGATTCACCAGGTACGATGCTTATATCACAAGATCACCATTTTGATTGACTAGTTTTCCCAGTGATTTTTTGAGTTCCTTAATACGAGTGCTCAAGACACGCACTGAGGCAACCTAGCTTTTCGAAAATCATTGGACTACGGAGCTACAGCGTGTAAGTTTTGTAGGTTCTACAAACCAGTACTGCCACCCTCACCTCCTGTGTAACCTATAAAACTTACACGCTGTACCTCCGGAAGCTACTCATGTAGGCTCACTATTAGTGATGGGCACGATCAGATTATGCTCGACTCGATCATACTCAATCACCTCGATCAGAGTACCGGTAGCCCCTCGATCACAACTTGATCGGGCATTATCCTCATGATCTCGTCGATCTACCGTACTCGACCAAGTGTACTCGAGTACTGCTCGATCGCCATCTCTCAATACTAATCTTGTAATAAGGTGATACGATCAGCTAGCATAAAGTGAGTCTACCCGGTACACTAGATACCAGTCCTTTCAACCAGAATCTACATTATTAGTACACTTTTACCGGTAGTTCCCTTGACAAACATCCCTGGGACCAACTTTATCGTTTTTTTATTTATTTCTGGAGATAAGTTAAGGGCATTCTAGCCTGGTTCTCGCGGGGACGGGCTTCCTTACCAGGTTTCATGTATCCTTGGGCGGGTGGTGGCCCCCATATACATACACAAATCAAAGTTGCCGGAACATCGAGGTCCTCACTCCGATCATCCCCGACGTATGGAAACCAACTACCGGTGCTCTATCCGATCCTGCGAGTGAGCGGAATAGTGACAGGGGCTCTGAACCAGTAACCGACTTATGTAATACACTAGGTGGATGATAGGATCTCCTACAGTATAGTACTGTGCCCTTGTTATAAAATTCGCCCAGATACCCATGATCCAAATTATTTTAATCGATAGGAGGGCCACTTAACGATCTAACACTCAGCGAGAAACCCGAGTGCAGGATACGAGATTGCGGCAACAAAATTGAATGAATTTTTCATCTCTAATCCACATAAATCGATCATCGCCACTTCGTACAAGTACGAGCTGCTACCACTCCTGCGGTGGGGGTAAGACACCCAGAATCACTCAAAGCCATTCTTCCCACGGTTAATTCTATTCATAATGTCCTGACATTTGTGAACACAAATTCTATTGCATATGGTCAAAAAACCAGCCGGAGCCTCAATAATTTAATATATTTTATCCAGAGCCTCAGGATTTCGGTAGTGCGTAATAGCAGTTGTGTTTACAAACGTCAGGACATTACGAGTACAATATTCGCTGCAACGTGAAGATAAACGAGGTTTACTTCCAATTTCATCGCGTATTCGGAATCAGGTATTATTAAACATTTGCCTCTTAGTACTATAACCAAACATGGCTAGCTGTAGTTACTATGACTATCATTGTTAATTCTCGTATTAGGTCAAGCTTCTTCTCTTTTATTATATTTTAACCACACCGAAGAATAGCCTTGATGCTGCTTTTCTCCAACGAGACAGTTAATCTTAAAGTCTGAGGTCATTCTCATATACTCGGGTACCAGGGTTAGTCTGTGAACACTTTGTACCCCAAAAGCTCATTAAATCTCCCATCATAGATCAGTCTCGAATTTCCACCCAAGCATGTGGGATTTGATTAACTAGTATTCACTATTTTCTTAACCTATACTAGTAACCCTATTGTGGTTTAGTTAGGTAATTTAAATTACTCAAAAGGCCAATCCTAGATGGCAGATTTACTGAGTTTTTGCTATATTGGGTCAAGTTGTCCAAAATACCCCTCCTGGGGAAGGAAAAATCGCAAAGCATTGTTACAATCCTCTCTTCCCCAGGTGATTCTTGCAGCAGGTAACCGATAGTTTCCTAACGATCACTTCCCTCGCTCTTCAATAGCGGTTGCGATAGCTAAGTCCTTTGACTCCTATCTAGCAACGTCGATCGCTAGGATCATATAAGACCGTCGGGTCTGGGTTCGTGGAAGTATGATAAAGATCTTTTGATTGAACGTATAGTGTATGAAAGTACTTAGATGGTTGCGTGAAGAACCCCAAATCCCATGCCTTTTTTTTTTTTTTTTTTTTTTTTTTTTTATAATGCGTTAATTTTTTGTAGGTAAAAAAAGATTAATGCAGCGCTAGCTATGGAAAGAACAAAACCTATAAATCAAAACAAAAAACAAAAGAAACCATATTTCCCCGTCCACCGCGTTAGCTGAAAATACTTGGGGCAGAAACCGTTTGCCCGTCGTTCCCTACGGAATCAAAATATAAGGAAATTACAACGCTAGAACTACTTCTCGTATCTGCGTCCTTTGGGGGGGTGGGCTATGTAAGGAAAAAATACAATAACTAATCAACCACAAAACAAAAGATCAAAAAACAAAACCTTCGCGGGAAAACCAATTATCTCGGTGTGGGAGAGGGAGTGGAGGGGGGGCTAAATCGGTCGGGTAGCATGTCCGGGGGGAACCCGGTTTTCGTGTCCGTGATGTACTCGCCTAGAGCTCGTATGAGGGTGGGGTCGGACCATATCGGTGCGTCGTGCGCTAGAGAGGAGACCTCTCTCAGTCGGAGGTTTCGGGCTCGTGTGCGGGCGGGGCAAGTGAGGACGGCGTGCTGGAAGGACTCTGGTCCTGTTTCCCAGCGTGGGCAGGTTGGGTCTG
>Ga0307507_10012526_pt1 | contig 10467 bp, 3 predicted proteins | sample 7_EM_MG_FD_207223 | JGI IMG/M metagenome (GOLD analysis project Ga0307507, IMG submission 207223) | Populus trichocarpa ectomycorrhiza microbial communities from riparian zone in the Pacific Northwest, United States - 7_EM | ecosystem: Host-associated > Plants > Roots > Unclassified | place... | reverse complement strand
GTATCTGGATAGGGATATGGTCTGAGGTGAGTGCCCATTCTTCTTTGGGGGAGCACCTTTCGAGTCTCTGGTATAGGTTTTCGTCCATAATCGTAAGGTTAATTGTACTTTTGGCGGTGCCCCGTTGCCATGTGATTGCACCTGGGGGGGTAGCTAGCTTAAGGCCCCCGTTGTCTATAGCTCTTAGTAGGCACTTTGCCTGTCGATCGGCAGCAACATGGATGCCCCCCTACCGTGGGTGGTGGAGGTTTATGTCTCCTAGTAGGATGGACTCCGCGTGTTTAGTTTCTAGCAAGCTTATTGCAGATATAATGTTCTCTGTCTGTGCTACCCCTTCGACCCTAGGGTTATAGACATTAATGATTTGTACTGGTCCCCTGTATGTCTGGATGGTTATAACTGCAATATCTGGGTTAACTGCCTGCTATGACCATGAGGCAAGGCTGATATTTTTGCTGATTATAAAGCATACGCGTGTGGCTGCTTTTGGTTTATACAGGAGCTGGAATCCTCGGGGGCAGTATGTTGATTGTGTGTAGGTATTGTAATACGGCTCTTGTATGGCAAGAATATGGTGTTTCTCTGGGTCTAGACTGTCTAGTAGGGGCCTTGCTAGACGGTGGTTCGTATTGCCGCAGTTGTACTGTATAATGGTCAAGTGGCGGACCCCCGGCGGGGGTCCTTCGCCTCTCCTTCGCTCCTCGCTTCTTCCGTTTCCACTTTCTCTGAAATGTTCAGAACTTCCGTCTCCTGTGTTTGCTCCCTGGCCACTACTCATTTTGTGTGGAGCTTTCCATTCCTGTGTCTTGTGTTCCTACTAGCCTTTCTAAATCTGAGTCTGTTATTGCCTCCGGTTCTTCCCCCGTTCTCGCCGGTTGGCTGTGTGCCCCTTGTGAGCCAGCTGCGTGTGTTGTGTTTGCCGCGTTAAATCTAATTCTTGATTGTCCCGGCCTTGAACTTGCCGTAGCCGTCCATGGGGGTCTTCCTACTGGGCGTCCTCTCCCTTGTGTCCCATGTGTCCCTTGTGTCCCTGTTCGGTCTGGTGATGTCGCGCGGCGTCGCTTTTGGCCCGTTGAGGCTTGGGATGGCTGGCTTAGCCCCCCAGTGTTAAAGGTAGGAAACGCTGGGAAGACACCTGCGTCCCCCTGGCTTATCGCCTGTTGTTTCCATTCGTATGACCTGGCGTGCAGTTGTTCCCGCAGCTGTTGAGCCCTTTCCTTCCGTCTCCTGTATTCAATGCAGCCTTCTCTCTCCCACGCCTTATGTGTGCTTCGGTGACAGTTCGCGCATTTTGTTTGGTCTTGATTTGTACATTGTCTTGTATCGTGGGGGCCTGCACAGTGGCCGCAGCACACCTGTGCTGCGCATGTGGATTGGGTGTGTCCCCATTGTGCGCAGCGATAACATCGTTCCAGGCGTAGTCTGTGGTTGTAGAGCCTTGTGTTGTATATAAGGCCATTTATAATTATTCCTTTTTGGATAAGGAGTTTTTGCATTCCTGGTGTATGTACGCTGACGATAAGGGAGCCATGCGTTCGTCTGTCGTTTCCCTGGCGAGTCTCTGGCGCCCCTTGTGTCCTCTCATTGTTCTCATTGTATGCTTGGTTTGTATTTTCCTGTCGAAGCCATTGGATCCGGGTAATTACGAGTCCTGGTATAAGGCGTTCCGTTTGTTTTACTATCTCCTGTATAGTTGCTGTATTGTCCGCCTGGCGTCCCCTTTCTACCCTAAGGCTTATGGGAACCGACAGGACTTTAACTGGGTGATCTTTACGAAGCACTTTTATGCTAATACGCTCTCCTAGCCTGTCCCCTGCCCTTACGGCCCGTTCCTTTGCCTGTTGGTCCTTTAGGGTGACTCTAATGTCTCCACTCCTAAGGTGTTGGACTGCGACGGCGTCGTGGACCTCCTTGCGAATCTTTGTAAGAACTTCTGTTTCTGATTGTCCCCTAAGTTCCTCTGCCTTTTCTGTATTTGGTCGTATTGTGATTGTATGCCCGGTTGTTGTCTTTAGGGGGGTAGGTTCCCTGTGCTGTGGGAGCGCAGCTACGGCGGCCCAGGTGCGGTTCGCCTATAGGGGGGGGTTTTGTTTATCTTCGATTTTGTTTAGCCGTTGGAGGATTTGATTGAGGGTTTGCTGGAGGGGCGCCTGAGGTTTGCTGGACTGGAGCCATTCTGCTAGCTGTATTAGTTCGTAATGGCTAACAGATGCTCCCCTATAGTTCCGGATACTAGACGCGTCCAAAAGGCTTTGTATTTTGTTAGATGCCTTCTTAATTGGGGTATTTCCGCTTTCTGGTGTGGTATTCGCCTGTCCTTGTTGTTGTTGTGGGGGGCCATTGTTGGGTATGGGTCTGGTGGTCGCGCGTGACTGCGTACCACTGTCGTTCCACCTGTGCCTCCCCTGTGATGCATGCATCTTAGGGGATTATTAGGGTGTTTTTCAGGGTTCTTTTGGTTGGTTTGGTCTTTTTGGGCCGGGTGCAGCAAGAGCTCCAAAAGTTCTATGCTAGGTATATACACCGGAAGCCGTTATATAATAATTAGATCTAGAAGCGCTTGCTTTCGGCTGGTGTTATTATATATTTATTCTAGCAGAGAGATAAAGATTTTAAAATTAATAAATGTGCTATTATAGAAGAATGGATCTATAGTATATATAGCGTCTTTACTTAAATAAGATATTCTATAGCTAACCTTGCTGGCTTTAGTAGGGTATTAGTTATAATTTATTAAAAATTTAAGACGGAGCTTAGTTATAACGGGGCGTAGGTTATTTTAATTTCTATTAAATATTAGAGGATTAGGGAGCTTTTTGGATTTTATAGCGGGTATTAAATTTATTATAGCTATGGGTTAAGTTACTATTACTAGTTTAGAGTTCGCGTTTAAGGGGCCAGGTTTAGATATGGTTATTTTAATCTTGTTTATAGGTGTTGTTATTAGGGTCTCTAATATAAGTGCCTTAATGTTATAAAGTTCTTCGTGGAGTGCTTTTATTAATTACTAATACTAGGCTTCTAGTACAGCCTATTACTAAGCTAAGGCGTCTATAAAGGCCTCTTGCATTATAGTTAACTGTTCCCTAACTAGGGTTATAATGCTTATAGTTAATGCGTAGGATTTGAGGTTGTTTGCCATTTTAATAGTAGTTATATTAACGTAACGTAATATAAGGGCGCAAAGAGGCTTTAGGGAAGATTTAAAGGAATAATATATATTCTATCTAAATTTAAGACTATATAGCTCTTATAGAGTATAAGACGTTATATAAAGAGGAGAAAGGAATATAGGAAGCTTATAGCTAAATATTTAAGGATCTTAGTAGTAGACGCGTGGGTATAAGCGCACGCGGGTTTTAACAGGTTTTGACTAAATTCCATTATATTAGTAGAATTTGGTGGAATTTAATCAAGTTGGCGGAATTTAGTGGAACTTAATTGACTTAGTAGAATTTGGCGGAATTTAATTAAAGTGTCTGAATTTATCTATTAAGTGTTTTACTAAGATATTCCTACTGTAACTGGGCTAGTCCTGTTACATAATCTATCTCCCTACCTTTTAGAACTCGCCTACTTAGCGCCTATAAGTTGCCTATAGTACTTTACTACCTTACTTTTTAACCTTTTTAGGAACCACTACTGCCGTAACAAGCCTACGGATGCGCTAGTATTATAAACTTTACTCTACTACTATAGAGTTATTAAGAGGCGCCTATTGCTTACCCCTTTGCCTTTTATTACTATTTCCTTTACAACCTAAAATTAGTCTAGTATATTTTAGCTAATAAGCCACTAGGTAACCGCCTTAAGACCTTTTTATATTAAAAGTAGTGTATTATAGTTTTTTATACTAGCTACTAAGAGTATTGCTTTTTAGTTAGTGCGTAAGGGGCATAACAGTATTATATATTTTAGTATCTATTTTAGCCAGCTATATTTATATCTTAGGCTATCTATTAGGATACCTACCCAGTAGAGCTAATCTTTTAGTCCTATTAGTCCTGTTCTTAAGAGTATTACTATTATATTTTCTGCCTTTATTAGGCCTTTTTAGAGCCCTTAAATGTTTACCCTCTATAGCGTTAACTATGCTATAGCTTAGGTTTCTTTTACCTAAGTTAGCCTCTATACCTTTAACTCCCATACGTCTCTCTAGCGTTAGTCTAACCAGTATTATATTATGGTAGATGGTTTCCTAGCGTTCTTCTATACTCTACTTTAGCTCCTTTCTCTCTTTTACTATTATCTTTATTAGCCTCTTACGCGTCTCCCTTCCTCCTCTATATAGGCCTAGGCCCTAATATAGTACCATTTTTCTTCTACTTTTTTTTACCTGTTTCCCTAATATATCTTCCCTACTTTAGGGTTATTGGTTTGTTCTTCTATAGGGTATCCTAGGATCCCTCTATAGCTTATTTAGGCGTATCTTAATATACTTTATAATATTAGAGTTACGTTTATTTTACGCCCTTTATATTGCAGTGGCTTTAATATATAGTTATAGGGGGGGATATTAGCTTCCTTCTTAAGTAGTACTATAGCCGTATACTTATACCTACCTGTTATACTCTAGAGGTAGGCTGTTTAGACCTTTTAGAGTAGTTTAAGGAGTTATTTAGAGGGGCCTTTCTTAGTTTCTCTAATGGCCCAAATACTGGATCTATATATTATAGTTAGCCGGATAACTACTGTGTATAGTAGGCGTGACCTTTAAAAGCATAGACCCCATATAGAATTGACAATCCTAGATAATGCAATATACTATACTTGGCCTTTATAGGCCATTATAGTAATATTAAAAGTTATTATAAGCTTAGATATAGTTAGTTAAGTAATTCTTATTTAGCTAGGCAATTATAAATAGGTTATAGTAATTAAAGGAGTTAATACTCCTAGCTAGGTAATTCCACCCTTTATTATTCTAATAGGTAAGGTCTACTAATTAGCCTAGTATTAAGCTCTACTTACTAACTAGGTAGTTGCTCTAAATAATAATAGCTAGACTAATAATAAGCTAGGATATAAGTAGATTTAGTACTTTAATAAATATATAAAGTCTTATATAAAGGGAGCCTACTACCTATTTATTCTTAATGGCTATAATAGCCATGTGATGCCTAAATTTATTTAGTACTATATAGAATACAAAACTATTACGCTCTATATGCCTATATATATATTATACCTTCTCCAGCCGCTTAATATACGCTACTTCTTCCCTTTAAAGCGTGTATATAAATATAAGGTTTAAGAGCTTACCCGCTAAGAAATCCACTATATTAATAAAGAAGACTTCCTTATAATATATATAAAGGTGCAACTATCTATATTTTTAGATTAGAATATTAAAAGTGGATTTCTAGCTATAGGGCTTATACCTTATAATTCTTAGCATGTTTTATTATTGCTTATAGTTATAAAGACACCTTCTCTACTAGGTATAGCTAGTAGAGTAGTACCTCTGTATATATTAGAAACGCTATATACTATAGCTTAGCTAGAGTAGTAGGCTAAGCTTATATAAGACCTCCTCTAGTGCCAGTCCTAGATCCTAACTACTTAAGTAGTTAAGCAGATTATTAAGGGGTACTAGATAGCGATATATTTAGCTACTATACTTATAAAGGAGAATTTAGAGCTTTATATAGCTAATTAACGCTAAAAATAAAAGGCGTAGTACTGCTAAGGTATATTGTATAGGGTGGCGCTTTATAGGCCTATGAGGCTTAGGCTTTAGTTAAGGGTTTAAAAAATAGGGAGTAGAAGGCTAATTAAAATTAGGCTGCTCTAGTACGGTAGTAAGTAGCACTAACATATAGCAACTGCTATATTTATGGTTATAATAGGACTTAATGCCCTACTATATAGAGTAACTATAGGTATAAAAGGCTAATTATAAATTTTCGGAATTTATTATTAAGCTATTATTAAGATATTAGGGTACAGTTTTTCTAATTTTTAGTGGTTTTTAGGGTTTGTAAGTAACTAGTGTTTATAAGTAAGTGGTAGAATATATTAATGTATTTAACTACTCCCCGGGCTATACTAGTCCTTAGACTACCTAAAAAAACTACCTAAAATTAGGAAAATCGCGTCTTAATATCTTAATAACGGCTTAGTAATAAATTTGAAAATTTTATAATTGGCTTTTTATGCCTATTTTAAGACTCTAATCTAACTTTAAAAGTAATTTAGTAAGTAGTTCTAGAGAAATAGTAATTCCGCTTAAATTTAGGGGCTGTAATGGGACTGGCCCAGTTACAGTAGGAATGTCTCGGTGAAACACTCGACAGATGAATTCCGACGCTTTGATTAAATTCAATTGAGTTCTACCGAAATCCGTCAAAGACCGCGTGCGTATGTGCGCACGTATCGACCACCAAAACCCCTAACTGTTTAATTATAAGATTCTTTCGTTATTCCTTTCTCTTCTTTACGCAACGTCTTGTTCTCTGCAAGAGCTATATATCCTTAGATTTAGATAGAATTTATATTATTCCTTCAAATCTTCCCCGAAGCCTCTTTGCGCCCTTACAGGGGCTAAAACTCAATATCTTAATAACGGCTAGGCTTATTATTCTAGAACCTTAGCAGAAGTCTTAAAATAGGTATAAACAGCTAAATATAAAATCTTAGAATTTATTATTAAGCCGTTATTAAGATATTAAGATGCGATTTTCCTAATTTTAGGTGGTTTTTTGGGGTGGCCTAAGGACTAGTGTAGCCTGGGGAGTGGTTAAACACGTTAATATGTTTAACCACTTATCCGCAAATACTAGTTATCCACACACCCTACTAAAATTGTGACGTGTCTATGCCTTAACACAATAATGGCATTAATGCAGCGCTTTTAATCACCTTAAAAAGAGGGAAGACTACTTCTTACTATATTAATATATTAGTCCTTACTAATTTATATCTACCTTTATTACTACTTATATATATATATATATTAGTTACTAAGAGGAGCTCTTGCTGCACTTGGCCCAAAAAGACCAATACCAACTAAAAGAACCCTGGAAAACACCTAAAGAACCCCCCTAAGATGCATGCATCGCAGGGGAGACATATGTTAAACGACGGCGGTTTGTACTCGCGCGCGACCGCCAGAACCACGCCCAGTAATGGCCCTCTATAATAAAGATAGGCGAATACCACATTACAAAGCGAAAACACCTCTATTAAGAAGGCATCTAATAAAATATAAAGCCTATTAGACGCGTCTAGTATCTAAAATTGCGGGGGAGTAACTGTTAGCTATAACAATCTAATATAGCTAGCAGAATAGCTTTACTAGTCTAGCAAACCTTAGGCGCCCCTCTAGTAAACCCTTAATTAAATCCTCTAACGGCTTAGTAAAATTAAAAATAAACAAAATCCCCCCTTACCGGCAAACTGCACCTAGGCCGCTATAGCTGTATTCCTATAGCTTAGGGAACCCACCCCCCTTAAAATAATAACCGGGTATATAATTATAATATAACCAAATATAGAAAAAGTAGAGGGGCTTAGGGGATAATTAGAAACAGAAGTCCTTATAGAGGTCTATAAAGAGGTCTATAATACTGTTATAGTCTAACACCTTAGGAGTAGAGACATTAGAGTTACCCTAAAGGACTAATAGGCAAAGGAATAAGCTATAAGGGCAGGGGATAGGCTAGGAGAACGTATTAGCATAAAAGTGCTCTATAAAGATTACCCAGTTAAAGTCCTAGTGGTTTCTATAAGCCTTAGGGTAGAAAAGGGACGCTAAGTAGATAATACAGCAACTATATAAGAGATAGTAAAATAAACGGAACGCCTTATACTAAGCCTTGAGATTACCTAAATCTAATAGCTTTAACAGGAAAATATAAACTAAGCAAATAATAAGAATAATAAGAGGATATAAGGGTTGCTAGAGACTTACTAGGGAGACGCCAGATAAACATATAGCTCCCTTATTATTAGCACATATATACTAGGAATGCAAAAACTCCTTATCCAAAAAGGAATAATTATAAGTAGCCTTATATATAATATAAGGCTCTATAACCACAGACTACGCCTAAAATAATACTATTGCTGCGCACAATGGGGACACACCCAGTCCATATACGCAGCATAGGTATGCTGCGGCCACTATGCAGGCCCCTATAATATAAGACACTACTTAAATCAAGACCAAACAAAATGCGTAAACTGCTACTGTAGCACACATAAGGCATAGGAGAGAGAAGACTGTATTAAATATAGGAGATAGAAGGCAAGGGCGTAACAGATGCGGGAATAACTATATACTAGGTTATACAAATAGAAACAACAGGCGGTAAGCTAGGGGGATATAGGTGCCTTCCTAGCGTTTCCTACCTTTATTACTAGGGGGCTAGACCAGCTATCCCAAGTCTTAACGGGCCAGAAGCGACGCCGCGTAATATTACTAGACTAAATAGGGATATAAGGATTACAGGGGACATAAGGGAGAGGACGCCCTATAGGAAGACCCCTATAGACAGCTACAGCAAGCTTAAACCCAGGACAATTAAGAATTAGACTTAACGCGGCAAATCTAATATTTATAGCCAACCTATAAAGGGCATATAGCTAACTAGTAAGATTAGGGGAAGAACTGGAGACAATAACAGATTTAGATATAGAAGCGTTAGTAGAAATACAGGACATAGGAACAGAAAGCTTTATATAAAATAAGTAGCAACTAGGGTGTAGATATAAGAGACAAAGGTTCTAAAAATCCTAAAGAAAGTGGAAATAGAAAAAGCAAGAAATAAAAAAGAGGCGAAGGACCCCCACTAGGGGTCCGCCACCTATCTATTATACAGTATAACTGCGGTAATACAAACCACTATCTTATAAGGCCCCTACTAGACAGTCTAGACCCAGAGAAACACTATATCCTTGCCATATAAGAGCCGTATTATAACAACTATATATAATTAACATACTGCCCCCAAAGATTATAGCTCCTATATAAACTAAAAGCAGCTATACGCATATACTTTATAATTGGTAAGGCTATTAGCTTGTCTTTATAGTCCTAGCAGGCAGTTAACCTAAATATCGCAGTTATAACAATCTATACATATAGGGGACCAGTATAAATTATTAATGTGTATAACTCTAAAGTTAAAGGGATCCCATAAATAGAGAACATTATATTAGTAATAAGCTTACTAAAAATCAAAGGCACGGAGTCTATTCTATTAGGAGACATAAACCTCCACCACCTATAGTAGGGAGGTATTTATATTACTGCTAATTAATAGGCAGAGTGCCTATTAAGAGCTATAGATATCTAGGGCCTTAAACTAGCTACTCCCCTAGGAGTAATTATATGGCAATAAGGCACCGCCAGAAGTATAATTGACCTCATATTTATGGACGAAGGCCTATACCAGAGACTTGAAAGGTGCAATCCCAAAGAAGAATGGACACTCGCCTTAGACCATATCCCTATCCAGATATAGCTAGATCTAAATATCAAGGCGCAACTAGGCAAAGGGGCGAGTGTTAAGCGCCCCCTAATAACTCTACAGTAGTAGAGTAAAGTTTGCGATACTAGCGCGTCTATAGGCTTGTTACGGCAGCAGTGGTTCCTAAGGAGGTCAAAAAGTAAGGTAGTAGAGCACCATAGGTGACTCGCAGGCGCCAAGCAGGCGAGTCCCAAAAGGCAGGGAGATAGATTATGGGGTTTTCTCTAATAGAGTTTTCTCCCTATATATAAATAAGGAGTAGTCCGCGTGGGCCCAATAGGGATCTAAATCAGACGTTAAGCAATAAATAATTATTATATTAATATATTAACAAAATAAAATTTTAAGTGTTTATAAGGCTGTAAAATTATATAATATTCCTAAATCTACCCTCTAAGACATCGGGAAAATATTCGCAGGCTGGGTTTCAAGTCAACTTTGCTAAGCGCGTTTCGCGTAATTAACATGCAATTTGACTAACTTAATACGTAATTAACCAACTTAATACGCAATTAACCAACTTAATACATTTAAAAGTTAAATAACACGTAGTTAACCAACTTAATATATTTAAAAGTTAAATAACATATAATTAACCTACAATTGACTAATTTAATATATTTATAAGTTAAATAATATATAGTTAACCAACTTAACATATTTATAAGTTAAATAATACGCTATTAACCAATTTAACATATTTAAAAGTTAAATAATATGCAGTTAACCAACTTATACATTCCTTAATATGCAATTGAGGTAATATAATATATTATTTAAGTTATATGCTAATTACAAGAGGCTCTGCACGAAGCTCTACACGAAGCTCTGCACGAAGCTCTGCAGAAGCTCTGCGACAGAGGCTCTGCACGAGGCTCTGCACGAAGCTCTGCACGAAGCTCTGCAGAAGCTCTGCGACAGAGGCTCTGCACGAAGCTCTGCACGAAGCTCTGCACGAAGCTCTGCACGAAGCTCTGCACGAAGCTCTGCACGA
>Ga0307507_10012525_pt1 | contig 10468 bp, 6 predicted proteins | sample 7_EM_MG_FD_207223 | JGI IMG/M metagenome (GOLD analysis project Ga0307507, IMG submission 207223) | Populus trichocarpa ectomycorrhiza microbial communities from riparian zone in the Pacific Northwest, United States - 7_EM | ecosystem: Host-associated > Plants > Roots > Unclassified | place... | reverse complement strand
TCAACATCCACCCCCTCTCCCCTCTTCTGATGGCTCTTTTGCCTAGGAGGGTAACGCTACCACCACCCCTCTCCCCTCTGATTCCCTTCTGATCTTCCTGTTGCTTTGGCAGCCTGGTTGTAGGGGTCTCACGTTACTTTCCCCTCCTTTCTCCGCACCTGTTTTGCTGACTCGCTTAGCATTTGCACGGTCGGCAACCCCTTTCTCTCGTCAATGGGTCGGTCGCAGTCTTGGGTTATCGTCAAAGTAGTGGCCTTGATGGCTCTGCTCCCTGGTATTGCACTGTCTCCTTGGATCACTGTTCGGTACGGTCAGCATCGTCAAAAAGTCGTGATCTCGTTTCGGTCCTCCTTCCCTCATACTTCTACTTGATTGGGCACACCCCTCCCCTCCTCACTTGGTCTTCGTCCCGTGGCTCGGTTACAGCCAACACCCCCCACCCGGCTCTGTCGCCCCGGCGTCCGACCACCATTCACCTCGCTTCCCCCTAGGACTCGTGGACTCCCTCGGCCTAACCCGCCACACGTTCTACCATTAGCCCCGCGCCCCGGGTCTATATGGCTCCGGTACTACTTCCTTTGTGCGTGGTTGTGTTCGGTGATAAGCATACTCTGGGATCGTTGAAGGCCTTCGTGGTGGATGGGCTTTCCCAGGGCCCTCTACTACGGATTTGGGTTTTTTTGGTTTTTCTCACTGTTGGGTTTTTTCTTGGGTTTCTGGTAGATGCTTTCTTTTGGTTGCGAGTTTCATATATATTTTGTTGTAGTTTTCAGCGCCCGGGCGCTTAGTGCGGGTTTTAGACCAGGGGTTTTCTCCCACAGTTTCCACCGCCTTGACGATGGGTTGGACTGGGTGGAAGTTTGTTGCGGCCATATCCTTCAGGATGCCTGCTATTTTTGTACTTATTGCTTCGGCCTTCGGCCTCAGCTAGAAACAAAATTTAAAGTATGATAAAAAAAAAAAAAAGGCTGGCAATTTGGGTCACGAACCATCTCCACTACCCCACCGGCGATTGGAATCTCTACACCATGAGAATTGATCGTCAACATCTACCCCCCCGGCACTCTCAGTGAGCTGCACCAGCACTCTCCGTGCGCTGGACCCCCCCCTCCCCCCTTACTTCCCTCATCATGTTCTTGGGCTTTGGCGTACTTATTTCTTGGGGTCGTTTGGCGCTCTCTCCCTCTCATTGCGCTCTTGTTTTCGCTGCCTCGCTTAACGTTTCCACAGTCGGCAACACCCTCTCGGCCATGTTACCGACAGCGGGGACTACCCTTGGCAGTAGGAGAAAACTTTCCAACAGACCATGGTCGATTTCTCCATTCTCTTCACTACCTTTAGAGGCTGCCTAGTCAGACACGTACATGGTTACCGATAGTTTCTACAGTTAGTGGGTAGAGCCTTCCTCCTCCCCCTCCGGTCTCGTCCCGTTCCTCCGTTACTGCTACTATCCACTGACTTAGCTGGCACCCAACTGCTATTTCGCCTTCCCGTGACTTCTCCATGGTTGCAGCCCTGGGTGAAGCACAGTTCTCAGATTGCACGGTCTCAGTGGCGGATGTCAACACCTTGTGGTTCTTGGGTAATTTTTCCATGGTCTCGTTGTTTGGTGGCCCCCCCTATCCTCATTGTTTTTCCTTCATTGTTGTTACTTCGGGTTTCATTTGTGGTTATCGCTATCATTTCATATTTTAGTGTCTTCAGAATGGGCTTTCCTGTTAATGCCTCCTCAAGTGTTTGTTCAATTTCCTTTCTTGCCCGCATTCGCTAGTCAGGGTTTGATTTCTTATTTGATGTGGCTGATGTTCGGTTGGTCCCGTACCAGAGGGACTTGGGTTGATGGTTTTTTCCCTGGTACCGGGAGGCTTTTACGTTGATTTATAGCGTTTTTGTTGCTTTAGCTAGCACTCCACACAGGTTTTGTACTTGAAACAAATACCACTGAAAAAAAAGAAAAAGTGCAAAAATGAAGAAAAACCGGCTGGAGATTTGGGTTGTTCAAGGAATCATCTAAGTTATTTCATACACTATACTATTAATACAAAGATCTTTTATCCATCATACTTTCGGGAACTAAGACACAACTGTCATACACAAGCCTACCGATCGACACTACTAGATAGGAGTCAGAAGGACTTAGCCATTACAGTAGATATCAGGGCAAGGAATATGATTGTTACCGAACTATCGGTTACCTGCTGCAAGTATCACCCAGAGCGGAGAGGATTGAAACAGGCATCTTACATTTTTTCCCATACTCGATCCTGTTGTGGGTGGTACATTTCATCAGGGAAGCAGATATATACGAGTCAGCAAACGCTCTAGTGGTCAAGATATAGGAATAGTCTGTATAGGGGTATTGATTGGGCAGGTGTATTGATTGGGCAACCATATGTAATTTCCGAACAGGGAGAGACAGTGGATAGTGAATCACAGGATTGATCTCCTGAAGTTTAATGAAATATATTAAGTTATTCTACAGGATTGTGTACTCACTCGGACACTGAAAGTGAGTATTCCATACAGACCGCTCAGCCACATAACTGACTATAAGGTTAATCGGCGGACATTAAAGCAAATTCTGCCACAGCCAAATTTAAGCCAAATACTGTCTTAGGTGTCCCGCTTCAATTCCGCTGTACCGGTACTAGTAGTATAGTAAATTGCTCCCCCGGGTTACTGTTTTATATACAATGTGTAGATAATAGTAGTAAAAAGCAATAGAAAGGCGACCATGATACATCTGGGAGTAGTCGGCTACTGTGTGGAGGGAAGAGGCCAGGAAAAAAGAATAGGTGTAGTTGGAGGGACCCGGACGACTCTAGCCATCTGCATCGACGGGCTGGACGCTTGCAGATGCCTTCAGACGAATTTAGGTCACTGGAGGGGGAAGCATCCGGGGGTCTGCTCCTTGTGCTGGGTATTGGGGATGGGTACACCGGATGCTGATAGTTGAGAAAGTAAGGCAGTGGCAGGTTGAGGGTGGTGTCAGGACAGAAGGCAGCCATGACAAGTTGGCTGGGTGCACAGTAGGGGGATATGGGCACGGGGAGGCACTAGTCGAAGGGGATAAAAAGAAAAGTATGGTGGACAGTTAGCACGAGTAGAACGCATGGGGCAGATGCATAGTAACGTACGGCAGACGATCAGTGCGCACGGAACGCATGCGGTGGACACATCCTGTCCGGATGGGGGTTGTGTCCGTCCAGAGGAAACTGAGATTTTGCTGATGTAGTAGAACATGAAAGTTCTTTTGATTACAATGGAAATAATCTATTACTACTTCCAAAGATTGTGAGTTATGATCTTTGTTATCAACCAGGTGAATATATTGACTACAGCGGCCTATAGCAACAACACCACCACAAAACTCAAATCTTAGATCTTCAATTTCAAAAAACTTAAAAAGTCTCTCAACCATCAGTAGAGCATAAGTAATAAACTTATCTGTAATGATAATCATGGATAAAATGGAGTAAATGGGTGACGGAGTCTTTCCACAGGCTAGTACTAGGTTCTATAGATATAAAAACTATTCTTTTGATATCTACTAGGGCAACTAAGCATAATAATCGTATAGTACAATATTGAGAGATATCATACAGTAGTTGGCTTCTGCCTTTATGGTAAACTACACTATTTTTCCAACCATCGAGTACTTGTAGTTCATAGGAACAAGAGTGTCTTAAGTTAACCGGTGAACCCAAAGAAGCCATCAAATCTACCACCGAGCCATCTCCAAGTAGAATCTAGCATAATTCAGAATCGAGGAAATGCCACCCAACTAGCCCTGACTACAGAGTGGATCTCAGGCAACACTCTGGGTATCCTGTACACCAAAAGGAAAACAAAACTACTCCAATTATCTCACCGGGTGTAAAGCAAAAAGAAAGCAAAACCTGCAACGCGGCTCTAGTTTGTTCATAGAGGCCTCTACAATTGGCTGCTATTATCTCCAAGTCGGTGACTAAGCTATGACCACTATTTCCATTCCTTTATAATTCTGTCACAGATCATGACTGATTGAGTGATCACTTTGGAATGGTAATTTACCTTGGCATCCACAATCATCGTACATGACACGGTATCGTAACTTGAGTAGACTACTAGGAGATATTAGTTGGATCATTACAGCGGAATGTCTTTTATCTCATTGAGAATATGGGGGGGGGTAGAGAAGTGAGAAAGCAACCTGATTTATAATAAGTCCTTAATCATATATGCTTAATCCACGGCATTACCAATAAGCATTGCGTAGACTAAACTTATATCGTCAATACTGGCTTCTAGCATACAGCCCCACACATACTTCCAAAACCTCATATTTAAGTCTTTGCCAACAGTCTTCAAATATCTGGGTCTTGGTGGTCTAAACTCCACTTGCTGTAAGTTTATCAGCACTCTCTCTAGCACTCTCTCTGGTATCCAAAGACACTATTACCTGGTATCATATTTTATAGTCCTAGATACCCTTTTTCAGTATGGTATCTTAGGACTGTAAGTACCAGTCCTGTATTAGCTAATTGCAATACTTGGACCTTATTCGAATACTACACTCCCGGGTATAAGGAGAACTTCTAGCTTGTCTTATGGGATCGGATGGGTTCGTGAAGTTCCACCTGAATGTGAACAAAATGTCATAAGTAGCAAAAGACTTGTAACAGGCAAAAGGATACTCAGAATGGATTTAATATTGATACTCAATAGTAAGCAGACGTTGTAGGACCGTGGTCCTCGATCACTCTTATCAAATTTACAAGATTTGATATACTAGAATAAGAGCCTGTTAATTGGTGGAAATGACCTGGTGCTGCACAGCATGTCCGTGTTGGAGTTTTAATTTTTCTCAAAGCATAGGGTTTAGGAAATACTGCAATCAGGGAATCCATACAGATATAGTGATTGGCAGCACTAAATCCGGGAGAGTCGCCGGGACTGGCTTAGGACCGAAAGTCTTCGCTTCAAAGTTCTTTTGTAAGCCGGTCAGTATAGAGAATTTTTTCGCTCTTATAGCAGGAGAGAGCTGGGGGAATTGGAACATACGTAGGGGAAAATGAATATGTCTGGTGACCAGTGAAAAGAGAAGTATGATTTTATTATATTTCATATACGCTCCTGTCTTTACCTTTGGTTTAGAGAATGGTAGATATCAGAAAAGTAATTTAAGCTTGTCAGAAATCTGCACTCTCTGTCCTTTGATACCGTATTTGATCATATGTGATACTCTCCACCTAGTTACTATATGTACAATAGGTAGGGATATCAAGGGCCGGGGTAGTGAATAAAAGCAATCTTCGCAATGTATTCCGGAGACTAGCTTGAGTTGTGGGAGATTGAAGAAAGGATACCAGAATAGGCCGCCAGGTACTGCTCTGAGGAATCATACACCATGTAGCTGATGGCACCTAACACGATGCAGAACGGTTTAGCTGCAAGGTGGATTTTGGAGTTTATATGGTATTCATCTTGGATGGTTCAGACTAAAAGGTGTAAATGGCCCTCCAACCCCACTTTGAAGGCCAAGGGTGGAAGACACCTCCGATAAGCATGATCTTCATTAAACCATATCCATAGTGGTAACCGGTCACCATTACACCTTACTTAACAACTAATTACTACACCGCTTTTTATAGGTACTAGAAATACTTGCACCGTATATTTTGATTCCCTAACTCTAAATACCTACTGTGCCAGCACTTCAGAGTGGAGGGAAAATGGATCAGAAAATTGTGGAAAAACAAATGAACAACCAGAAAATCAAGAAATATAGCTATATTGGAAATTTCAAGCTATAATGGATTATTTCAATACAATAGAGATACCCTCTACTCACACTAAATTCTAGATTTGAAACAGGAGCTTACACATCCTGACTTGACTTGGTAAGAAATTTTTGAATAGGTAGGAAGGGTATGTGATGCGTGCAGTCCAATTGTGTATAATTTCCTTCCGCCGTCAAAGAAAGTTGAAGCAGAGTTTCTATAGTAGGCCCACTGGGGAGGAAATGAGACGCTGATTGGAAGAGGCAGTGTTTTAAAATTTAGGAGAAGGTTAGATGAGGGGGAGAGGAGGAAGCGAGTAGTAGGGACAAACACCTTTATGGAACAATTGCCGTCCTGGCAAAAATGGCAGCCGGGCTATTAGTGTTAGAGTTGACAGAAGCTGATAGTGGACCAACAAGGATATCTTGGTCAATGTGAAGGAAAGATACCATGGAAGAAGATATAGAATGGCTTTAGTGATTTCATTTGTTGTGAAGTTGAAAGGTGCTGAAAGGATTGACGGATATTACTTGTGGGCTTGCCTTTCTTTTGTGTAACTGGGTTTAAATTGCAATTACTTTTTTTTCCACTTCTTAGAATCTTCTTTTTTGTTTTATCAGCTATCTTTCTTTAGCTTATTATTTATAAGTCTCCTATGATACTTATAATGATGATTATATTTACTGACTACAAAATTCTGATGCTCGAGGACCTTTTTAGGGTTTTAGAATTTGAAGATTAAAGATTTTGGTTTTGTGGCGGTTTTGTCGCTATAGGCCACTGTAATTAACATACTTGAAAGATGATAGTTCAGAGCTAAATAAGTGAAAGTAACAGATAAAACAAGAGTTAGTAAGATATAGGATTGAAGACAAGTGTATTCTTAGCATATTAGCCAATTTTCAAACATACCTCTAGACAGAAACCGCTTAAGCTAGTCAACTTTAGCTGCATGTATATAATTCATCTATGATGATATGTTTCTACATCATGGAAGAGAATTAGCTTAATATATTGAACTATTCTAATGGCAATTTCTAAGCAAATTCAGTATAAGTAGAAGAGAAGTTCTGAGATTATTCTAGAGAGTAATAATATATGCAGTGGTTATACAAAGAACCAAGTTGAAGAACAAACTGACTCTATTCTATTGTTTTTAAATAGCAGTGTGCTAAATAGAGAGAGAGTTTTGAAATTGAAATTTTGAAAAAAATGTGGGAAGAAGTTAGTCATTTGTACATCATACATAAAAAAACTAAATCAGAAAAGCTACGAACAGGATATTATACTATCAAAATATTAGCATTATCGCAACTTAAAATATAAATATTATAGAAACTTTGAAAGATGATACAACTGTATTGCTATTCATAGTATCTAGATTCTGCAACTCCGGATCGGATGATAGAGGAAAATCTGCACCTGCTCTACTAAATGATTGTGTTGAAAAGAAACTATACAAGTCTGGGAAGAACAAGTTTAATAATACTGACTTTTGGAAGGCATTGGATCAGTAGAACAATTATGAAACTACTACAGAATTCTTCATTGAAGAAACCTTTTTTTCCACAATATTGTTAAGTAGGCTTCAGATTTGAAACAAATATTCCAAAACTAATTGATACACAGCAGTTTTGAAGATATGAAACCATTATAATAACTGGGCTGCTGATACTTTATTGTCTAAAGTAAATTAATTTTCAAGCAATTGATAGAATAATTGTCTGATTTGACTTTCAAGTTTCCAATCAACTAAATGGTAAAAGGGGTAAATGCCTGATATTTAAGTTTATCAATCCCTGATGGACATTTTATATACAGAAGTTGAGCAATAATCAAGTTAGCTTATATTTTCTAATCTGAGTATGTAAAACGTCTATCAACTATTGATAAAAATAGATCATCATATATTATAACAAGTAAGATGAATATATTCTTTTTAAGTTTAACTACTAAGATTTTTAATATTAGGATTGAGTTACACATCATTCAATCAAATATAAAACTCAACCACAGGTGGCATAGGGGGAAGCCTTTTTGTTTATTTATGTTTCTTTTTCAAAATACATGAGAATACTCAAGCACAAATAGTACTGAGGTCTTCATATTATAAGAGGCAGAATACATCTCAATAAGAAAAAATGACGAACTGAAATCAAGTAGGCAAAACACCTACTTTGATCTAGTATTATAGCACTTTAGTATTTTCTCTGAAGCCTCAAAATAAGATTTTCTGATAGATATATAGTTGTGGGTAATAGAGAGATAGTACTTTGTTCGAAACAGTTAAAAGAGGGTTGTTGACTATCTGTAGGCACATGAACTACCCACTATATATACAGAGAAGTAAAAGATTATTATCTTGCATGATAGATAGGCCCGCACCCCCTTTGTTTTCCCGGACATAGTGCTACTAGCTAACTTGCATCTACTAAATAATTATATCCAGCTTCAGCTGAAAATAAATGCTATCTATTTTCTCGCCCAAGTAAGGAGATATTATCCAGAATCACTCTTTGTCCACTTAATAGTACTAGTGGAGTTAATGATATTGTGAACATAGATAAAATTTATATACAAGAGTTTGAAAGTACTGTGCAAATAGACTGCTACTAAACTATTCAAGTTGTAGTAGAGTATGCCTGCACTCGTTCCCCCTGGTAGCTTTAAGCAATAACTAGAATAATACATAATAGGATACAAAGGGCAAAGTTACTAGGCCTATTTTTTGTAATTAGAATATCATAACTTCTTATATCTTATGATTATTAAATAAAACCATGCTGTGTGAGTTTCTCTTGACAAGAACCTTTCCCAAGCCCATAATAGTAATATTTTAAGTGATCCTGTCCTGATTCCACTACTCTATCATAATGCTCTTAACATGCTCATACCGAGGCTCAGTTTGGTAACCAATTTTCTCAACTTCAGGACTAGGGAACAGATTGCCAATTTTGGTAATAGTCTAAATATTTTCACTCTATCTATTGTTGTAAGAAAATCAGTAATCTGGAACATGGAAGTTGCAAGTACTTGTTAGAATGAACATACTGACTGATTGCTCACAAAAGTCACAATACACCAGTAACTTCTGCTAGTAGTTTTGCCACATCTGGAGTTGGATAAGTGGTATAAGTTGAAGTAAAGGGTGAGCAATTTTTGTTCATGGAAAGGTAATAGGTCTTTAATGTTACTTGAGTCTAAAGTGAGAACTTTTCCAAAATACTTACACTTCAAAAACAATTGTTTGCATTGTGATAGAGAAGTAGAATTGAGTAAGAAGGTCTCATCCCTATTGGGTTGAAATTGTAATTTTTCAAGACGGAATTTTGCTTCAGTCTCCTTTCTTGAATTAATATCACGAAGATCCTGACATGGTAGATAAAGAGTAGTGTAATAAACAACTTGTATATATATGCTAGTAACTTTAATGATTGAAGGGCAGGAGACAGATGTTTCTTCAATAATAGCTTTAGGTATACAGTGAGTTACTCTTATACAAAAAATTGCTGAGTGGAGAAGTGTGGTTTAGGAATTCCATTAATCTTCCAGCTTGAGTAAATTACCTAGTATTTTGTTATATATTTCCTTTCTAAATTAACTAAATGTAAGCTTAAAACCCTTTTAGGGCTATTGAGATTTCCCGAGGTTCTATTATGTTTCCATATTGATAACTAGTAGATTCGTTCTCGCTGTTGTGTTAGCTTGGAATTTAGTCATTCAGATAATAGAATTATCATTTCCTAATCACAGCAAACCACACAAGAGTTAAGGAAAGAGAACTTGTTTAATATTAACTCTGTGTATTTTAAAAATGATTGTTGGGATACTTCCAAACTGCCTGCCAGTTTTGAAAACTAGTCTCGCAAATTGTTCATCTAAGTTACCGTCTTGCTAACCATATTTGTACTGAACATTTGTAATCTAGCTCAATACCACTAGTATGTTATACACTATATAGAGACTTGAAGAACTTTGACTATTTTAGTATTCATCTAAATATCTTGGATTTCAGATATTTTAGTGGTTTGACTTGACTTTCTGGTAAATAGGCCAGGATGCATGTTTTACCTTCATTTAACTTATTACAGAATACTTTGTTTACTAGGGAGTTGGGAATACCTTTGAGCTTTATAGCTTAAACATACAATAAGATGCTCATAATGTTTGATATGATGTTTAGATTCATATAAAAGGTGTCAGTTGGGTGTTAGACAAACCATAGAAAAAGTAGTTGAAAGGAGAGTGAGTAGAAAATGGGATGTAGAATAGAAGGAAGGATCAAGTTTTATAGATAATGACAAATAGGAGGAAAAGGTTTTCAATCAATATACTCACGTAAAAGTATTAGTTGAGAACATTGAATATTTGGCTGTGGTTAGCGTTGGATAGGAAAGGGACCAATTTCCCAGCCTACTCCATGAATCAATATCAACAATTCTTAACAAATCATCCACAGAATATAATTAGTAAATTCCAGTAGCTGTAGTGAGATCCTTCTGGCTTCCTTCACCTTCCTTCATCTGAGATTGAATATCTCATGTACGATGTTACAATCCTCTCCTCTCCGGGTGATACTTGCAGCAGGTAACCGATAGTCTTCTAACGATCACTTCTCTTAGCCCAATAGCTGTTGCGATAGCTAAGTCCGTTGACTCCTATCTAGCAACTTCGATCGCTGGGCTCCTCTAGGACGGTCGCGTCTC
>Ga0307507_10012524_pt1 | contig 10468 bp, 11 predicted proteins | sample 7_EM_MG_FD_207223 | JGI IMG/M metagenome (GOLD analysis project Ga0307507, IMG submission 207223) | Populus trichocarpa ectomycorrhiza microbial communities from riparian zone in the Pacific Northwest, United States - 7_EM | ecosystem: Host-associated > Plants > Roots > Unclassified | place... | reverse complement strand
GTTTTCAGATTATTTTGATGTGCTGATATCAAAAATAATTTTAAAAAAAATAAAAAATATATTATTTTGATGTATTTCTGAATGAAAAAGCACTTTAAAAAATAATCACAACTACACTCTCAAATACAGTAAAACAGAATTAATTGTCCAAATACAAAATTCTTTTTGCGTGCAAATTAGAAAAAATTATTCTTGGCATGGCAAGTCTACTGCATTCGTAAATTAATTAATTAAAGAGAGTGAGATAAATCTCCTTGAAATGAAATATTGTAAAGTTGTTGCAGGCCAGTCGTCAGCTTGGGGCCGAAATAAGCAGAGACCTTCTAGAGGTTTCAGGGGTTGGTCTTGAAGTGGATTCATGGATCTAAAACTATTTGGGCTGTTGTGATTGAGATTAATCCAAGCTTTCTTTCAAGCTTGTTCCTTTAATCCAAAAATCTATTTTTTTTTGTATTTTAAAAATATTTTTAAAAAATTTAAATTTTTTTTATTTTTTTTATTTGAAATTAATATTTTTTGGTGTTCTTAGATCATTTTGATGCGCTGATATCAAAAATAATTTTTAAAAAATAAAAAATATATTATTTTAATACATTTTTGAGTGAAAATCAACTACAACCATATTCTCAGACATGCTCTAAATTTATGCTTTCCAGGACCCTGAAAAATATTAAAAAAAAACATCCAAAGGAGCTTATGATGGCTTGGTAGAGTGAATCCGCTTGAGTTTTTATGTTTCTTTTAAAAAAATCAATTTTATCTTTTGAAATTAGCTTTGTTGGGACTTGACTTTCTAGTTGTTTTTTTCATTTTTCTTCCTCTTGTATTATCCTAGATCGCAGGTTAATAAAATAGGATCAGACACACAGGCTTGACTTGCTACTCGCATGTTTTTCGCTTCTTTTTTTTTACACTTCAAAAAACATTTATCAGATTCATTTACTTTTTATTTTTTACATGGTTTTTGAATATTATTATAATTTTTTATTTTTATTTTTATTTTAATAATTTTTTGTTCAATTATCGTGTATTATCCTTAAAAGCACAAAATATTAAATATGGGTTAAGGGGCTTTTTTATTTTTTTAAATTTAAACAAGGTAAAATGACTGAATAACCTATGAAATCAAAATTTCTTTAACTTGCATTCAGGCCTTTTATCTTTTCATTAATGTTTTTTTTTGTTTTGTTACAATGGGTTTCTTTAGTGGTAATTTAACAAACATAAATATTATCAAAGAAAGGTGGTTGGCATGTGGGTAGTGGCCATACTCTATGGATGGTGCATGAGGTGTCATTTGAAGTCTAAATACTGGTTTTCAAAGTAGCGTTTGAATCATCTCGATAACCTCTCTATTTTTTTATGGTGCATATAGCAACGTTCTTCTATTTGGCGCCAATGATGTTTTCTTTTTTCTCTCTCTCTCCTCCTCGATCATCTCGCATGACCCTTAAAAGTTTTAAAACAGTCCTTCAATTTATTTTTTATTTATGTTTGATTCATGTTTTCTTGATTACTATTTCTTTTGTAAAGTTATAACCTTTTTCAATTTTTTTTCTCCTTTGATTTTTCTATATGTCATATATAGTCCATATTTTTTTAATTGTTTTTGTTTTACCCGAGATAATTTTTAAAGTTGAATATTTTTTACAATTTTATCCTCTTTTTTTTATTAGATTTAATCTCAATTATTTTGATTGTTATTTTTTTTTACTTTGGTAATTTTTTAAAATTAATATTTTTTTATTTAATCTTTTAATATTAAATTGGTTGAGAATTATGCTTTTTGTTTGAGTCTAAGTATAGAATTTCACAAGTTGTGAGTCTGAAAGAGTTATCTATGTTATAGAAGATTTGTCTGAGTTTGTTTCTTCATTTTATTTCTTTCTTTAAGCCCTTTTTTTGTTGTTCAATCATTCAACATTCATTTAATTCTTATGCAACGTATGTGGTCAACGAACCTTTAGTGTGGTGCCAACGACCTTTTCCCCTCTTATTTTCTCTATCCTTTTTAATTTTCAAGATTGACCCTCTAATTTTTTAAAGTAGTTTTTCAATTTTTTTCATTCATATTTGGTTCATATTCTTTTCATTACTTTTCTTTTTATATTAAATAATTTTTAGAATTGAGTTTTGTTTTTTCAATTTCATCATCATTTGATTTTTTTTCATATGCCAGATTTAGTCTCTATTATTTTGAATATTATTTGTTTTATCTAAGGTAATTTTAATTTTTTTTTTACTATTTCATCATTATTTGAGTTTTTTTCTTATCAAATTTGATCTTTATTTTTATTAATATTTTTTTTACTGTGGTGATTTTTTTTAAATAGATATTTTTTTTGTTTGGTCCTTCAACATTAAATTGATTGATAATTTAGCTTTTTGATTAAGTTCAGGTGTAAGATTTCACATGTTGTAATTGAGAGATTAACCAAGGTTTAACAGATTCTCTTAGGTTTGCTCGTTTTTTTTTAAAAAAAAACTTATGATTTTTCAGTTTCATCATTTATTTAATTGGAGATTGGGCTCCATTATTATTTTTTATTTGTTTTTCATTGGATTTTCCATTTATTTTAAAAAAGATGTGGGTTATCTCACCCCTTAACATCAGGTTGTTTGATAATTAAGCTTCATTGTTTTATTAAATTTGCTTTCAACGGGGTTGCTTCAATATCACAACTAGGTAATAGATTTTGCATGTTAACCAAGATGAACTCTTCTTTGACTTTTTTTGGATTGTATGTTTTTTCAATTTTGTTTACTATGAAGTTATCATGTTCTCATTTAATTGTTGCTTCATTGTTATATTATATCTTTCAACATTTGCTTTTTTTTTAAAAAAAATTATTTTTTGATTGATTCATAATTGATCTTCATGTTTTTTTTTCTACGGGGCTATATCAATCCTATGCCCTTGATTACGGGGTTGGTGGGTTAATTTGTTTTGACTTTTTTTTAAAAGTTAATTTTTTTTCCTTTCAGTTTAGCCTTTTAACATTGAGTTGTTTGATAATTGAGTTTTATGATTATATTTAATTTGCTTTTGATGGGGTTACCTCGGTATCACAACCAAGCCATATATTTGACGTGCTAATGTAATCAAGTTTTCTTGACATTTTTTTATTGTTAATTTTTCTTCCAATTTATTTATTATTATTGTATTCTTTATTAAATGTTATTAAATTAAATGATTTTATTAAATTCAATTAAGTTAATGATGTGATTTTTTTTTTTAGCAATGCTATCATTGTCTTAGCCGTTGGAAAAAAAATAGATAAATTCGTGGTGCAGTGCAAATCGAGAAAGTTTAGTTTTATTTTAATTTTTTACATTCAAATATTGAAATTAATATTTAAAAGAATTTATTATTATTTTTTTGTACAAAATAGATCTAGAAAGTAGAAAGTGCATCTCTAAGATCTTCATAAAAAAGACCTAGTTTTTATGGATTTGCAGACTAAAAAATACCTTTATCGTAAAAATATATATAAAAGAAAGTAAAACACTTTTATTACGCATGATAAACCAAAAAATAAAAACAATTTTATTACGTTCCTCGGATAAGAGTTAATTTTTCCGCAAGTCATGGTAATTTCAAATCATGCAAGAAAAAACTATTTAAAAAAAAAAGAAAAAAAGAAAACTAGACAATACTAATAATTTAGTATCGAGAAAAGGAAGCGATATTGGTACTCAAAACATAAGTTCCAGCCTCGTTCTCCTGCCTCCTCAAAATAATAAAATTATTAAAACCACAGAAACATTCCTGCCTGATTACGCATCTCCTCTCTTCGACCAAATCCAAGATCTCACCACTTAACAATCCTCACTTACCAAATCTCTGCATTTCTCCATCCTGCAATTCGTTCAGATCTTAATCAGACGCCACCGATTTGCAGATCCATCATGGATTTCATCAAAGTCTTTGATCAAACAGTCCGCGAAATGTCAGCTTCCAATTCTCTCATTTCCATTTTTCTTGCAACTCGATCGTTTATGATTCAATTCTAATGTTTTTTTTTTCTTTTCTGTTTTTGGTTGCAGAAAGAGAGAGGTCAATCTCAAGGTCTTGAAGGTTCCTGAAATCGAACAAAAGGTAATAAATATTTCGTAAATGAATTGATTATATATTTTTTTTCAAATTAAATTGATAAAATTCGATAGCAATTTGGTGCCTATTAGTTTTGTATTTTGTGCAATGCTAATTTTATAAATTTGTATAGGATTGATTTTTTCTTTTTTGGTAAACATTATTGATCTATGCTGCCTTTGTGCTAATCTGACAGCATTAACTTGATTTGTGCTGCTTGAGTTTCTGATTCGATGAAATTTTTTAGCATCCATAATAACAGCACAGGCTTTTAAACAGAACATATTTTCTGTTTCGATTTAACAGTGTAGGCCTCAAAGTATTAACTATTCAAATTATTAGTGGATCTGCCGCCTGCTGGACTCTATCATAGTGATTTTGTACGTGTTTTTTCTTGATAAGTGACGTTTGTTTTTGTGAATTATTATTAATACAGGTGTTGGATGCCACTGATGATGCACCTTGGGGTCCACATGGCTCTGCAATGGCTGAGATCGCGCAAGCTACTAAAAAATTGTGAGTTATGGCTTGTTTTTATGTTCCTTTACCAAAGTAGTTTGCTTAGGTGTATTTTGTGTTAAGGGGAGATGGGTTGATTTCGTATATTTATTTGTTTTCTTGCAATATGGTGTAGCACGGAATGTCAAATGATCATGAATGTCCTGTGGACGAGGTTAGGTGAGACGGGCAAGGACTGGCGTCTTGTTTACAAGGTAGACTTTTTAAATTTTCTGCTTTAGAGTTTTTGATTTTGATTATAAAAGCATAAGTTTCATATATACTTCCTGACCTTGTTCTGTTACATTGCCCTTTTAAAGCCTATAATTCGTTAAATCATTTTGATATCAGGCATTGGCTGTCATAGAATATTTGGTGGCACATGGATCTGATCGTGCTGTTGATGACATAATAGAACACACATTCCAGATATCAGTAAGGACTATTTTCATATTCAAGTAAAATTGCCTGTTGTCTCTACAATGTTCAAAGTAAGCTTGAATATTCACTAACATTTCAGCTCCCCTATTTTCTTTTTTGGTTAAGTCCCTCACAAGTTTCGAATATGTTGAGCCAAACGGAAAGGACTCAGGACTTAATGTGAGGAAGAAGGCTGAAACTATTGTATCCCTTTTGAACAATAAGGATAAAATATACGAAGTCAGGAGTAAGGCTGCTACTAACCGTGATAAGTAAGTTCATGCTCACGAACTGATATTTTGTATTAGACTTGAGCTTCTTTCCTTTTTCTTATTGGTACTAAACTGTTTGCCTTATTTTAGGTATGTTGGTCTTTCATCTAGTGGAATATCTTATAAGTCAAGCACAGCCTCATTTGGAAGCAGCAGCAGCAGCTTCCAAAGTAGAGATCGGTATGGAGGTGGCTTAAGTGGTACGGGAGATGAAGATAGCTATGATAGTTTTAAACAAGAAAAGAGTCGAAAGGATTCCTACACGAAGTCACATCGAAGGGGTATAAGTGACGATCAAGACAGCACCTTGAAAAAGGGTTCTGCAGGCTTTGGAAGGTTTCATTTTTTATCATTAGTCTGCTGGAAAATCTCAGTTTATTTTCCTTATGCATGTGTGGGCATAGCTACAATTTCATGGTCATTACTTTTATACTTCTTGATTGTTTTAGTAAATTTATCATTTAAAGAGAACAATGCCCACATTACTGCTGATATGATTATTTGGAGTGTGCTTGGCATTTTGGTCCAAAATTTATCGTGATCCTGTGTGTTGTAATTGACCATAACATTCATCGTTGATGCTTTGGCTGACCATACTTCGATGCCATCCAATCTGGATTTGCGATCCAAGACCGCAATACCAAACACAACTTCAGTTTGTTGGCCATTTTCTTTTCTTCTAAGTATCATTTTCCATGAACGACAAGCTACTCCACTACAATCTCTGCCATATGCACAAACACAGGCACACGATATGACTTGCCTCTGTATTTTTTATGTTTTGTTATTTTGTTTATTTCAGAATATTTGTTTTGCAGCAAGGATCAAGATAATCTGTCTTCTCGTGCATCAAGGTCATCTGCTAACCTAAATGCCTCTGATAAGAAAAACTCAGTTTCAAGTAATTATGATGACGATGATTTTGATCCCCGAGGAACCTCCAGCACTAGTAAGTATTCTGAATATTGTATGCGTGGTGTGGTCGTTTGCTTCATCTTAGTCAAAGATATGCTCAGGATGAATATATTTTTCAAGTTTTGCTTTGTTTATCCCGTGTTCTGTCTATTCAGCAACACTGAAGGGCTGTTTAAGTGTAAAATGTTTTTGTAATTTTTTTTCAAAGAGGGATGTTGTGCTTCCTGGATACTTGCTCAGATCTGTTTCTGGACATTTAGAACAAAAAACATTAAATAGAAGCATGGTTATTGAAACCAATAAAATCTGTGCTCAGACTCTTGATTCAGTAACTTTAAGAAACTATAAATTACCAAACTCCATCCATAAAGCAAAATGAACCTTGAAAAACCATTGATGCTTTCTTATGAAGTGAGAATATTGTGGTTTTTCTTGTATTTGTGAAAGAAAAAATTGAGTGAAGAAATTGGGATGAGCATGTGGCAATACTTGGATGAAGCAGTGGTTTGAATGCATAGTGTCAGAGGGCTCTACGCATTGTAGTTGTCCGATGGACAAGAAGCCATGCCCTGTGTTCCAAGTCTTAGACAGCTATGCTTTTGTGAATGTGCAAGAAATTTACAGGCAGCAAAGTCCTCTGTGGTGTGTTGTTTCCTTTTCGTGCCTTTTAATGCTTATGTCTTTTTTAATACTGTTCAGTGGTATGCATTTCAATTGAAACGAGTGCATCTCAATAATAATTTTGATATGAATCACGCTCCTATATTATCTAACACAAAACTTTCAATGAAATTACTACTGAAGATACCAAGTTGTTGATTCCTTCCTGTTTTCTAATATATTTGACATTAGATTTTCATATATTTGATTTTTTATCTTCATTGACAGAGTCTGCTTCTCAAACCTCAAACCAAGTTGATTTGTTTGGAGAAAGTTTGATTGGTGATCTCATGGATGCACCTCCATCTGTTCCTACAGAAGCTTTAGTCATGAATGGGAATTCTGCAGAGGTTGATCTGTTTGCTGATGCAGCTTTTGTATCAGCACCTCCCCAAGCTGGAAAGGAAGCAAGTTCACAGACTCAGGTAAGATACCTTGCTATCTTAATTTCTGGAAATGAAATGCTGTGTTTTAGTTTTGGCTCTTGCATGCCATTTCAAATTGGAGAAAGCTGTTATTTGTTTGACTTTGTGTCAACCAAGAAGGATTTTGATTTAGTTTGTTCCTTTTGTCTTTGAAGTATGTGTGTTAACTTCACAAAGGTAGTTAACCTTTAGTGTAGTGCTCTGTGTCCTGATGGACAGAAGTTGCTTTCCCCCCCATTTTCAAGGAATTGTTGCTAGAGTTTCTTGGATAACATTTGCTTCACAATTTTATTATCAAGAAGTTGGAGAATGTTTTTGTTATTTGCAATTTCTGGAGGGCATGATTATATATGCTCAGAATTCAATGCTTTGTTGATGGATGCTTGGATATTCTGTGGTGATAAATTTTGTTGTGACTTGTTTTGCAGACAAAGGTCGATCTGTTCACTTCCCAACCTGCCAACCCTTCTGCAGTTCCTTCTACATTTGACTTCTTTTCTAGTGATGAACCAGTCGCACAACCCGGGATCAAGACTCCAAAATCTGATCCTCCAAATACTAATGTCTTTGACCCATTTGCTGCAGTTCCAATGAACAATTTTGATGGATCTGATCTTTTTGGTGTATTCACTTCTAGTTCTAATCCAGCTTCTTCAGAACCAACTCAAAGTCCTATTAAAGATGGCAGCCTTGACAATTTGGATGGGAAGTCTTTGGCAAGCTCCAATCCTCCACAGAAGGAGGGTTTCCAGGTGAAGTCTGGAATATGGGCAGATTCGCTTAGCCGTGGACTGATTGATCTTAATATATCTGCTCGTAAGCATATCTTTCTCGCTTACTATTGTTTTCTTTCAGAAACGTTCTCCATATGCATGCTATATATGCGATCTACCTCAATTAAATTGATTTTATTTTATGCATGAATTCATGAAGCAAGTTAGATTTTTTTTTTTTTTGATAACACCACTAAGAATAGGTTCTCAAGAGTGGCTTACTAAGAGTCTTGTTTGATCACACAGATAGACATGACCAAAACTGGTTGTAAGAGATTTGGATGGTTGCAGAATATATGGACGTGCTGTAATTTCTCCTCGAAATCTTACATTGAAAATTTTATTTTAACTTCACAGATGTTGATGCGAGTCATGATAACTTTTTCAATTTTATCCAAACTATCTCCCTTTTTCCCACCCTTAAACAAACAACACGGGCAAAGAACAGGATGCTCAGTTGTCAAAAGAGGCTTGAATACTGAGTTCCTTTTATTTCCATACGTCATCTTTGAACTTTAAAAATATATAAACCATGATATTATGCAAAAGGAACACAAATGCTCTTGGTGTGGGGCAATAATACGATGCAAAATCCCTTTTGATGGATTTTAATTGCTATATTTTATACATCTAACAGAACTTGAGCTCATCATTCTCATGTGTGATGTCTTAACATTCTGCATGCATACCATTTGAATGTAGCATCATGGACAGAATCGTTTAGTTGGGAGTGTGTGATTTTGGATTGTTATGGTTGTATGGAAATCTTTGTTATCGCTGGCTCCTAGTGACTGCTAGAACTAGGCAATTTTTTGAGGCTCACATGCAGGTGGCAGAGAACTGGATCACGTGCTTCCTTATTGGTGCTTATCTATGTGGTTTATGCTGGATGCTTTTTCCCACAAATGTGGAATCGGTTTGTTTTGCTTCATTATCTGCATATGTACCAAATATGCAGGGCTTTTCATGTGTTTTAATATGCATGCTCTGCTCCAATTTTCTTCTCTAATGAAATTCTAGCAAGGCTTTCCCCCACAAATATGGAATTGGTTTGTTTTGCTTCATTATGCGCATATATACCTAATATGCAGGGCTTTTCATGTGTTTTAATATGCATACACTACAATATTCTTCTCTAATGAAATTCTAGCAAGGGTCGTGGGTAGAGAGCAATGTGGTTACTTTAATAATGCTTCAAAGTAAACTGTTACAATGGCATGATTTTGTTGGTGGAGTAACAACCATGCCATGGAGTGGTCTTCTCTTTAAACTTTCTGGAAAAAAATATATTGTCTTAAAAGTATGCTCTTTGTTTGCGTACTACCATTTTTGTCTAGGGTTCTGGAGATGAACTTTGATTCCATATTCTTGTCTGGGGTTTCTCTGTGCGAGTGTCTGCAATTTTTCTTTAACATTGTACTTCTTGCTTTGAGGCTCAGTCAGAATTGTCTTGCCACTTGAACTCCTTGCAGCCAAGAAGGTGTCTCTTGTAGATGTTGGTGTCGTGGGTGATCTTACTAATGGATTAGATGAAAGGGAAAAGGGACCTCCAACTTCATTCTATATGGGAACAGCGATGGGCATGGGATCTGGCCTTGGTAAATCCGGGTTAACGGCTTCACAGTCACAAGCAACTGGCGGAGATGATTTCTTCTCAAGCCTTGGTGGCCAACAATACCACTTTGGTAATTTTAAGTAAATTCTGTCAAGTGGCCTTTATCGCCCATTATGCCCGCATATTCTTTTGCCCGTTTGGTAAAGATATTTCAAGTGCTGCCTTATTGGTGTGCTCACTCTTGTTCACAACTCCAAGAGAACAACACGGTGATCTGATTCTGCACCGATCTTGACAAGGTTTTTACTAGATTACTTGTTTCAAAAAGATTGCAAAATTGTCTTTATTAAGTCCTCCTGCATTGTGGTGGCACTTTTGTTTGTAGTTAAGAGATGCGGTTTTTTTTAATCTCTTTTCGCTGCCTGTGTGAGAGCAAAACTGTTTCTATATTCAAACCTGGAGTTTACTGTATGCTATTTTTCTGAATTTGCATCAAGGCCAATAACAGATGCAATGCATCAAGAACAAGAAATTGGGAACGGAAAAAATACAGAGGGAGCTAGATCTGAAACTTGAAAGGTAGCCTTTTGATCACCTTTTATGAAGAACTGGAGCATGAGAATGTTAGGAGCTCCGCCTTTCACAATGTACGAGGACCCATGGTCAAGGGGACCTTCTACTTTGGCCTTCCAAAAAAAAATCTCTGCCTTAGATTCAACGGAGAAATTACTGGATTTAACATCCTATGTCTAACTTTTTGCATTTACAGTTAAATAAACACTTTCGGGTGCAAATTGGCGAGAAAGTGGCCGGTGAGATTGTCATCCTTAAATTGCCAACCAAAAGTTATATTTTCA
>Ga0307507_10012523_pt1 | contig 10468 bp, 11 predicted proteins | sample 7_EM_MG_FD_207223 | JGI IMG/M metagenome (GOLD analysis project Ga0307507, IMG submission 207223) | Populus trichocarpa ectomycorrhiza microbial communities from riparian zone in the Pacific Northwest, United States - 7_EM | ecosystem: Host-associated > Plants > Roots > Unclassified | place... | reverse complement strand
TATAAGCACTCTTGATGTACATTAGCTCCTTAGCTTATTATTACTTGATCCGCGTTCTTCCAAGTCAACTCTCGCAATCTAAGAGTGTGATTAACGAAGAGACTCTCTCAAGTTCCCCAAACTTCGTCGAGTTATCTTTTAGTCTCTGACTAAAGCTCTGACTGACGTTAGTAAACGTAACACTTACCCTACGACCATGAGCCGTAGATCTCACCACTCGCGGGCTGGACGACGGGGCCAATGGCCCCAACACACCCTGCACACTCCTAATACTGACTTTGTCATGAACGAAGCCAAAAGGGGGGTAGGATCGGGATCAGGTACGAATCCCTCTTTTTCTTTTGCTCCCCCTGCTACGACTCCCACTACCCAAACCCCGATATTGGATGCCAGTGCACATCGGGAACCTGCAATGACTGACTGGGGAATGGGTGACCCAGAATGGGGCGAATCGCCCAATGGGGCACCCGAGGATCAAGGGCGATCCCGACCCCCACGCGAACCACTACCACCGCAGTCTGTGGTATTCTCGTCCACTTCCCAACCACGCAGGACGGCATCAGCCCCTAATAGGGACACGCCCATGGCATGGAGGGGAAGCATCTTCCAGAACACAATTGGCAACATCACTGCCGGCGAACTGAGGACTCGACAGCAGTCCCAGTCGCAGAACCACACCTCTGAGGATGATCGCGATTCGCGACGTCCCCCACGACGGCCACGCTCACCAGAGTCGAGAGACCTAGTAAGCAGGGCGCAGGACCTAGGGATCCCAGTATCGTATCGATACGATAGCGACATACCATGGGATGCCCGTGGCATCATCGAAGACCTCCTCTTCCAACTCGACCAAAAGGCGAACGAGGTGAATCACCTCCAACGGAAGGTCGAGAACGCTGCTCGGGCATCCCGAGTGCACAAGAGAGACGAGTCTATCGAGGACCGCCGCCCTAGCAAGCGACGAGAATACAGTAACGACAATGATTCGTCGTTCGGCCCATCGCCTATCATCGCGTCGAGATCCTTTGGACCACCTGCCACTGGGATCACCAGAGACGACCGAGCACCACCCCAGGGGCGAACCGCCCCCTTGCGACAACCATTGGCTGCACCAACCAGACGTATCGAACTGATACCATCAGGAAAAACCAGAAATGGTAATCTCAAAAAATTAAGTTAGATTAATAACCACCTTTCTAAATTGTGTTAAATCCTCGTAATTCTCATAACTGAAGATAATTACATCAGATTAACCATAATTTCAGATGAATTACATAGCCCGGTTGATAATGAATAGTGAATTACATACAATTAGATAAACTTAAATGAAGGACAAGTAATTTGTTTCAATTACAAGGTAATACTATTAAAACAGTGTTGAATAAGAGAATCGATCTGAAAATGAATTGACATAGAATTCAGGACAAACTTCAAGTACTGAGCTTGACTTCCACTCGGATGGTGCAACTGGACCAAAGACTGGAATGAGGTGCACACTCTGACGGATCAGGCCGACAGGAATAACACTTGCTTGTTGCCTTCCTTGCTTTAAACTCCATGACACCTTATACATGTGATGGTCTCTGCCAGGACGGAGTGATGTAAACGGTGTAAACCATTCAACATAGGCAAGGTGCTGTGGAACATCCACGTCATGAGTGAACCATGCTTTCCGTGCCTTCAAAGGAAGCGAAAAGACACAGCGAACTTGTCCAACACAATAGCCTATTGAATTAAGAAAAGAGTAAGAATGGTAAACATAAGTCACAAAAAGCGTAGTATACCTTTAACACCAGCTCGACCACCATTACGATAATTAACCACAGCAGTGTCAAAGCGGCCAGGGACAATGTGTCCATATTTATCATAAAAGGCGGGTTCACAGTGAATGGAATCAACAACTATATTGGCGGTCGGAAAAAGGAGACTCACGCGATACTGCAAACGTAGAAGATTCGGAAGACAGGTCTCATCGCAAACGCAAGTCTAAAACCAGCAATAAACGATGTAAGTCCATCATATTATGGATGATAGGTTAACCTACTGTCATAAGGGTCTCGCCGACAAGCTGCAAGCCTTGCTAAAAAGGATGGAGAGTTGGAAGATCGCCCCCAACGCAAAAGCAAGTCCGGAAAAGATGTCGACGTCAAACGTAAACTGACGCAACGTTAGTCTATTTATTTGCAAAGTAAAAGTCTGAGGTAACTTACCATGGCCGCTGCCTTCTGTAAGGGTCTTTCCATCCTCCACCTGCCGCGAGTCTTATCAACTCAGAGGATGATAACTCTGGTCACAATTGCAAGTCTGGCAATGGAAATGACTACTACAAGGTCAGGAATTGTTACATATCATTTTCATACAGCTTACACACCTTTTCAGAGGGAAGTCAGCGATAAGAACTTGGCGGTGGCAACGAAGAACAAGAACAAACCATCAGATGACAGTGCATCCGAACTCGAGTCAGCTGACTCGGGTTCAGAATCGGATGATGGCTCGGACTCAGAGTCAGTCGAGGAAGACATTACTGAGAAAGGCCTTGATGCCGAGGTACGTGTCTATTGAGCAGACTTCCGGGTGCTAATCATGATTTGTCCTGTACAGCGCCCACTTTTTGTTGGCTCTTCCCATCAGAAGAAAGGCTCGAACGAACACCGCTCAATTGCAAATTACTGGCCTGCTGAACTTGACGAGGATTCGGAACCAGGATTACCACCGGTTAAGGACCTGTTCAATTTGGACGACAACGATGTCGAAATAGTCTCTCATGCATCTTCGGTGCCTCTCACAGACTTTGGGGATTCTAGCTCTGTCAATGACCTTCAAATTGGCATCGACAATGATCTTCCTGACGACAATTCTCCTCCGAAAGCTAGAGCGTCCCGCAAACGTACGCGCAGTGTTGTTCTCTCCAACGAATCAGCTTGCGGACATGAATCAGCCGCAAGACCAGCCAGAAAGTCGTTGAAGAAGGCAAAGGTACGGTTCGGATATTTTTATGCAGGTTCTGTCGCTTAAACAATTTTCAGACTAGCAGAGCCGATGCATTTTCTGCTGAGGTGCGTCACAGAAACCGCTCAATGAAGATTACTCTAATATATTCTAGTATCCGATTATCAAACCATCCAAGAATACTCTATCATCTGGGAAGTCCCACCGCAAGAAAAGGACCCAAGAAAAACCAGATTTTGATACCGTCTCACCCTTAGTCTCCAGCGGTCAAACGAAAACCATCAAACTCAAACAGCAACCATCAATCATTCAAGACATTCTTCATCGTGGCATTGTGAGGGCGAACAGAGACGTTATTCTCCTTAGGACATGGCCAGAGGAGAACTCCCGAGATTTGTACGGTAAAGGTATTCTTCTTGAAGTCTGTGGTGATCGTGAGTTGGTGGAGATGTACAACGAGTTGGGGGCACACGAACTTGAGAACGTGAAAAAGCTTCTCAAGTACAACAGTAAGTTTGCCAAAACGATGAGTGATGTGGTGCGTGACTGTGTCTTTATTTCTGATACTCATAATTTCATACTTGAATAGGTCGTCAATCGCCTGGCACATCTTCGGTCACCTGCTAAGGCCGAGGCTTCGAAATTCCTTCCACACTTCAAGCTGGGCCTTGGAGAAGACTGCAAGGCACGAGTGAAGTCATTAATGTCAAATTTTTCTTTTCACTTCCCTGGTTCATGGGGTGGCGACAACGGCAATGTGAGCTATTCGTGTTTCACTCAATTATTTCAATTGTTCAAGTTGTATAGGTCTGGCAGCCTAACCGCAAGGAAGCGTTTCTTAATCCTGTGATAATCAACACTATACGAGCCGCTTATTTTTCTAACCCCAAAGCAGTGGGTTACCAGTACGTCAACAAATTCAGGTCAAGCATTCCTGCGAAGGAGGATGAGAAGGAGTTGCCTATTGCACTCCTTGCTCTCATCATGACCGCTGTGAGTAATATCGTCGGTTATTGTGATTTGAAGCTCTATTATGATATCTGTAGACTTACAGCAGCCTTTATGAGTTCCGCAGCGGAAATAATTTGAAAACTGATTTCGATGGTAATATCTTCCTCTCGGTTAATAAAGAGATCTTTGCACTTCTTGAAAGCATCAAAGAGTCTAAACCAGTAGAATTTCATAATCGTATGCATGGACTTTTCAAACATGTCATGTGAGTGTTCTATTAAATATTTCTTTTGCATGGGTTGATGGTTCCCTAGTAATGATTTCGAGGATACTTCTTCGAAGAAGAGTGCCGCTTTTGATATCATTGATTTTGATTAGATAGATCTTCATTTCTATTCCCTTTGTAAACTTGTATAATCCCCCGCTCACTCAGATATTTACACAAAATGATTATTGTTGAAAGTTGAACCAAGATGATTTCCGGAAATCTGATTTAAATTGATTTAATCAGTATTTAATCAAGATTTAATACTTGCTAAGTGATACATTATTAGTACAAATTATACACAAATTACATTTGAATTACATCGACACCTCTCTAATAGTGGTTAATTCATGTAATTGAAGTAATTGATTTTATTTTATATAATCTGAGATTATTTGTATTATTTCCAACTAATATCTTGGAATCCCTAATCAATTATATATAATTATAATTTCTGGTTTTTCCTGATGACGCTCAGTCCAGAGATCCGATTCTGTCATGATCAACGGACGGGAATACGATCCTGTAATACGGATTACCCCACCTGGGCCCTTGAGGCCAAACCCAACGCTACTCCAGCAGGAGGTTAGGCGGCACGCCACACCTCCCCCTCCGTCGTACGATGAATCCGAGGACCCATATGGGTTTGACGAATCTGACGAAGGGTCAGACGGGGATGTCGTCGCCCCGCCACAGGACGATCGGTGCCTGGAGGAAGAGGTTGTGGTACCAGAATTCTGGGGCGTGGTGAGGGTAGAGGACTTCAACGGTGTGGAAGGCCAGCACGGCCTTGAACGGGATAACACCATGCGCAACATGCTCTCCCGCAATGCGTATGTGTCCCGTATGACGAATACCGTCTACGTGGGAGACTCGGCTCGAGAGGCCTCAAGCCACGAACGAACCACTGGCATGGCGTATACGCCGCACAATGCCAGCAACAACAACAACAACCAGGTGTATGTGCGGGCCCGACGAGGACTACCCCTCACCCTGTACCAGGTTAAACAGTTGCGCACCATGTACCGGGACGGCTTGAACAAGTTCCAAGATCAGCAGCGGGTAGAAGCCTACCTCCTGATAACTGAGCTCTACAACCTCGCCATCCGGGTTACACCTGAACACAGGGACAGGGCCATGGCGTTCCTCCTCGAACCGAGGGGGTACAATAACCCTCCGCCTCGCTCCTTCCCTATGCACACAATGATGGACCTTCGGCCCATACCTGGCAATGTTCCCCCACGACAGGAACAACCACCTGCAGCCGAAGGGCTGGCCAGACTCGATATTGTTGGGCTGTATCTGCTCAATTATCACAGGCCAGGACACTTCTCTCAGCTGGGTGAAGACTTCAAAAGGTGCCATTTGGCAATTTACGTTTATATATCAAACATGCTATTTGACAATACTGCCTTTTGGCAGTCAGGCAGAAAGCTGCAAACAGGCAAGCAACTGCAAAAAGACAGAAAGGCAAAAAAAAAAAAAATTTGTAGCCATTATGCAGATCTGTCCATATGTCATTGAATCATGTGACTAGCTGCTATAATTAGCAAGATATAAGCGTAACTAATTTTGAGACCTAGCCAATCTGGTTGCTGAGATAAATGCCAAATACAAATTACTTAATCTAGTAATAGTGCTCAAAATTAGAACACATGTGACTTCTCATTTGCCTTTTTTGACATGCTTAGACTTCAAAACCTTGATTTTATGGCCTCAAATAAAAACAAATAGTAAATAAGAATGTTTGCCAGTGAACTATATTTATCCATCAGTATGTAACACTGAATTAGAACCTGATAAGCAAACTTAGAACAAATTGGTTGGACAGATCTGCATAATGGCTACAAATTCTTTTTTTTTGCCTTTCTGTCTTTTTGCAGTTGCTTGCCTGTTTGCAGCTTTCTGCCCAACTGCCTTTTGGTAGTATTGTCTTGATATATAAACGTAAATTGCCAAATGGCACCTTTTGAAGTCTTTATCCAGCTGACATGGCTGCCCAGGAAGCGCGAACCCCAGCTCTGGTGTCGCATTTGACCATGCCTTCCGAGTCGGAAGGCGCTCCATCTTCAGTCATGTGGTATCGAGGCTGCTGGGACCAGCTAACCGGGAGATGGTGCAAGCGTTCAGATGGCAGTTCATACTGCTGGTATCCTTGCCGCGCCGCTACCACGAAGCCGTGATAGACTATAACCGCACCAATCCCCAATCACCCTCGTGGGTGGATCACTCGTATGCGTTTGGCATAATTTCGCTGAACCACATGTACACAGGCTCAACCCTCGTGCGGAGCACCATCGACCCCCTCGATAACGAGCGCCTCGCTCGGTTACACATCTATGGGGAACCCCCAGCTATTACTGAGTGGGACGGGTGGCGCCACCCAACCACAGAAGAGGTGCAAACCCTTCGCGACATTGTGGACCAGGAGGACAATCGCCCTCCACGCCGAGCACCTCGTGATGCGCCAGCGCGCGTAGGGAACACCACTGCAACAGCATGGCTGTTAGTGGGGCAGACCAGTATGGTCGAGTACCTGACCCACCGCCCACAAGTGACTGCTAGTCAATATGCGGCGGGTCACCCCACTTCGCTGCCCTTCTACACTGAGCTCGATAGTGCTACTTCGTCTGCTGTGGCCAGGGCCCTGCCTAGCGGCAACCTGCTGGGTGGACCAGCAACGACGGATGTGGTCATGGCCATCAACGCGGACATCGTCCCTCTGTCGGGTCCACAGCAGGACCTCGATACGGCCCTTGCACCTCTCTCGTTGGGGACCGATGACGCCGTGATGCCGGAGGACGCAGCGCAGTCTCCTCCGCCCACAAATATATAGGAAGGATCGTAATACGACCTTACCCTCACTCACTCTCTCTTTTCTTTTTGTTTTCCCTTCCTATATATTATCTATTCGCTCTTTGTTATGCTTGTAGATCGTGACACAGCCTGAAAAGGGGGTGTGTAACGGGCCTACGGACCGTCGTTCCTTATCTAATGATTTGCTCTTGTTTGTCCCTGCCTCGTATATAATCTGTTGTGTCCTGCCCGAATCGGGCAGGACTTTCACTTGTACACAACGTAGCTAACCTATAAACTGGTCTGGCTAAGTTGTGCTGTGAACTAAGTTCTACATGTAACGGAAAGCATTATACCTCCCCAGAAATATCCCTCATATCTGCATCTGCATCTTCAACCAATGAAACTCGACCAATGCTACCATCCCCAAGCACTTCAAATCCCCCAGCGATATCCAACCGACCAGATGCCACGTGACTCACAACCGCTGTGATGGGAATATCACTGTCATCCTCGACTTCGTCAGCGAATGGTTCTTCATCGCCGTCCACAGCACCGAGCGGAGGGGCTTCACCTGCACCAAGGAGCTCACGATAGAGGCCAGGATTGGATTTCGGGAGTTCTCGCAGGGCAGCAAGGGTGTCGGGCGATGTGAGAGATGTGTGGGAGCAGTTGAGGTTGCCAATGCGGCAAAGTTCAAACGCCTCAGGGAATGATAAGCCAATGCATCCCATCCAAGACTGTACGTATTTACCTTCATAATCATTTCTTTCTTGTTGATCTCGTGGATTGCATTTACAACCCAGCCGACCGCTCGATTCCTCAAGGTCCCAAGTGTAGTATCTAATTTGATCGTCTCATCGCCCTTCGCGATTTGATCAGAGACCTCCCTGACAATATCGCGATGCGCTGAGCGGCGGATGCTCAGCTTCAGGATTCGCTGAATTCCGACATCGAGAGGTTTCCAGAGCCCAGTACAGCCTCCAGGAATGAAGAGCACAATTATGGTGGAGTGATTCTTCTTTATCCAGGCTCGAAACTCCACTGACTTGTGAACTGACCAGCAGTCTATTTTCCAAATCAAGTGTTGAGTTGGCGGCAGACCCAAATCCTTTTTTGTCTTGTCAAAATATGGCGCAATCGTCTCATTGACCAGACTTTCCATTGTTGCTTCAGTGGACCAGTAAGTCCCAGTTCTTGATGGAACCATCTTGAAGCTGAGTTTCATTGCCTCGTTGTAAGCAGGTGCCTTCGCGTTTGGACATGACACATCAGTCTTCCCAACAAAGACCGCTTGCATTGGAAGAAGAACACCGCTCGCTGAAATTGAAGGTACAAGCGTGAAGGCCCGCTTCTCTTCCTGACCAACAATTGCAACCTGCTTGACTCCAGACTCGTTCCAGGTCCTGTTCGTACCATGTTGGTATATCATCTGTGTTTGGTCGGTGTTGACCTGAAGAGCAGCAGGAACGTTGTAGTCACGAATGCAGTGAGCTTCTCACAGGTGTGCCTCTTTCAGTATCTGCTCATGGTTTTCTGGTAACTTCTGAGCAGCCTTTGTAGCACGGCGCTCACTCCAGCCCATCTTGTGAAGAAACTTGCGGACGTATGCCTCCGAACACTTGAAACGGGTGCCATCCTTCCGGACCTCCTCAAAAACCTCTGGTGCCTTCTCCTGGATAATGGCGACCATGATCCCGCAGATGGAGAGAATAGTCAGAGGAACGCCACCCTCACGGAGTGAGGTTAGTTGTTTCTTGATCGCAATCTGAATCTCGGGAAACGGGTCCTAGCAATCCTGATTAGCATAGCTTGAAGGAGAGGGCAGATTCTACATACCAAGACACCAGCCCTCGTATTCTCACCCCTTGGTGCATTCCCTTTGGCAACCTGCATGAGTATTGAGTCTTTCCACTTTGATGTCCCTTCCGCCTTCGCAATGGGATCAATCCACCGCCCAACAACTTGCTCGGTCAAGGGCCCAAACACCTTGGGATCAATCTTCTTGGCTTCTCTGGCAATGACGCTAGGAGACCACGGACGCCCAGCCCGCTTAGCAGCGATCTCGATCTGCCGCCAGAGAAATGGTGAGAACCAGTTGGTGCATCTAGCGATCTTCTGTTCATGCAACCTCTTCCTCCCAGCAGGTTTCTTTGACTTTCTTGTATCATCCTTGTACTGTCGACGTGGCCGGGAATCTTCAGCAACTGATGGTATGCCATCATCTTCAATCCATACTGTTCGCTACAAGTAATAGGTTAGACACATGAAAAAGCAAGCTTGATGTACCCTAACCTGCTTCTTTCTCGGCTCCCACCCTTCTGCAATCTTCCTCGCTCGTTTGCGTGCACGACCTCGCTGCTGGCTCTCCTTATTTTGCTCCTTCAATCTTTCCTTGCGTTGATGAGCTGCCCGTGCCATCTCGGCCTCTCGAAACTCGGTCGTCTCCCTCAACCGCTGAAAGGTACGTTGATTATGCTCGTTCTTCTCCTCCTCTGTTGCCTTTCTCCAGAATGATGACATCTTCTGTTGCTTGAGGACTGAGGCCTCAGTTTCAGAGTTGAAAGCTGATATCGCTTTCTTTCCAGACTCTTCCTCGGTTGTTTCTAACTTGGCTCCATTGTTTCTCTGCGTTTCCATCTCTCCCCAATCTGCACCATCAAAAATATCACTGGGACTGTGGCGCTCGGTTGTCAGGTCGGGAATATCAGAAGGGTCAAACTGAAGGCTTGGTGGAGGACTTGATGAGCGAAGTGAAGGCTTTACGCGCTTTTTCGAAGGGGTCCCAGCAGGAGTGGGAGCATTCGAAGAGTTGATAGGCCGCTTGGTTGCCATCGAGTCGGCATTGGATTCTGGAAATGCACGAGTTGCTGGCAAATGAAATGTGAAGGTAAATTCTGTCTTTTCGCATTGGTTCACAAACTGAGTGGCTGTATCATCTGAAGGATTACTGGATGGATGTGTTTCCGCTGCAACGTCAAGCTAAACCAGTCATTAGGATATGCGGATAAGGAAACAGTATGTAACATACCCGTTTAACAATGTGGTTGGCAACTGGATTAAATGCCTTCAGCCTCTCAGACACAATGCCAGCCTTCAATCCACCAACGAGAGGGTACTTTTCTGGGTTGATAAAGTGTTGAAGACCGTTCATGGTCAAAATACCACATGAGTAGCCGTCGGTTTGGTCCGTAACTGGGAGGGTCTTCAAAGAGCTTAGTATTGCAGGGTTGTGTTGCTGTAGCCACCAGGTATACACATCGTAGAGTTTAGATGGAATGGATGTACCAAGTGAGTCGCCATAATGGATAGTTGCACTGCCCATCAGGAAAATATGGAAAAAACTTAACCAGGCTTAATTTGGACTTAGCATGCTTAATGGTTGCTAAGCCCAAATAAGCACAAAATAAGAAAATGACTTGGCTTAGACAACTTAATTTGTAACTTAATACACTTAATTAGAACTTGATTCAACTTAATGAGTGAATTTTTCATTTTAAAGCTCAA
>Ga0307507_10012522_pt1 | contig 10469 bp, 9 predicted proteins | sample 7_EM_MG_FD_207223 | JGI IMG/M metagenome (GOLD analysis project Ga0307507, IMG submission 207223) | Populus trichocarpa ectomycorrhiza microbial communities from riparian zone in the Pacific Northwest, United States - 7_EM | ecosystem: Host-associated > Plants > Roots > Unclassified | place... | reverse complement strand
GGTGGGGAGGAGGGAAGGAAAAGTGCCGTTGCACGTGATTGTGGGTGTTTTTGACAGGAAGGATGTTTGGCGGGGGGGTACGGTATCGTATCGTGGGTTACGTAACGTAGTTTGGGGTGTAGATTGTGCAGGTAGGGGAGGGGAGGAGGGGGGGTTCGCATTAGGTAGGTAGGTAGGTAGGTATGTAGTGTCTCCTACCGTTTTAGTAGTGGTACTGCATGTGTTCTACTAGAGGGGTGGAGATGGGGTAGTATGTGATACTACGGTATGGATATGTGACTTTTTGGCATGGAAGGAAGGTGGGCGGGTAGTTTTGCATGTGCTCTTGCGGGATATTATGTTTGATGCTTTCTTTCCTTCATTATCTCTCTTCTGCTGGGGTTGCTGGTACATACATACCAAGCTTTATAATAATATAATACTTTTGTAAATATATTGACCCTAACTTACTTCCTTGCTGTTTTGCTATACTATTGTTATGCTATACAGCATACATCCCTCCTCCTCCTCGCCTCCTCACAGTCCCTACCATAAAGTATAGGACAGCACGGTACAGCACAATAAAGCACAATACAGCACAATAAAATCCTTCTATCAACCACCTAGCCAACAAATATATCCCAAACTAAAATTAACAAATAAAACCCGGATAGCATCAAACCGGTATCAAATCACGACCTTAAGCTGGACAGGCAGCCAGAAAAACTAGAACAAAAGTATACCATAGACAATACCTCCGCCAATTACCAAGCCCTCACACTCAAGAAACAAAAGAAACAGGATAGGATACAAACAACCAGGTTATCTCTCTTACGATATGTTTTTTAAAGTTGCCGTGGAGGGTACTGAGAAATGAACGCAGCGAGAGAGGGAGAGAGGGGGAGGGGAAGGGAAGGAAGGACGAAAATTCCTGCAGAGGAGGATGTATTAATTACTCTTCGGATAGATTACTAAATGGGGTTTGTAGATAGTCTTTGGGGAAGAGGAGAGAAATATGTAGGAAGGCATAGCTGTGATAAAATAGATTTTTGTTTTTTTGCCTTTCCCTACACATCCTGGATGTTCCTGCTATCGCACGGCCTTCGGTATAATATAGTACTGGACTATACTCTGCCTGGGGGTACTGATACTATAACTTTATGAACTCCACCGAAGTAGTCTCCCCTCGCTGCTTTCTGTTTGAGTAAAGCTGCCTTGGACTACTAATATTGTATACACAAAATCAAGCAGCGGTGGTAGATTTGGAGGAATTGAACTGATACTATATCTCGCGGTATAATCGGCTATGGGGGAGAAGAAAAAAAGAAAAAAGAAAAGAAAGAGATATTCTAGAAGTAAGAGAGATAGGAAGAAGAAGAAAAAGGGATCCTATAGTAGACAACTCCATTCCATCTCACGTACCTCATAGAAATCCTACTCTTTCTTGCGTGCCCGGTTTGCTAGTACATAGTATACTGCTAGCTAGCAGTACACAAATATACCAAGCCATGAGTACAGAAAGAAAACCTGGAAATGTTAAACGTATACATTATAATACATAGTGAAATGCTTTCCAGAGACAACGACAAGCAGATGCGCAAGACAAATTCCAGTCCAAGGTCGCCGTCTATGAAAAACTGAATCAAAGAAAAGAAAGAAAGAAAGAAAAAGCGTGGTGAGATGGTAACGGATATATACTAGACTGCTGGAAAGAGAGAGATTCCAAAAGAGAGTGAGAGCTGTACGGTACTGGTAGGAGGGCATGTATATGGAAACTGTGGCGAAAGAAGTGGATGCACATATGCGTGTGCGCAGAAGGGGGAGCGTGGGCGAATCTCACTCTTGTTTTGAGACTAATTCAGAGACTGAGGTTGCCCGAGGCTGGAGGAGTGCTGCTACCTCCTTATGGCGAGAGTGACGGGTGAGCATTTGGTAAGCTTCGTAAATGCTGTTGGGATCGAGGTCCTTATATGCGAGCAGCAGTTTCACCACCCCCTGATGCCCTTTCTTAGAGGCCCACCACAGTAGTGTTTTATCAAAGTATTTTGGCATGTTGGGATTTACATCGTCTCGTTTGAGCAGGAGCTTCACTATCCCTTCATGCCCATTATAACAAGCCTGCGAGAGTGGTGTCGCACCAAATTTGTTCACCTTGTTGGGATTGACATCGTTCCGTGCGAGCAGTAGCTTCGCCACCCCCTCATGCCTATTAGAAGAAGCCCACCAGAGTGGTGTTTTGCCATTTTTGCTAGGCTTGTCGGGATTGACATCGTCTGGTGCGAGCAGTAGCTTCACCACCCCCTCATGCCCATGATAAGAAGCCCACCAGAGTGGCGTTCCGCCATTATTATCAGGCTGGTCGGGATTGATATCGTCCCGTGCGAGCAGTAGTTTCGCCACCCCCTCATGCCCACGAAAAGAAGCCCACCAGAGTGGCGTTCCGCCATTGATGTCAGGCTTGTCGGGATTGATATCGTCCCGTTCGAGTAGTAGTTTCGCCACCCCCTCATGCCCACGAAAAGAAGCCCACCAGAGTGGCGTTTCGCCATTTTTGTCAGGCTTGTCGGGATTGATATCGTCCCGTGTAAGCAGCAGTTGCACCACCCCTTCATTCCCCTGCCAGGCAGCATGTAAGAGCGGTGTAAATCCCATACAGTCACTTTGATTAATATCACAGCCTCTTTTCTCTATTAAAGCAGCCACGACCTCAATAATTCCAAAGTAGGATGCAGAATGCAAACCAGGCCATAGGTGGTAGGAAAGTGAACAGGAATGGTAATACGCTACTCGTTCGACAAGTAAGGTAGCTGATATATGGTTGCCAGCCTGGTTTAATAGTTCCAGCGCAAGCGATTTCGCGCGATCTGAGATATCTACTTTTGCGTGGCTTCCCCAATACAGAGACGAATATTTGAGAAAGAGCATGTCTTCAAAGTTCGAAATCTCCTTAACCGGAAGTCCCTTGACCTGCTTGTAATTTAAATAGGTCAAGCATGTCTGCCCAAGTGTTTTGTGGGCATCAGGCAGGATACTAGGCAAGCAAAGGTATTCCTGAAGTGTGTAGTGGATTAGCCGGACCGTCGATGTCTCCGCGTCAACTACAGCAAGCCCTAAGCATGACCCTAGTACTGTATCTTGAGGTGGGATATTGTCAGGGTCTAGATCTGTCGACCCCATTTCTACCGCCAGGGCATGGCGGAGTTCGTCGATCCCCAACGGCCGCTCTGCGTGGGATACCCACATCAGTACCTCCATTCCTAGCCGCGATCGGTCTCCTTTCTGCTCTCTAATTCGCTGTAGTGTTTGGGTATACGTGCTGTCGAGGTCCACACCTGTCGTTGCCACCTTTTGCAACATTTTCTTCCTTCTTGTTAATGAGGTCTCACCCAAGATTACCTCGATATTTAATGCAACGAGAAGAAACCTGAGTAGAATATCAATTAGTGATTCACATTTGTAACAGAGCTACCCCTACTCACATTCCTGAAGCCTTCTCCGGCATTGTTTTAATGATATCATTTTTCAGATCCTCTGTCATCAAATCTGGATCTTGGTCATTGCCATCCTCGATTATTTGGCTTACATATCTTGTGATATCTCCCTGGTCGGCAGCAATATGTATGATATAGGCCTCCTTCGTGAGACGGTTGTCCAGCTCCCCGCGAATATACGGCCTCCCCGTGAGAAATAACCGTACATTTGGTGCATCTTGAATAATTTGTTGAAAGGCGCGAAGAAACTCTGGTCGGTATTGTCGCAGCACCTCATCCACTGCGTCGACACATAGGTATACCACCTCAATGGAAACGATTGCCTTGATGAATAGCTTTAGCATTTCCGGCAATCGCAGACCTTGCCCTCCTTCCTTCTTCGACTTGTCAAAAGCACTTTTAATTTCGCTTGGAATCATTGCCGCCCGCGAGGCAACCTGTTTAAGTAGAACCCCTATCATATTTACCACCGATTGGTCCTTCTGCGCCTGGTAATCACAATAGAGAGACAGAACTGCGATATCCTGCCCAGGAGTTCGCTCTCGCAGGGTGTCTATTACTAACGAACTAATTTTATTATTTGTTAACACCGTCCATCGTCTCTAGAGAAAACTTTTGTATCATACCTTATATAGGTCTTGCCAACACCTGGACCTCCACAGCATAGCAATGTACGATTCACCGAGCCATCGTTGCTTTCACACCATGACTCGAACTCACTTCTCTGGAGAACCCATTCCCCAACGCCGTCGAATCTACGGTTTCTCACATCTTGGTGCCTTTTATTGGGATCCAGTGGGGATAACCATGCCTGGATCCGCAAAGACTCTTCGTCTATTCCCAGGTTGGTGATGTTATTGTAGCTGTTTGACACATTACCGTTGTTCGTATTCGAGTTGCCGTGAATATTAATGGCTATGCGATGATCGGTATGGGTATTTGATATGCCGTACTGCGATGGACTACGGAGACTTGGTTCTCCGCTCCCCGTTGGTGATGTATTCATAGCGGATTGGGCTTGGTAATAGGTGAGATGATAGTATAGTAGTAGGGTAGTTTGTGGGAGGTGTAGATGGGTGCCTCATTCACTTTAAGAAAAGCGGGGATATTGTGCCTCTTGTTCAGGTATTAGGTTGTTTCACAACCCAGCCCCAGCCAATCATTTCCGTGCCAAGGAAATAAATTACCCCATCTTTGCATCCCCCTAATACCCTGGTCGGAGGTATTCTCGATTTTGGAATATTCGCTACGACTCGCATGTAAACTAGACTTATGGCACAGCAGACATTATCTACTTAAGTAAAGAAGAGCTCATGGGCTAGGCAGTGCAACAAACGATGTGTCTTCCTAATGAAATACTAGTAGGTCCTTTCAGCAGATTCCCTGTTTCTGCGACTGCTGGCAGACGATCTTGGGCAAGTTTTGATCTCTATAGCTCTAATGGGCATTTCTATGGAACAAATAATTAGCTCACGTAATGGGGATATTGTGTTTAAGTTGACTGCTCCACTGTAGATTCTGAAACGATTGAATAGTGTACTATATTTGTTGTGTCGTCTCTTCTCTTAAGGCTAGGTGTTTATTGTGTTTTTGTATTATATGTCAGAAGGGATAAGTAACTCATATTTTGCCCTATTTTCCACACCACTTCCACTGGAAATCCATTTAGAGAACCTAGAACAGTGGTCTATTATATGCAACTGGAGGTTTCAAAGGCCACATCAAACACCTGGGCCACTTGGTGGTACAAAGCCCGATGGAGTGGCCTCATGAGACCACTAGTCGAACTTCTCCGTGCTTATATACGGGTAGCCAATCGGCCAGCGGACCAGGGATCTCATATGGGGCTACAGAGAGGAACAAACAAAAAAGCAGCACGATTAAGCTTAACTTATACTAAGTGAGGGAGTGCTGACTCCCGATCCGAGTGGTTCAAGTATAAGAGTATAGTGCAAGAATGGAAAAACGTCAACCTCATTTAGGGGGGTTTTCAAAGGCGTATTCCCAACCCAATACTTGCACAAATGAAATAGAAAAACCGTAGAAATAATGTAGAAATGAATTAGAATAAAAGTAGGGTTTTTTGAAATTGTAAAAGTGAATGAGAGAACGGGAATACACCTTTTAAAATCCGAGATTTTGGTGTAAATCAATAGGTCTTGGCAGTGTGATGCAACATAAAACCGCTAAGTAATCAATGTTATATCACTCATAGCTAACTATGAGAGAGAAAATTATACTGCAACTATTATAGCAACAGCTCTCAACTGCGCAATACAACGATTTCGAAATGGGCAGAATCAAAAAGCGAACTCAACAAAGCCGTATGGCTGGACAATCGGGTGGGCGACCAAAAAAGAGCCTGAGCATTCCTGAAATGGGTAATGACTCAATTGGTGAAGAAGTAATCATGACAGAGGAGACTCAAGCTCTAGGTCAATATCCTTTATGTTTGCTAACTTTAAACTCAAGTTGGGCCAAAGCTAATATGTCTCTTATTCAAAATATTGGTAGAAAATGTCCGAGTTGCACGATTGGACTTGGATATTCCTGTAAAGATGCCCTGTCGACAAACTATTTGGAGACGTAAGAAGCGAGCGGCTGCTCAGCTAGCCTTATTAGAGAGGAGCCCAACTCAGGATATAGAAGAAGTGGCGAGCCAGCAAGAGGGGCCAATAATGGAAGTAAGGAGCGAGTTGCTGGAGATTGAAGGACCGGGAGGAGATGAGCTGGATGTAGAAGAGCAGGAGAGTGGTGGGCTGACTGGAGAGATGAGTGTGGAAGAAGAAGTTGGGCATGAGATGGAAGAAGAAGATGATCAGGAAGAGGGAGAGGAAGAGCAGAGGAGCCAAGATGAGGGGGAAGAAGATCTGTTAGCTGAAGCTGTCAGAAGCTGGCCAGTCTTATCCCGATATCAATCCACCAAATTCTGGCATCGCATTCTCAGCCAAGGTATGTTTGATCTTGTGTGTTTAGTTTCAATATTTTTGAAAAAACTAACAGAGATTTTAGCAATTCATGATATGTGAAAGCGATTAAAGTCTAAGAGAAGAAAGCCCACTGGGCAGGATCTTGATATTCATCTACAAGTCCTGGAGTTTCTTCGGTTGCAGCGATACAGATTGCAGAAACCCTTTTGGAAGCGAACTTGAAAGGCTGCCGCTGCAATGGTTACAGCAACTGAGGAAAGGGGGAAATGAGTTAGAAAACCGCATTATGGACAATGAAAAAGATTGGATAAAGAATCGTCTGATTCCATCATCGCAGCGAGGGAAGTCACCAATGCTCTATTGGCTTATAGACGATGAGGGAACCAAGCTTGCTTTGCGAGAATACATTGCTGGTGCGGGAAAGAGAATAACGGGTCAAAGTCTTGCATACGCGATATCCTCCTACTGGCAGACTGGAATTCTGCCCTTTGAAGAGCAATCTGAGCTCAAAGATCCACCACCTCCGTATACGCAAGAGATCGAAGTCCAACTTGCACAACTTGCTGAAGAGAGAAATGACATCCAGGATACACTTAGCAGCCGGACGGCAGCAAAATAGTTAAAGGAATTGGGATACACCTATCGAGATGTCAGAAAGGGAGTTTATAAGGAGGGCCATGAACGTGAGGATGTTGTGCAATATCGACAGCAATGTTTCCTCCCAGCTTTAGAGGCTTTAAAGACTCGAATGGTGCATTGGGAGCTTGTTACTGGTGCCAATGGAGACGAGCTTCATATGGTATATCCCACAGCTCTACCTCCTGGAGAGAAGCCAATTGTTTTGATAGTATATGACGAATCAACATTCAATGCCAATGATGGCCGTTCGAAGATATGGATAAAGGATGACAACATTCCATTGAGGAAGAAATCTCGTGGAAAAGGGATCATGGTTTCCGATTTCTTAACCGCTGGTGGAAGATTACGAGCACCTGATAATACACATCTTGCACCAGTCCCAGAATACGAGGCTGCAGAACATGGTCCAAAGCGTCTTAATCCCTATCTTGCAACCTGCACTATTGAATATGGAGGTGATATCTGGTGGGATGGTGATCAATTGGTGGACCAAGTATTAAAGCTTGTGATCCCAGTCTTTGAGACTCCATTTCCTGGCTGTCAAGCATTATTTCTTTTTGATAATGCTACCAGCCATGCGGCTTATTCAAAAGATGCTTTAAGAGCATCATCTATGAATCTATACCCTGGCCGTGAACAAGCACATCTGAGACCTGGTATAAACTCCTTAACAGGAGAGACACAAGCTATGGTAATGGCAGATGGAACAGCCAAGGGACTACAGATGGTACTGCAAGAAAGAGGGTTGTGGAGACCCAGATTGAGAGTCCAATGCCGGTGGCCTGATGGGAAGAAAAATAAAATTTGTCTTAAAGGAGGAACATGCTGTGCAAGAGCACTCATAGCTAATGAGCCAGATTTTAAAGTACAAAGAAGTCGATTGGAGGAAGAGGTGGAATTAACTGGCCATCTAGTGCACTTTTTCCCTAAGTTCCATTGCGAGCTCAATTTTATTGAGTATTATTGGGGGGCAGCAAAGCGCTATGCTCGTAGGAGGTGTGGATATAATATTTGTGCATTGCGCAAAATGGTACCTGACTATTTGGAATCTGTTAAGCCAACACTGATTTAGAAGTTCTGGGCACGGACAGAGAGAATGATGAGAGCATACCGTGAAGGTATTGCTTATGGTACTCCAGAATTTAAGGAGAAGGTTACAAAGACTTACAGGAGCCAGCGCAGGGTTTCGGACTCTCAAACTGTTGTACTTACTTAATTTATCATTTTACATTCTACATTATTTACACTTCTTCATAGTCTATCACTAGCAGTCTTGGCAATAATATTGCACAGCCACTTTTGCATTTCACTGTGCCACATGGTTGACGCTTTTCCATTCTTGAACCCATAGCCAAAGTACGAGTCTTTACCTTTGAGGGACAATAGAGGTGAGTGTTTTCTTATTCAGTATGATCAAGATTTCCCTCCCCCCCCATTCCATCCCCTCTCCGGGAAATCCTATAAAGCTGAGAGTAAAACCTAAGCCACCCCTCGCTGTATGCTGTATCTAGGGTGGGAGGTGCAAGACTTTGGAATCATATTATATCACTCGACAGAGCACGACAGATGATGTTGTAAAATATCTTCGTCCAAAGGTTCAACCGCTGTTCCACTTCGATCCTAGGCTAAGCACTAATTCCCTAGCAGAGTGTGCTTGTGAGGCATTCGCATACTGAAAATATATGATGAGGTCAACTACTGGTAACCGGATCTAGAGAAGCCATAGTTTTCGACAGATCACTTGGAAGGGCTTAAGACTAAATTTTGGGATTGTAAAGAGACCCTGGAATTCTATTTGTCCTTTTTTCTATTCCTTTCATTAAATTTTGCTCTCTCGAATAGATGTTTTGTGTGCCTTGGTAAAAGGCCACCCCCACCAAGGCTGCTGTTACTGTGGTTTATAGAGCAGATGTATAGCACCCTTTTTTTATAAAAGTCCTAAAACCTCATCTAAGAAAAAAGTAAAAAACGCTGGAGGGGGCACACGCGCACGACAACAGAAAGGAAAAGTTGGTGAAATCGAGTTTAAGAAATAATCAGAAAGCCAGTGGATACAAAATAGTGTACTGTAGAAGATAATTTTATATTGAATTCAACTCCCGTGAAAAGTCGTCTATGGGTCCCTGGCTTTGCTTCCCACGATACAAAGTGCTGAAAAACCAGCACATACTCAATACTAACTCCTCGACAACAAATCAAATAAGCTCGCCCACCGCCGTCCGGCACTTTGAGTGATGAGCTGACCGCTACAGGCTGGGAAAATCCAACCATGGTTGGAACCGTGGTAGTATACGCAGTGTTCCCAGCAACCCAGGGCAGCGAAATCCTTGGACAGCCGTCTTTGGCTTAGATGGCGGGCTCTATGGGGCGAGGCAGTGCTTCTCGTTGGCGGGGTAGGACTGTAGGCGATACTAAGGAACGGTTGGGGGAGATTGAGGGCAACCGGGATGGCAGGGGCTGCATGGGTGATGTTTCATAATTTCAGCTCTGCCTATATCGATCCAGAAAACTGGTCAAACAAGTAGAATGAAAGAACCAGTAGGGATCTCGAAGCCTATGTCTGTGGATATGCCTTCTGCCGAATGAATCTTCCGGTTTTTCTCTGCTGCCTCTGTCAATGACAAGTTTGGGCGCATTCCACCATCCAATGGAGCATTACTGGGGTAGCTACATACCATGCCCCCAGCTCTGTAGGATAGAGAAGCACCCATCGAGAAGAGCAAGATGTAGGGAACCCAACTCAAGTAAGTTTTATAACTAGAGTTGACATTGGGAGTGATGGATAAATAAAGCGGTGCGCTACTTTGAGAGAATCATTTTAGGGGGCGCCGGGGCCGCGGATCACTAACTTTCACTCGCCTAAGCCGTTTACGCCTTGTGACGATGTGCCGGACGGGATTGATTGATTGATTGATTGATTGACTAAGCGATTGATAAGCTGGATAGATAAAATTTAATAGAAGGGGTGAACCTGGAAGGTTGAGGGGAAGCAAGCGAGGAAGCGTGAGTGGCAGAAGAAGGCCTAACGTAAGCCGCCCCTCTCACAGAGCATATGATACTGCGGGGTAGTCTAATTCTTGGAGTATGTAGTGTTACCGTGGTACATACCGGCAGAGGGGAAGGAGAAAAGTGCCATTTCACGTGATTGTTTGGGTTCTTGACATGCAAGATATTTAGCGGTGTGCACAGTATCCCCTGCAATGTTGATAGTGCTGAATTTCCCTACATCATGCTAAAGAGACACTAGTGAAATTAGCGTATTTCTTTAATTGGCAGATTCAACCTTATACAGGTGCAATCCTCTCACATAAGACCCGGATGTTGGTTAACCGTGCCAAGGTTCCTGCCGATTATGTAACTGCGCGCATTTCCAAAATCTTGCAGCACGTCTACGACGTGCCCGACAGCTGAACATCAGATACAGCTCAAC
>Ga0307507_10012521_pt1 | contig 10469 bp, 3 predicted proteins | sample 7_EM_MG_FD_207223 | JGI IMG/M metagenome (GOLD analysis project Ga0307507, IMG submission 207223) | Populus trichocarpa ectomycorrhiza microbial communities from riparian zone in the Pacific Northwest, United States - 7_EM | ecosystem: Host-associated > Plants > Roots > Unclassified | place... | reverse complement strand
ACTAGTCTAGATTTTATTCCTTCATTCTGTCTCAATTTGGTGTCCTATTTTTCTAGCTTCTCTTAATCACTTATAGGATTTATTTATTAGTTTTATAGGTGTTTGTTTTCTTTCTTCTCCCCTCTTTCTTTTCTAGATCCCTTCCTCAAAGAGTTATTGCTATTTTATAACAAAATCCCAAAAAAACCTATTGCAAAACTAGGATGGTTTTGCACAAAAAATAAGTGGCTTAGGGAAGATTCATGCTCATCCTTTCCTAACCTCCCTAGAAAAAAAAAAGGATTCTAATTCTTTTGTCATCTTGTGAGTTCAATTTGATTAAAAGAAGACAGCCACGAAGTTAGTCAATCAAGATAGTTTTTCTTCTTTAGTCATGGTTGATTGAGTGTACTACTTTGACGAGGTCATCATGAAAATTAAGAGATAATCATACCCTTGGTCTACCTAAACCATGTAAAGGGGATGCAAATATACTTTTAGAAACAAATTACATTCGATTTAAAGACCCAGAACTCTATATTCATTGCTTGGACTATTGGCATTTGATTAGTTTTAATCTGTCAATGTAGAATGATTGATTAGGGATAAGATCTTGTCTGATTTGTTGAAACAAAACATTTGATGGGAGTGGCTCATTCTTGTAAAAAAGATGTTTCTTAGTATATTGGTGGTGGTTAAAGCAGTTGGGGTGGTCGAAGATGTCACATTCATTCACCTGAAGGTGGCATCCCGATCAGCCTTCTTAGCCGGGTAAGACAATAAAACAAGGACAAACAATGTGTCACTCAATATCTTCATTAAAAGTGAATGACATGTTGTTTGCTTAAACCCTAAAAATTAAGTTTTTCTAATTGAGATATTAAAAACTTCAATTTGTTCCTTATTATTTCAATTTAAGCTCAAGCATTCTTCATTAAGACAAAATTAACTAATTTTATACAACAAGGCCCTTACTGAAAATCAATTGAGATTCTTCAAGTTTGGCACCTTTTACAAGGTAGCCCTTGGTTTCCAGTTTGTTCAATTCAGTCCCCAATTAAGCCTTAAACTTTGATTTTCTTCAATCTAGTCCTTGGAAAGGTTTGGTACGGGCCTTAACGTTGCACGCTTTTTCAGAAAGATCTTTGGCCTTGATTTTTTTAATATGGTGTTTAATTAGCTTTCATACTTCAAAATTCTTGCAATTGAACCATTGATTACACCAATTTGGTCTTCAAAAGTTTCAATTGTGTCCCTAATTTTCCAATCTTTGCAAATTGATCTAAAATAGGCCTTCAAACTTAGTTTTTCTTTAATTGAGTCCTCGATTAAATCCTTAAAAACCATTGAAGTTTAATTAAGTCATTGAATTTAATTAATTCTTCCAATTTTAAGCCCAAATTGATTTTAGACTTCATTTTTGCTTCAATTAAGTCGTTAATTAAATCAATTAAACCTAGTTTAATTAAGTCCTTAAACTTAATTAGTTCTTCTAATTTTGGTAAAATCAGATTTCAACCTTGAAATTTGTTTAAATTAAGTTTTTCTTCCCATCTTGTCAAAATACCTCAATCTGACTATTTCACTAGCAGCTTGGTTTATTATAGCTCAAAGGCTTATCTCTTCGCATCTCAAAAATATTTTTGGATTTTTTTTAATAAAAATAAACATTCAAGTTTTATAAAACAAATTTTGGGGGTCTAAAATTGGGCTATGACAATAGTTTTATATATTAGGGTGTGTTTCTTTATGCATGCTTTCATATATGTGATTTGGCAAAGATTTTTCTTACATTACATTAAAGATTTCTATTAACAAAATATAATTTTAGATTATAGTTAAAAATAAATTGAAAGAAGAACGACAATACTGATAAAAGAAAAAAAAGACATAACAACCTTTTTTTTCTTTTACCTTTAAAGAGGCGCACTTTGGCCCTTGTAGTTTTTAAAATTTTCATTTTGGATATAAAAACTCGTTTCTCTTATATTTCATGCAAACCCTCTGATAAAATAATCTCATCTTGATTTAGTAAAATAAAATAAAATACAATGGATGTGGAGAAAGGATTAAATTGAACAAATTAATTGGATTAAAAGAGAAGTTATTTAATGAGAGGGGTAAAACCAATGTCTTGGTTTGGAACTGGTGCCCTGTGAATGATTTGATGGTTGGACCAGTGTCCTGGTTTGGAACTAGTGCCTTGTGAATGAGTTGTTAGTTAGACCAGTGTCCTGGTTTGGAACTGGTGCCCTAGGAATGGATGACCATTAGAATCAGTTATTATTGGACAAAATTGATGTGTTAACAAGTGGGAGATTATAGAAATTAATGATATATGAATTAAAAGCAAATTGTTAGTGTAATAAAAAATGTACTAGATCATCATAATTAATTTAGTCATGTTTATGCAAATTAATATGCAGGTTCATCTCAGCAGCGTAACCCTTAAATGATGCATGAGTGTTCCCTCTGTATAGTCACTTAAGATAATAGGAAAATGGAAGAATTTTCTTTTGGGTTGTATTTAACAATACTTCTAATTTGTATGTATAAATTTATGTAGTACTATTTTGTTAAAACTTTATGTAGTAATTTGAAATTTAGAATTTACATAATTAATGGTTATCTCTTAATTTTTTTAAAAAAAACTTCCTTGGATTTTTTGTTCTCATTTTTAACTCGATGATTGTGTGAATTTTATCTTAAAAGCTTGGGGTGTTACAGTTTGAGAGTTGGAATGATTGGAATGTGTATGAGCAATGAATAATGGATGAGTACAAGTGATTTGTCGATAACTTGGGAGCTTCCGGTATAGGAGAGACTCTGCCGAAATTTTGGTAGAAATTTTAGTGAACTTTGTATGAGTTCAACAAAAATAAAATAAAATAAATTTTTACCATGTTTTTCCCTTTTTTATGATTGATATGTTGGTTTCGAAAATGGGGATGCTACATTTGAGTTCCTGATAATTGAGAGAGGTGAGAGAAAAACACCAATTAGAGATGGGTGAGAAGGGGAGGAGATGATACACATCAAGCGAGGTCCAAATTTGACCTTAAATATCAACTGACAAGTTTTGTGAGATCGGACATATCTCTCAAACCGTATATTGAAACAAGCAGAAATTGTACAGGTTGATACTAGACACATGAAACTATATTTTGATTTATTATCAAGACAAATAGAGTTTGGTAACATATTAGTTCAGAGGGGTAAAGTTATTAGATAAATCTTGTTAAATATGTCAAAGTAGACTATTGTGTACTGTTTGAGACATATATGGAGCTAAAGGTGGAATTTTGTTGCGATTCAAGTTAGTCTGGAAACTAGACATCTCAATATTTTCAACCATATATGGTAGACCCAATAATTCATCGAGACGAGAAAGAATAAATTGTTTGAAGTTAGGACTGAAAATCAGCCAAGAATGTGCGAAAATTAGAGATTCAGACTACTTGGAGGAATTTTGGCATAAAAACTTTTTTTTATTATCATATTTTATTTATTTATTTAATGTTGAATAATTATTTTTAATTTGGGTTTGTTCTGGCCCATTAGATATTGTTTAGGGGTTTATTTCATTATTGAACTTATGATTAGTTGATTACTAGTTTAGACACATTAGCTTGCAACCTAAAAGTAATCCATTAGGATTAGTTAGAGGAGACTATATTATGTTTTTTTAGCTGCAAATTTCAGCAGCAAGTTGAAGAATAAACGTGACTTTTCCTTTTGTTTGTTTGTTACAAAATAACCTTTCTTTGTACGGATAAAGATCGTACACTGACTTATAGAAGATTAACTAGCTTTGTGGCGTCATTTGCGTACTTAGGATTCTTAGATACAAAGTTATCTCTAGGTCCAAGTCTTTTTTTCCAATACCTTTGGTTTTTAGATACATGGTTACCTCTAAGTTAAGGTTTTATCAAACCTGATTTTTTACTTTTCGGGTTGTTATCTACTTTGTTGGGGGTTGTTTGACCATGTGATCAAGAGATCCGCATCAAGAGCCTTGGTCCAGCCATAAAAAATACCAATCTTGATTTTAATGAGTTCATCATAAAGACGAAAGTTTCGTAAAAGTGGTTTGAGCCTTTAATTATGCTAGAAAAAGTAGTTTGAAATCTAAGAAGCTTGTTTCGATTTTTAGTTTTAATGCTGATTAAAACATGTCATTATGTTAGGAATGAGGTTATTTTTAGGTTCACAAGATATCTTCTTGGTATTTTTAAGTGAAATCATGTTGAAATTTGAGTTTGGAGGTTCAAATAAATTGGGTTCAATTGCGCGAGCCTGCCTTTCCAAGTCTAGACCAACGAGTATAGCTTTTTAGTTCTAAATGCGTCTGAGCTTAACTGTACTAATCATTTCCTATTATTTTGTTGTTTTAATTTTTATAATATTCTAAAATAAAATTATTTCCAAATCAACCAGCTATAATGATAATTTTAAAAAATCAAACAATGATACCATATTTTTCAAACAAGATTAGAGGTTTTTAATAGTAATGCAAGTAATTTGCTTAAGAATAATTATATATGAAGTAATATGCATATTGTTTACGTAAATTTCTCATAAAGTATAAAATATCTAATTTTTTATTGTTAAGCTTTTATATAATTTTCTCAAATTAACTATTCTTTATATTCATATAAAAACTATCAAAAAAATAATTGTTTTGCCTTTTTATTTCATCTTGCTTTTCAAATTATTATAATTCTTTTATTAAAAAACCATGTTAGAAATAAAAATATATGTTTTTATATAAAAATAATCTGGTTTTCAGGTATCATGGTGAACTTTTTATATAAATTAAATAAAATATAGCGAGGAAACCAAATTTTTCTTTTTGATTAAATTAAGTAAAATATTCATTAACTGAAAAATGAAGGTCGAGTATAGCGAGGAAAATTAAAGTAGTAGTAGTATCTATAAGAAAAAGAAAACTCATTTGGGTACATCTTGTTGGACCTGCGCTTCATTAGCCGAACATAAAATAAAGCCTGTATAATTTTAGGCCCAGCCCATGTATCTCTAAGGTCCAGCCGTCCAAGGTCACTCCCACGTGAGACCTTACGTTTACCACTGCGCACCGTTTTCAGCTCCCACCGTCTTCTCTTTTAAGAACACAATCAAACACCCTGCAAACCCTGCAAAACGAAAACAGAAACGGTTCAAACTTGGCCGGAGGCTGAAATACCGGAGACCAAAAAATGGGAAAGAACGAGAAAACAGGACTGGGAAGAGCACTAGTAAAGCACCACAATCAAATGATTCAAGAATCCAAAGAAAAAGGCCGGTATTACAAATCACAACACAAGAAAGTTCTCGAATCCTTCACTGATGTCACTGAAATAGACGCCGTCATGGAACAAGTCGACGAAGGGGACCTTTTCTCCTCCTCCTCCTCCTCCGTCCACCATCCCGTCCCCAACCTCCTCATCAACCTGTAAGTGATTGATTTTGTGTAATTTTTAATTTCTTTTGACTTTTGTAATTTTTGTTTTCTGGAATTGAACAGGGACACGGGGTCTGGAGTGAGTGATATGACGGCAGAAGAGAAGAGAGAGAAGCAGAAGAAAGAGGAGGCGTTGCATGCTAGTAGTCTTCGAGTTCCTCGCAGGCAAGGCTTTTTATTGATTATTTAACCTATTTCAACTTTTTTATTTTATTTTTTAAAATTTGGTTGCAGAGTTTTTGAGTAAAATGTAAACTTTGTGTTGTTTAGGCCGCCGTGGAATGCTGGAATGTCGGTGGAAGAGCTAGATGCTAATGAAAAGCAAGCTTTTTTAACCTGGCGGCGGAGTCTTGCTAGGTTTGTTCTTTGATTTTGGTGTTTTTTTTTACGCGTCATTAATAGTTAATCATCGGTGCAGGAGAGGTTGCTTAGGCTATAATAACTGAATGTAGATACTGTCTAGAGTTTCCTGTTAGTAATCCAATTATGCAGTAGCTATCTTGCTATCAATTGTATGCAAATCTCATCCCTATAATCCGTTCACTTGTTCTTAGCAAATGTGTAGAGTGGTGTAAAACTGACCTTTTTCCACATGAGCAAATAGATAAATCACCGGCTTTGCTTACATTTAGTCATTGAACATTTTATAGTTGTTGGATTGAACCCTGTATCCAGAGCTTTGGGTACAGTATCATGACATTTTTTTGTTACCTCTTGGATCTGGATTTCATATCTCTTCCATGAAGTTGGTTTTGATCTAGTTTTGCCATGCTTTTTTTTGTTAGCAATTTTAGCATGTTCATCATATTCTGATGCTATCGGTGCTCCTCAATTGATCATCTTACAAGTCTCATGCTTGCACCATCTATGTTGAATCTTGGACCACTTTTTCATGACTCTCACCATCTATATTGAATCTTGGGTCACTGTTTCATGATCTTGTTTCTTAAAGATTTTCATCAAGCTCTGGTTGTTCCGTCCTTTGTCAACTTGTCGATGTCTGTGCTAAGGTTTTTTCTTTTCTATCTTTTGCCTTTTGCAAGACATAATATGCATATCTAATTAGCTTGAGGGGTGTGCTAGAAATGTATGGCTGGATATAGATTTCATTAGACTGATTGTTGGAGAGGGTATATTGACTGTTATTAATTTTGTAAAAATTGTCAAATGGGATGATGTCTGGTTCACATGTGGAAAATACTTATTTTGTCTGTCAAGTTCTTTGTAGATTGAACTTGAATCTGATTGATTGTCTTTTTCACTGTGAGAATGTATTAAACAGGATTTTTGTTTTACAAAAGAAAAGTATATACAAAAAAAATTGTGGGAAGTAAAATGGGAAGGTGGCCTATGCTACAAGATGATGTTTGTGGATTAGTCAACCCAAATTCTCTTTTATCTTCAACTTAGCCTGATGTTGTGAATTGTGACAAATGAATAGTAATTGGATTAGAAGGCGAAGCCTTAACCATATTGAAAGACATTTTACGTTACTTTTTCAGTGATTAGAGATTCTATCCTTTTTTCTGGTCTATTGAGTAATTAATAATTGACTGTTCCCAAACATTCCTTTTGTTTTAATGCTCTTTTTTTTTTGCATGGTTATTTCTTCAGCCTTGAGGAGAATGAGAACCTTGTTCTTACTCCATTTGAGAAGAACCTGGATATATGGAGACAGCTTTGGCGAGTGCTTGAACGCAGTGATTTGGTAAGCTGATTGTTGTTGAATCACATGATATGGAATAACTTAACTTTTCTTTTCTTGTTTCTTAGTTATGTACCTTATATATATATATATGAACAGCATTACACACTGGAGAATCACATATCATATGAATATAAAAATATGAAACTGAGACTATCGAAATTATAAGAACCCTTCCCTGTAAAATGCAAGCAGTGCGGATACTGTCCAAGCGAATGCCTTAACTGTTCAGGGTGTCTTGGCCTTAACACATTTGTTCAAAGGAAACTAAATTGTGATCTCTCTCTGCTTTTTTGTGTTTTTGTTTTTTTGTTTTTTTTTTTCTGGTCAGAAGAATCTAAGGTTCAAGATCCCTTATGTTGAATAAGAGGTGGGTGAGTTGGGTGCTCGTTGTTGAGAATTAGTTGGACTACTATAGAACAGGCAGTGGGATTATACATATAATGCCATGAGAAGAGTGCAAAATATGTAGGATTTAAAGACAATTTGATCAATGACTGTCCAAAACAACTTTTTCCCTAGGCAGTTACAAGATGTCATCCTGACTGCTCTTGGTTATATGCTTGGTTAAAAGGGCGGTGGTGATGTTTTTCAATATTTTGAATTTTCCGATAACTTCCATTACAAGATATCATCCTGACTGCTCCTTCATGTGTACTATGAGGGTTGGCACATCTCTTTTATTTAGGGGTTGGGTTTCTTACATAGATTGTCCATTCTCTTTGACAATGATATTTGTAATGAGGCAATTCTGCTAATTAATGTATTTAACTTCCCTAAAAATTCTTTTGCAAGATGTCATCCTTTCTGTAAATTATTGTATGTATGGTTATGAGGATAGGCACAAAGCATTTGAATTCCCTGACATGTAAACCTTTCCTTTTATGCTATCCCATGGAAATTTTGACGTGTTTTGTTCTTTTCAGCTGGTAATGGTTGTTGACGCTCGAGACCCCTTGTTCTACCGCTGCCCTGATCTTGAGGTAATATATACCTTTGCTTTTTATGTAATAGTGTTAAAATAACTTGACATGGCCAGGAGGATGCTTTGTTAAAAGAATTGGAATGTCCAGGACAAGCTGCAATGTTGAAAGATTTAAGTGACCCGTGCCAAGATAAGAATATTGGTGTAGGACACTCCCAAATTAAGGGAAATCCCCTTGACATCGAGGAGTTTGATATGGGATATGTATCCTTTCAACAACTTGAGTCCATTTAGTTGTTGAAGAGGCATAGTCTGTTGGTTTAAAGCACATTTCTAGAACAGTTGATGTTGGACATTCATTGGACCTCATTAAGAGGTCATAGATAATTATTAGATGGAAAATTAAAGAAGAAATTATTAGATGTTGACAATACAGTCAAACTTTTGCATGACTTCTTCTGCTTCCCTTCTTTATTAGCTAGAAGTTTTATGCTAGATGGTGCAGTGCAGCATGAGTTTGGTATTATGTTTGATGCAGGCATATGCACGGGAGATTGATGAACACAAAAGGACCCTACTCCTTGTAAACAAGGCTGATCTTTTACCTTTTTCAGTCAGGTAACTACCCTAGCGGGTCTCTGTTGATGTTACTTGATTCTACCTTTCTGCAATCTCTTAAAGTTTTGAGTTACTGGCTTCAACCACAGGCAGAAATGGGCAGATTATTTTCGCCATCTTGGGATTCTGTTTCTATTCTGGTCAGCCAAGGCTGCTACTGCAGTTCTCGAGGGGAAAATACTACAGGGCCCCTGGAATGAACAAGCTACCCTGCAAGAGATGGATGACCCTGATACAAAAATTTATGGAAGGGATGAGCTTTTGGCCCGTTTACAGTCTGAGGCAGAAACAATAGTCAGAATCAGGAGCAAATCAGTCTCCAGTGGCTCAGGCCCATCTAATTTTCAGTCTTCTGGCGGAAAGTTTGCAGGCAATTCAGCTCCCAAGCATGTGGTAGTGGGTTTTGTTGGGTATCCGAATGTGGGTAAAAGCTCCACAATCAATGCCTTGGTGGGCCAGAAGCGAACAGGAGTCACCTCTACTCCGGGGAAGACAAAGCATTTCCAAACACTCATAATGTCTGAGAAGTTGACCTTATGTGATTGCCCAGGATTAGTTTTCCCTTCCTTTTCAAGCTCGAGATATGAAATGATTGCTTCAGGGGTGTTGCCAATTGATCGAATGACAGAGCACAGGGAGGCTGTGCAGGTTGTAGCAAACCGAGTTCCAAGGCGTGTCATTGAGGATGTCTACAAAATAAACCTGCCAAAACCTAAGCCATACGAGCCTCAGTCCCGGCCTCCTTTGGCATCAGAATTATTGAGGACATATTGTGCTTCTCGAGGGTATGTAGGATCCAGTGGATTGCCTGATGAAACCAGAGCTGCCCGTCAAATTCTGAAGGATTACATCGATGGGAAGCTAACTCACCATGAGATTCCCCCAGGAATATCTGATGAGGAAGGAAGCGATCAAGATGATGCGGGTTCCAGCTTGTCCGAAACACACCAGTCAGATTCATCTGATACTGAAAACCCAGCTGAAAATGATGGCAAAAATACACCTGCCCTTGAGCATGTGCTGGATGATCTTAATTCATTTGACATGGCCAATGGACTTGCTCACAAGAAGGTTACCGTTAAGAAGCCAAGTGCCTCAGCCTCAGCCTCGCACAAGCATCACAAGAAGCCTCAGAAGAAAAAGGATCGATCATGGAGGATTGAAAATGATGGTGGTGATGGAATGCCGGTTGTAAGAGTCTTCCAGAAATCGGTGAACACAGGTCCTCTCAAGACTGGGTAAGGCAACAAATAAGCGCAGGTATTTATATTACCTCCCCCTTTATCATTCTTGTCTCTCCTGTCGTTGCTGCATATGTATGGTCGACGGCTTGACGCCTAGAGGTCAGCTCTGTGACAAAGAGGGGCAAGGAAAAGGAAAGAGTAGCTTGAGCACTAGTGTTATCGAAGTCTGTAGAGCTCCCTGCGCGTCTGCAAAAAGCGATAGATTGATTATATTTCTATGATGCGAATTGGTCGTAAAATACTTTTGTATTTTGTACCCAGCCTCTTATGCATTTCAACCTCAACGTTAATTTGTTGGAAACAGATAGTGCTATTATATGGTGTTTTGCAAGGGAAAAAAAAAACTATTTTAAGTAGCTAGATTCTGAAGACTAATTGATGGATTTTTTTTATTTTTAGTTTTTGACTCAAGAACTCCACAATATTTTTGTTTTATTCATCAAAAAGAGGTATTATTAGAACGCATCTTTCACATTTGTTCGATTCATCTAAAGGAAATAAATCTTTCGTTGCATCAATTACTAGTATTTTTTTTTT
>Ga0307507_10012520_pt1 | contig 10469 bp, 9 predicted proteins | sample 7_EM_MG_FD_207223 | JGI IMG/M metagenome (GOLD analysis project Ga0307507, IMG submission 207223) | Populus trichocarpa ectomycorrhiza microbial communities from riparian zone in the Pacific Northwest, United States - 7_EM | ecosystem: Host-associated > Plants > Roots > Unclassified | place... | reverse complement strand
GACTTCCCGACCGAACCCATCGGCGACACGACGCGCAAATTCCGTCAGCTCGGGATCGGCTACGCCAACCTCGGTGCCCTGCTGATGGCCACGGGGCACGCGTACGACTCCGACGGCGGACGTGCCCTGGCCGCTGCCATCACCTCGCTGATGACCGGTGTGTCGTACCGGCGTTCCGCTGAACTCGCCGCGGTCGTCGGCGCGTACGACGGTTATGCCCGCAATGCCCAGGCGCACCAGCGGGTCATGCGCAAGCACGCGGCGGCCAACGAGCTGGTCCGCACCTATCACGAGAACGATGCCATGGTTCGCGCATTGGCGACCGAAGAATGGAAACGCGGCATCGAGATCGGCGCGGAAAATGGTTGGCGAAATGCGCAAGCCAGTGTATTGGCGCCCACGGGAACTATCGGCTTCATGATGGACTGCGACACCACGGGAATCGAGCCGGATTTCTCGCTGGTGAAATTCAAGAAGCTGGTCGGCGGCGGGTCGATGCAGATCGTCAACCAGACCGTGCCGCGGGCGCTGGCCGCGCTCGGGTACCAGGCCGAGCAGGTCGAGGCGATCGTCGAATACGTGGCGCAGCACGGGCACGTCGTCGACGCGCCGGGGTTGCGGCCGGAGCACTACGAGGTGTTCGACTGCGCCGTCGGCGAGCGGTCGATCGCGCCGATGGGGCATGTCCGGATGATGGCCGCGGTGCAGCCGTTCCTGTCCGGTGCCATCTCCAAGACGGTCAACATGCCGGAGGCGGCGACCGTCGAGGACGTCGAGAAGATCTACTTCGAGGGCTGGAAGTCCGGGCTCAAGGCGCTGGCCATCTACCGGGACAACTGCAAGGTCGGGCAGCCGCTGTCCACCGGCAAAAAGGAGAAGGCCGAAGCCGAGCCGGAGAAGGTCGTCGAATACCGGCCGGTGCGCCGCCGGCTGCCGAAGAAGCGGCCGAGTCAGACCGTCTCCTTCACCGTGGGTGGCGCCGAGGGGTACCTGCACGCGGGGTCGTACCCGGACGACGGGTTGGGCGAGATCTTCATCAAGCTCGGCAAGCAGGGCTCGACCCTGTCCGGGGTGATGGACGCCTTCTCGATGTCGATCTCGGTCGGCCTGCAGCACGGCATCCCGCTGGAGTTCTACGTCTCGAAGTTCTCCAACCTGCGCTTCGAACCGGCCGGGATGACCGACGACCCGGACATCCGGATCGCCACCAGCGTGATGGACTACCTGTTCCGGCGGCTCGCGCTGGACTACCTGCCCTACGAGAAGCGCATTCAGATGGGCATCCTGTCCGCCGACGAGCGGTCCGCGCAGGTCGAGGCCAGCTACGGCGGGCCCGGGGAGAACGTCGACATCGAGGCGCTTCGGTCCACTGTGGACTCGACGCCGGCGCCGGAGGCGCATTCGACGGCCGAGCTGATGGAGTTGCACCTGGGCAAGGCCGCGGACGCGCCCTTGTGCATGACGTGCGGCACCAAGATGCGGCCCGCCGGTTCGTGCTACGCCTGCGAGGGCTGCGGCGCGACTTCGGGCTGCAGCTGAACTACTCGTGAGTGTTGCCGCTGGTTAGAATCGGCGGCAACACTCACGAGATGGGTTGGCGCTGGCGTGCCGGTCCCTGTGGCTGTGAACAGATGCTGTGTCCCGAACGCGTCATTCACAACCTTCGAGGAGAACGCCACCTTTGGCTTACCTGTCAATAATCGGCGGCAACACTCACGAGTCCCTGGCCGCGGTGAGCACCTCGGCGGTGTAGTTCACCGTGACGCTCCCTCCGACCGCGTCGATGGCGGCGCCGATGCCTTCCGCCACCTCGGCCAGCTTGGCGGCCGGGAACTGGCTGGCTTCGCCGCTCGTGAGCATCTGGTCAAGCCACTCATCCCGGGTGTAGGGCCGCTCCCAGGCGAACCGCCAGTGCTCCGCCTCGCCGAATCCGCCGGCCTCCCGGATCCCGGCGGTCGCCTTGGCGTGTAGCGACGAATACCCGTTCGAGCGGGACGCCATCCAGCGAGCGGAGAGGGAGTCCGGCAGGACCTGGCGGTAGATCTCGGCGAAAGCGACGGCCAATTCGGCCGGCGGCTGGAACGCGTTCCAGAACAGGGCCAGCCGGCCGCCCGGCCGCAACACCGAAGCGGCCTTTGCCGCGCCCGCGACCGGGTCCACCCAGTGCCAGGTCTGCCCGGCGACGACCGCGTCGAAGGTCCGGCCCGCCGGGTCCCAGGCTTCGAACGCCGAGACCTCCACCTCGACTCCGGTGCGGCGCGCGAATTCGGCCATCCGCGCGTCGACGTCGACGCCGAGCACCCGGCAGCCGGCCGCCTGGAACTGCCGGGCGGCGATGCCGGTGCCGCAGCCGACGTCGAGCACGTCGGGGCCGGGACTCGCGGCGACGATCGCCTCCACCATGGCGTCGGGGTAGCGGGGCCGGGCCCGGTCGTAGCGCTCGGGGTCCGCCCCGAACGACTCCGCCATTTGCCGGTGCTGGTGGGACTCGGACGGTAGAGTGGGCATGTGCCCACCATAGTGGGCGCTTGCCCACTTGCCAATGAGGAGAACCGACAAGTGCCGACCGGGGTGGCCATCCGCGACGTGCGCGAGCAGTTGTTCGCCGCTGCCGACCGCGTTCTGCTGCGGGACGGGCCGAGCGCGCTGACCAGCCGCGCCGTCACCGACGAGGCGGGGTGCGCCAAGGGCGTCCTGCATCGGCACTTCGACGACTTCGACGCCTTTCTGGCCGAATTCGTGCTCGACCGCGTCGACCGGATGGATCCGCAGGTCGCCGCCCTGCGCGAATCCGCCGGAACCGGCAGCGTCGTCGATAACCTCGCCGAAGCGCTGACGGCCGTGTTCTCCTCGGTCGCGGTGGCGATCGTCCCGCTGCTCATCTTCCGGGACCAGCTGCGCGCCCGGCTGCGCGAGACCTGGCCGGCCGGGGTTCCGGTCCTGACCGAAGCCGTGGGCATGGTCGCCGGCTACCTCACCGCCGAGCGCGACCTCGGCCGCATCGCGTCCGACGCCGCGGTCGACGGGCTTGCGCCCACGCTGATCGGCGCCGCGCATCTGCTGTTCGCCGATCGGACGGGCGTCGCGCCGGACGCCGCGGCCATCCGCGAAATGGTGAGCACGGTTATCGCCGGCGTCGTCCGGGAATGACGTCGGAGATCTCCACCGGATCTTCACGAAACCGGCGCCGGACACCCACAGCCGGTCGGCATGATTCGAGCCGTGGCGGACTACTCACACTGGTTGCGGGACTTCGAGACGACGGCGGAGCGCAGGCCCGGTGATCCGGATTGGACACTTGGCGCGAGCATGGCGCCCGCGGTCGCGAAGAGTGTCCAGCGGTTCCAGGTCGGCGAAGCCGGGGACGGCGCGAACCTCATCGCGAAGGCCGCGGGAAACGAGACCTACCTCAAGGCCGTGCGGCTGTTCGTCGCCGAGGAACAGAACCACGCGCGGATGCTGGCGGAGCTCCTGGGCGCCGCGGGCGTGCCGACGATCGACGCGCACTGGTCGGACACCGTGTTCGTCCGGCTGCGGCGGGCGCTCGGGTTGCGCCTGGAGCTGATGGTGCTGCTCATCGCGGAGGTCGTCGCGCTCCGGTACTACCGCGCGCTGCGCGACGGCTCGGGCGACCGGCTGACCTCGGCCGTCGCGGGCCACATCCTCGCTGACGAAGAGCGGCACGTCCCGTTCCACTGCCACCGGCTCGCCGTCGGCTTCGCGCGGCTGCCGCGATGGGCGCGCGCGGCGGTGTTCGGCGGCTGGCGGGTCCTGCTTGCCGGGGTCACGGTCACCGTCGCGCTCGACCACGGCCCGGCGCTGCGCCGGCTCGGTGTCGGCAGGGTCGCCTTCGTCGCCGACATCGTGACGCTGTTCGAAGCGGCGCTGCGGCAGGTGCGCGGCGAGGTCCCGAAAGCTCCTTACGTCCCTCGCCGCGCCCGGCCGCGCGGGCTTTTCTGATCAAGAACTCGTGAGCGTCGCCCACAAGAACTCGAACACCAGCGCCCACTTGAACGCCAGCTGCTCGTTGTCCGCCGCTGCGCCGTGGCCGCCCTCGATGTTCTCGTGGTAGCGGACGTCGTGGCCCTGCTCGGTCATCCGGGCGACCATCTTTCGGGCGTGCGCCGGGTGCACCCGGTCGTCGCGGGTGGACGTCACGAACAGGGTCGGCGGGTATTCGCGTCCACTGTGGACGTTCTGGTACGGCGAGTACTTCCCGATGTAGTCCCATTCCCCGGCCTCGTCGGGGTCGCCGTACTCGGCCATCCAGGACGCGCCGGCCAGCAGCAGGTGGTAGCGCCGCATGTCCAGCAGCGGCACCTGGCTGACGATCGCGCCGAACAGCTCCGGGTACCGCGTGAGCATCACGCCCATCAGCAGCCCCCCGTTGCTGCCGCCCTGGATGCCGAGCCGGTCCGGGGTGGTGATCCCGCGTCCGGCGAGATCCGCGGCCACCGCGGCGAAGTCCTCGTAGACGCGGTAACGCTCGGCCTTGATCGCCTGGGTGTGCCAGCCCGGTCCGTACTCGCCGCCGCCGCGGATGTTCGCGACGACGTACGTGCCGCCGCGCGCGAGCCAGCCACGGCCGATCATGCCGCTGTAAGACGGCGTCAGCGAGACTTCAAAGCCGCCGTAACCGGTGAGAAGCGTCGGGCCGCCTTCGGCTCCGGAAGGGCGTACGACGAAGTACGGGATCTTCGTGCCGTCGGCGGACGTCGCGAAGTACTGGGCGACGCTCATCCCCGAAGCGTCGAAGAACGCCGGGGCCTGCTTCAGCACCTCGACGTCGCCGCCGACGTGGCCGTAGGTCAGCGTCGAGGGCTGGAGGTAGCTGTCGGAGTCGAGCAGGTACTCGTCGCTGACGTCGGGGTCGGTGCCGGTGATCTCCGCGCTGCCGAACTCCGGAGCCCCGGCCAGCGGTGCCTCGGCCCAGCCGTCGCCGGGGGTGAGCACCCGCAGTTCGCTGCGGACGTCCCGCAGGGTGCTCAGCAGCAGGTGGTTGCGCGTCCAGGCCCAGTAGCCCAGCGACGTGTGCTCGTCCGGAGTGAACAGCGTCGTGAAGTCGCGCTCGCCCGCCATGAAGTCGTCGAACCGGGTGGCGATCAGTGCACCCGCAGGGTGCTCGACGCCGCCGGTCGTCCACGCCGTCCGCGGCCGCACCAGCAGCCATTCCCGGTGGACGGACGCGCTGGCGTCGTCCGGAACGTCGATCTTGACCAGCCCGCCCGGGGTCCGCAGGTACAGCTCGGAGCGGTAGAAGTCGATCGCGCGGCTGACGAAGTCGCGCTCGAACCCCTCGGTGGGGTCGTGGGAGGCGCCGATCGAGACGTCGTCGGGCTTGCCCTCGTAGACCGTCTCCGCCTCGGCGAGCGGGGTGCCGCGACGCCACTGCTTGGCCAGCCGCGGGTAGCCCGAGCTGGTCAGCGAACCCGGACCGAAGTCGGTGCCGACGTAGACGTGGTCGCGGTCGATCCAGCCGATCCGGGTTTTGGCCTCCGGGACGGTGAAGCCGTCTTCGACGAAGGCGTGCGCGTCGAGGTCGAACTCGCGCACCACGGTGGCGTCCGCGCCGCCGCGGGACAGCTCGACCAGCGCGAGCCGGTAGTCCGGGCGCAGCACCGCGGCGCCTTGCCAGACCCAGTTCTCACCCTCGGCCTCGGCCAGCGCGTCGATGTCGAGCAGCAGCTCCCACTCGGGTTCGGCGAGCCGGTAGGACTCCAGCGTCGTGCGCCGCCACAGGCCGCGCGGGTGGCCGGCGTCCTGCCAGAAGTTGTAGAGGAACTCGCCGCGACGGCGCACGTACGGGATGCGGTCGTCGGCGTCCAGTACCTCGCGCAAAGCGTCCCGGAGCTCGGCGAATCGCGGTGAGGTGGTCAGCTCGGCCAGGGTTTCGGCGTTGCGGGCGCGCACCCAGTCCAGGGCGTCGTCGCCGGTGACGTCTTCCAGCCAGAGGTACGGATCGTCGGCACTCATGCGGACAGTTTCGCCCGGTGGGCGCCCTGATGACCACCGGATGGCGTTTTCGTTTCGTGATCCTGGCCTCGGCGGCGGTCCGTATGCTGGTCACCAGCGCCGGGGGGACGCGTGCTCGGGCCAGTCCGTGCCGGTACCGGCGGATGAGCCAGGGGGAGACCGTGATCGGTGACACCGAGGACCCGGCGCCGCCGGGTGCGTCCGGGTTTCCCGGGCCGCCACCACCGCCGCCGGTGGTGGCCCGGCCTCCGGAACCGGACCGCTGGGGGCCCGCGGGCAACGTCTACGCTCCGCCGCTCTGGGCTGCCGAACCGCCGCCACGCCGCCGGGGCTGGAGCCTCGCCGGGGGAGTAGTCGCCCTGGTTCTCATCGGGTCGGCGATCGCCGGCACCTTCCCGCACGAGGTCGCCGGGCACGCGCTGGCGGCGTCGGACACCGGGTCGGGGCTGCGCGCACCCGGCTCGGACGGGGCGAACGGCGCGAAGCCGTCGGGCAAGCCGGTCCACGAACTCGCGCAGAACCCGCTGCTCGCGAAGGGGATCGTGCCGGGACCGGCGACGTGCGCGCTGCCCGACCTCGGCCGCGCGCCCGACCAGCTCAAGGCGTACTACCAGGCGCTTGCCGCGTGCCTGGAGGACTCGTGGCGCCCGGCGCTGGACAAGGCGAACGAGCCGACGCTGGCCTTGACCATGTCGGTCACCCTGCCCGAGCACAGTGCCTGCGGTGCCGCGCCGAGCAAGGACGAGGCGGTCGCCTACTACTGCGGGGGCGACACCACGATCTACGCGCCGACGGACTGGATGCTGTCGGACGCCGGGCTCAACAAGGCCCGGCACATCGCCACGATCGCCCACGAGTACGGCCATCACGTGCAGCGTGAGAGCGGCATCCTGGCGGCCGCGGCGGACAAGATGACCTCGGCGAACGAGGACAGCGCCCACGACAAGGAGCTCGTCCGGCGCATCGAGCTGCAGGCGAACTGCTTCGGCGCGCTGTTTCTGTCCGTGGTCGCCGGGTCGGGCTCGATCAGCAAGTCGCTGGCCAACGCCGCGGTCGCCGACTACGGGCGCGCCAACGACAGCGACACCCACGGCTCGCGCGCGCACCAGCTCACGTGGGCGAAGCGCGGCAACGACGGCAAGTCGACCGCTTCGTGCGACACCTGGAGTGCCCCGGTCGCCGACGTGAGCTGAAGGGGACTTTCCTCGCGTCAGACGCGGTGAAGGGGACTTTCCTCCCGTGACACGTGAGGAAAGTCCCCTTCACCGCACCCCCAGGTACGCCGTGTGTCAGGGGCGGCTCCAGCCGGGGGACCGGCCGAGCAGCGCGAGGAAACGGTCGAGGTCACCCGCGTCCGCGGGCACCTGGACGATCGGGGCGAACGCGCCGCGCTCTTCGCGGCCTTGGTCCGGGATCTGCTCGGCCAGCGTCAGGGCCGCGCTGACTGCTTCGTCGTCGGGCTCGTAGGGCAGCTCGAGCGTGCGGGCCAGGTCCCAGCCGTGTGCGACGGTGTCGACCAGGTGCATGTGGATGGCCATCCGGCCGGGGAACGTGCCGAAGACGCTGATGGCGAGCTGCCGGTCGAGGACGGCGTCGTCGGCGAAGGTGTCCAGGAAGTCGTCGACCGAAGCCGCGTACGTGCGATATGGATCGTCGCCGAGCGGGCCGCCCTCCCAGTTCGGCGCGGAGCCTTCGCGGGCGGCCGTCGCGAAGCCGTGGTTCTCGCCGACCTGGTGCCTGAGCAGGTCCTCCAGCGTCCAGCCGGCGCATGGGGTCGGGCGGGTGAGGTCGGCGGGAGTGACGGTGGCGACGATCTTGTCGAGGACGAGCAGGCTGCGGCGGTCGAGTTCGCGGAGATCCATGCCTCGACGCTATCCCCGGCGATCGGACCACGGGGAGTGCCAAATCGACGCCAATCCTCGTGGTCCAATCTAGACTCGTGGCGTGGAGGTCCACATCGACCTGAGCGGGTCGCGCGGGCATCGCGCCGAGATCTACCGCCAGATCCGCGCGGCGATCCTCGACGGCCGGATCCGCGCCGGGGACGCCTTGCCGCCAACGCGCGAGCTGGCGCAACGGTTGTCCGTCTCGCGCACGACCGTCAGCGCGGCCTATGACCGGCTCACCGCCGAAGGATTCCTGGCCGGACGCATCGGCGCGGGCACGTTCGTCACGGCTCGCCCAGGCGCGCGGGCGCCGGAACCGGCCGCCGCCGAGGGTGTCCGCCCGCTGCCCGAGTGGGACGCCGTCCCGGCGCCGCCCGGGCCGTTCGCGCCGTCGCCGGAGTTCGACTTCCGGCCGGGCGTGCCCGACCTGACCCGGTTCCCGTTCGAAGCCTGGCGGCGGCTGGTCACCCAGCGGCTGCGCGCGGGCCAGGCCGATCTGCTCACCTACGGCGACCCGCGGGGACTTCCGGCACTGCGTGCGGAGCTCGTACGCCACCTGGGCGTCTCCCGGGACGTCCGCGCGGCGCCGGAGCAGGTCGTCGTCACCGCGGGCGCGCAGCAGACCACCGACCTGATCGCCCGCGTGCTGCTGCGCCCCGGCGACCTGGCGGCCGTCGAGGACCCCGGATACCCGCCGCCGCGGCTGGTGCTCGGCACGCTCGGCGTCCGGGTGGCGCCGGTCCCGGTCGACGACGAGGGCATCGTGGTCTCGGCGATCCCGCCCGGTACGCGGCTGGTGTACGTCACGCCGTCGCACCAGTACCCGCTGGGCCTGGCGATGTCGCTGGAGCGCCGACTCGAACTGCTGGCCTGGGCCGAGCGCGCCGGGGCGGTGCTCGTGGAAGACGACTACGACAGCGAGTTCCGCTACACCGGACGTCCGCTGGAACCGTTGCACAGCTTGGATTCCCGCGGCCGCGTGGTGTACGTCGGGTCGTTCTCGAAGGTGCTCTGGCCCGGCCTGCGGCTCGGGTTCCTCATCGCGCCGCCGACGCTGGCCCCCGCGCTGGCGAAGGCGAAGTACCTCGCCGACTGGGCCGCGCCGAACCTCGAGCAGGCCGCGCTCGCCGCGTTCATGGCCGAAGGCGGCTTCGCGCGGCACATCCGCCGGATGCGGAAGATCTACAGGTCGCGTCACGAGTTGATTTCGTCAGTGCTGGAGCGAGATTTCGCCGACGTCCTCACCCCGCTGCCGTCGACCGCGGGCCTGCACTTGAGTGCCCTGGCGGAGCAGGACCTCGGGCCGCTGGTGCGGCGGGCGCGGAGCGTCGGCGTCCGGCTGTATTCGCTCGGGGACTTCTCCGTGGGAGCGGAGCGGCACGGTCTCGTCTTCGGTTACGGTTCGGTTCCGACGGACCGGATCGAGCCAGGACTGGCGAAGCTGAGGGAGCTCATGTGAGCGACGACGTCATGGTGGCCATCGACGCCGGCATGCGCCAGCACATCGGCGGCGACCGCGCGGGCGCGCACGCGACGTTCACCGCGCTGTGGGCGGAAATCGGCGAGGACGGTGATCCACTGCACCGGGTCGCGCTCGCCCATCACATGGCCGACGTCTGCGACGACCCGGCCGAGGAACTCGCGTGGGACCTGCGCGCGCTGGCGGCGGCCGACTCGCTGACCGATGACCGCGCGAAGGAGTACCACGCTTCGCTGGCCGTCCGCGGCTTCTATCCGTCGCTGCACCTGAACCTCGGCGAGGACTACCGCAAGCTCGGCGATCTCGACGCGGCGAGGGCCCAGCTTGCGCTGGCGTACGGGAAACTTGGTGCCCTCGGCGACGACGACTACGCCGCCGGGATTCGCCTGGCGCTCGACGGCCTGGCCGAACGGCTCAACTGAATCGTTCGCAATACCACGAACACGCCCCATTTGCCGGACTTTCGTACTTCGCTACCGGGCCCTAACCTGTGGTGATCCAGCTCACCGACGGGAAGGATCGCCATGCGGATTGCGGATCTGCTGCGCACGAAGGGGACGGCGGTCGCGACGGTCACCCCGGAGACCACGGTGACCGAGTTGCTGGCCGGGCTCGCCGAGCACAACGTGGGCGCGATGGTGGTGGTCGCGCCGGACGGCTCGATCGCCGGGATCGTGTCCGAACGCGACGTCGTCCGCCGCCTCAACGACCGCGGCCCCGGGCTCCTGGACGGCCCGGTGTCCGAGATCATGACCACGCTGGTCGCCAGCTGCCGCCCTGAGGACTCGATCGACCAGCTGTCCGTCCTGATGACCCAGCGCCGGATCCGGCACGTGCCGGTGCTGATCGAGGGCAAGCTGGGCGGCATCGTCAGCATCGGTGACGTGGTGAAGAACCGGATGGAACAGCTGGAGAAGAGCCAGGAACAGCTGGAGGCCTACATCTCGCAGGGCTGAGTCACTCGCGCCATCCGCTGAGCTCGACGCCCTTGGCGACGTCCACCCGGAAGGACATCGTGATCACGCCGGTCCCGCCCGGCGGCAGCTTGAGCCGCCAGGTGAACTCGCCGAGCGCCGAGGTCTCGGCGGGTTCGGGGCTGGTCCGTATGTCCCGCACGGTGATTGTGTCGT
>Ga0307507_10012519_pt1 | contig 10470 bp, 5 predicted proteins | sample 7_EM_MG_FD_207223 | JGI IMG/M metagenome (GOLD analysis project Ga0307507, IMG submission 207223) | Populus trichocarpa ectomycorrhiza microbial communities from riparian zone in the Pacific Northwest, United States - 7_EM | ecosystem: Host-associated > Plants > Roots > Unclassified | place... | reverse complement strand
CATCCTTCACCACTTGAGTTTAACGGGTTACCCAAGTTAACTCGGTTTTTTTTGTCATTTTTTGTAATTGATTTTTTTTTAATTTCATCCTTCACCACTTGAGTTGATTGAGAATTAAGCTTCATAATTTGTTTTGATTTTCTTTTTATAAAGTTATCTTAGTCTCATGATCCTAATCAAGGGTTTGGCGTTTTAACCAGGTTGATTCAAATATATTTTTATCCTTTATTAAATTGATTTTTTTTTCAATTTTATCCTTTAATGTTGGATTGATTGGGAACTGAGTTTCATAATTTATTTTGATTTACTTTCTATTGGGTTATCCCGGTCTCATAATTTTGTTTTGAATTGCTTTCTATAAGGTTTTCACAGTCTCATGATCCGGGCCATGAATTTTACATGTTAACCTAGGTTGACCCAGGTCGTCGATCTAATATGTTGTCGTCTCAATATTATTATTTTTTAAAAAAAAGATGTTGTTTTGAAAAAAAAATTTAGCCATGCTATGTTTTTTTTTGGTTGTCCAGATTGTCGTTGGATTTATTAAATTGACCGGGTCACGTCAAATTAATCTCTACATGGTTTTTTTCTTCTTTAAAATACATTAATAATACTTGAATATTTTCTTAGAGTTTTCTAAAAAAAGATCTAATCCATAACATACCGTGGAAAAATTATGTAGTGATTTTCTAATTTTTGTTACTTCTCGTATTATAGGAACACAACGAACTAGTATGAAATGATAATTTCGTTGATTCTTGCCTATAGGTTGTGCCTTTCTCATAGCCATGACAATTTGCCGATTTTTTCAACAACCTAATAGTTTTAATAGTTTATTTTTTGAGTGGTAGAAGAAAACTATCCTTATTATATAGTTTAAAATTTATTAGATCTCTAAATATGACCTAAAAAAATTAAATACTTGACAAACATATCATGTGACACTTTTTACCACTCCCATTGCCCAATGTATTTAGGTGAAATCTATTTAATAGTGTTGATGTAAGAAAAATGTCAACAATGGTTAAAAAGCTAGATTTGAATAAAATAGCAATAATAACCTATAAATTCAAATGAATATCATCATTTTTATAGTGTATTTAGAGAGTGCTTGGCAGTATGATAGCGGTTGCTTTTTAAATAACCTTTTGTGGCGAAATGCATGCCAATGATGTTTTTTTATTTTTTAAAAATTATTTTTGACATCAGAACATCAAAACGATCCAAAACGTACAAATCATATTAAATTTTAGCAAAAAAAAAATTTGAATTTTTTGGGAACGCGGTGACAAAAAAAAAATTTGAATTGTTTGGGAACGCGGTTTGCACCGCGTTCCCAAACATGTTCTTAATCATATCCAATCAACCTAAACAATATTATAACAAAAAAAATGATATAGTAGATGGTCTTTAATCCAAAATTATTAAACCTAATCTAACTGGTAAGTTAACTTGAAATCCTGGCCAACCCACTCCGGGCTAAGGTTAGGTGTAGAAAAAATATTAATTTAAAGCTGACCTGATCAAAATCTAGTTTGATTTTTATATATATATTTTTTTTATAAATGATAGTTTTTGTTTTGTTTTTTTTCAAATTTGAATCGGCACAAATCAACCTGGATTAATCCGTTTAATACATAACCTAAACTTTGAACAAATTTTAAAAATATGCTCTAACATGAAAGATGCATCGTTTAAAATCATAGTAAAAAGAAAAGAATTAGTTGACGTTAAAGTTGGAAGATAATTCCATCGTTTTTGTCAGGAAAGATAACTCCACATTTAATATGAATCCAATTTGGTACATAAAACGACTAAACTTTGCTAATTTCGTTGCCCCACTGATGGCCGAAGTAGCCACCACCTTCTAGATCTTAATATTGAAAAAAAAAGTATCGTCGCCATCTTCATGGTCCTCAATCTGTCATCAACAGTGACGACTTAAGCAATGATATAAGAAAAACCAAACAACATGAGATCCTTCTGGATTTTTCATTTCAAGTTACTAGAATCTCGGTAATATTTAATTTATTCAAAATAATTAAATTACATAAAAATAGAGACATTATACTTTTTTTCCCTAAGAAAAAATAATTTTTTCAGAGAAAGTAAAAAAATAAGTTTAGTAATTGGAGGAGGGTGTTTGGTGGAGGGAGGCTGTGGGTAGAAAAATATTTTGTTCTATTTGATGTGTATAGTAAGGCATGGTTTGGGAACGCGGTATAAACCGTGTTTTAAAAAAAATTAATTTTTTTTATTAAAAATTAATTTTTTTAGGTGTTTTGGATCGTTTTGATACGCTGATCTCAAAAATAATTTTTTTAAAATAATAAAATATTATTTTAATATATTTCAACACAAAAAAAACATTTTAAAATACAACAACAACCATATTATATTTATAGACAAACTCTAAACCACTTGGTAGGATAATTCAAACAAGGCGGTCGTCTCTTTCAAGGTCCAATTCAGGCTATGGACCAGGCAGTAACTTCTAGATCCACGAGTCAATAATTGTTATTATAATATACTCAGCTTCTAGTAATACAGGTTGCGGTAAAATAATTTTTTTCTTTTTTTTCATCACGTTTTCAGTACCTACGTTCTAAGGAAAAAAAAAAGAAGCTGAGCTTAATGTCAATAAGTTTATCTTTTTTAGAGAAGAAAAGGATGGTTTTATAATCTATATATGCTGAAAAAAAAAAGATTAGAAGCCATAAATGTTTTTTTTTAATTTAGTTTGATTCTCAAGTTTTTGAGTGATTAAAAAATTTTCTTTGTTGAAAATAGGGTTTCTGATGTTCATGAGATGTTATTTTTTTTAGAAAAAGTTTGAAAATTGAGCTATGAAAGTCTTAAAACTCGTATCCTAACATTCTAGTAATCGGAGATGGTCAAAAAAATGGACTAGAAGATAACATATTATTTACCTATACAGATTGAAACGTCGTCTGATCTAGAACCATGCATGTGCAGAGAATTTTATTTTATTTTTTATTTTTTTGATAATTTACACAGGCTCATCCTTCTAAACCCGAGTACACCGTTCCTTCTTTAAACATCTCTTAACTCTTTTTGAAAACAATTTTAGATAAAATTCTCTTTACAAAAAAATTACTAAGGATTGTATTTTTTTTATAAATATTTATTATAATTGTTATCTAATTAAATAAAAATAGAATCCCTCCCGCGGTCGCTGTACCCTCCTCCATGCATGACGTTGCTCAAGGGAGGTCACAATGGTTATGTCATGGGATGTAGCCAAGATTGGCTGTGATGATAGACGAGTCCAAAAGGTAATTCAATTAATCCAACTCTTGCCTGTCTGCTGCCGGCCACTAATTAAGACTTAAGATGCCGACCGTTTGGTAATGTGTTTTTTTTATATATATATATATATATATGGGTTTTATCGATCTTTTCATCCTTGGGATCTGGTGGAGCATACGTGATGCTTAATTAATTAATTTAGTTATAAAAAAATATAATGCTAAATTCCTATGCAAGCATGTTAAATTAAAGAATTGTATGTAACATATGATTAAAGTAGAGCCATCAATTTTCTAATTTTGTTTTATTGATTGAAATTAAACTTAGAAAACTATTCTATCTTCAAACTAAAATCGAGAGGTAATATTTTGTTTTAGAAAATATATAATATACTTTATTTTCTTGATACACATTGAATTTATAATTTATATTTATTCTTGATTTTTAAAGAAATACTATTGTATCATTTAGTTTCATAATTTAATTAAAAACAAAGGAGCTTAATTAGGAAATAACAAGAAATCAAATAATGCATAAGTGAATTCATAAATTATCATGAACTTTTAAATAACTAGAAGGATTTTAACATGGGTTGATCTAGCATAAGAGTTTTTTTATATATTGTTGAAAAATATCCAATATGCATGATAAACTATAGTTTATGATCATATGTGCTTTCTACTGGTTTAAGAAAAAATAATTTACAATAAACTTATGTTAAGAAATTGTGATTCAAAGTATTTAGTTGAACTTTTTTTCTTATATTTTCTCTTTTTTCAACTTCACATCAAATTTTTTTTTTCTCTTCATAAGTGACAAGATGAATCCAATATATATGTTTAATTTTTCAGTAAATATCAAAATTTTATTGATTAAAATTAGAAATATTAATACGTTGTTAGATAATACTATAAAACTATCTCTTGAGACCTCACCAAATAATTTAAGTTATTGAATTAAGATAATATTTTGACATGATATCATAACCTTGTTGACTAAAGAGATCAGGAGTTTGAATCTCACTACCCTCATTCTATTTGATAAAAATTAAGCACAAGATAGTGTAAGCTTGTGCAAGTTTCAACCCCAAAATGCTTTCATTTAAGGGGGTGTGGGATGATTTTTTAACATGGTATTAGGGCATAAGGTAGTATGAGCTTATACAAGTTTCAAGTTTAAATAGCAGTTAGCCAAGTCTAAGATAATGACCATCCTCCTATGGCATGTCCAAGAAATGACCTTCCTTCCTTAGGTATAGCCTCGGGGAAGAACTTAGCTTTCACGAACTTAGCTTTCATAAGCTTAGCTACATTTAACGTCTTAAACTCTAATCTCTTTACACTTTTTTAGGTGTATAAAAGTCCTCCAATGATTCATCATATTTTCATCAAACATGAATACATATGTAATTGATATTTATCTCTCGTTAAATGCTATCAGGGTAATTACATTGCAGACCCTCTTGTTCACAAAAAGACAAGACTTATAAATTATAAATACACTATGAGACCTTCAGAACAAAGATTCATAATCTTCATTCTCTAATACACATATATTTTCAAAGCATCTCTCTCTAGAATATTCTTGTATTTTCTCTTTCTAAAAGATACTTATTTAAGCATCGAAGAGTCCCCACCTCTACCAAAAAGGACCTTTTGTAGGCATTAGCCACGAGCAGTTTTAGCCTACCAAATACCAAGTATAAGCTATCAACTACCTTGGCTAAGGAGAATGGAGAAGATTGTTAGGACCAATTGATTAACCGATTGTCCAACCGAGAGCCATATTCCTAAGCTAGTTGGATTTTTTAGACATCACCAATGGCGTCGTTTGTGGGAAATTGATAAAAAAAAGCCATCGGTTTCTTTCTAAAACTTGTTTTTAGCATTTTCAAGGCATTTCATGGCTCACAACCAATACCCCCCAGGGATAGGAAGCGAGACAAATTAACTTGTTGTCACAGACACTTCTACCCAGCATGAGCTTCAACAACTCAATAGTCAGATGCAACTTTTCACCCAGGTCATGTTGACAACCTAAGGGCAAAATCAAACCTTACCAACCCAACAAGTCTTAACACTCTCAAGAACACACAATGTCTTAACACCAGGGCCACCAGCTACATCAGGAGCTCGTAGACAATTACATTACTTAGAGGAGACAAGACAAAATGACGTTCATGAAAGTTCCTCAAGGGATTACTTGCACCATTATCACACTCATGCATAGAGCATACACTCCAAATGCACGCCCCTTAGTTACTATAGGATGGACACCAGTCATCGTAATCGTCATTTTACACCAAGCCCTCCGGGCTCCCAAGAGCCTAACAGACAAAGAGTAAGGAGACAGTCTATGCACAGGCATACCTAAGGGAATGATCATACCTAAAAGAATGCTTATAGTCCCTATCAGTGGAGGTTTTCTCCTTTGTCCAAATGCATATCGAAAACTCGACTTCTTAAAGACTACTTTTCCATGAATGAGTTTGGACAACTATGATGGCTTGGCCGACCCAAGGGAGTATATGCAACATACACGCAGTAGCTGAATTGATCATCCAAGACCATGACTCAATGTGCAAGATATTCCACTCAACTTTTAGAGGATCTGCACGTGCTTAATATAACAACTTGGAACCAAACTCTATTGAAGGTTTCAGTGACCTATGTATGAAGCTAGTGGCACGCTTTAGCACCAACATACCCACTAAGAAAACCTTCACAAAGTTTTTCAGTGTTGCCCAACAAAAGGGTGAGTCTATACGGGCATATTTGAGGAGATTTAACACGGAGATGTTCAAGGTGGAAGAATTAATTGAGTCAGTAGCCTTGGAAGCATTAATAAGAGGAGTAAGCAAACATGCTCTCTAGAGTAAAATTTATGTTTTATTAGATAAAAACTTATCCAAAGTAAAGCAATTAAAGAAAAATCATATACGGGTTGAAAAGGCCAATTTACTTTAATGTGGACCTCCTTGTTTTTACAACGATAACCAACATCAATGATTTTCCAAGTGAAGTAATCAGGGTACCTGAAGAGCCTCTTTCATACCTGTCACTTAGATCACCCCAAGATGTATAATCCTTAATAACAATGTAAGTTTCTTAAATATGAATAACTTATTTAAAATGACTTTTTATTTTCTCCAGGTGGTCCCGTTGGACAATAACCCCATCACTCTTGAAGGGATGAATATAATCTCCTCAGTGCTATATGCACCACTGTTCAAGGAATGGATGTGATCTCCCCAAATGCTATATGCACCACTCGCCAGGGATGGATGTGATCTCCCTAATGCTATAAGCACCACTTTGCCTAGTGTTGTTCAAAGGATGGATGTGATCTCCCCAGTGCTATATGCCCCACTCGCCAGGGATGGATGTGATCTCTCTAGTGGTATAAGCACCACTTTCCCTAGTGTTATGTGCACCACTCTCAATAGGGGATCTTAAGCCCCATGAAAATGATAGGAAAGCACCTAGCTCCTATTCTCCAAAGAACCTATAATCACTTAGAAATTTCTAAGCATAGGTTCACCTTTTTTGGGTTCCCACTAGCCACTTATAAATTCTCCAAGTATGGGATCAACGCTCGATTTGTTTACAGATAGGACTTCCTTTAAAACAAGTTGATTTTCTCTGATGGGTTTCCCCTAGCCACTTAGAAGTATTTCTAAGTACAAGCTCCTTCCTCATGTTTTTCTCTTACCCTTCAGGAAAATTTTTGAAGTATGATTTCCTTCATGCCCCTCCACATAGGTTGTCTAGTATATCATCCATTGTTTCCACCCCTTTTTTCACATGATGAAAATTCAACAAACTCGTCATAAAAACCAAGTATTTTTACAAGTCTTTGCATATCAATATCATAAAGACTTGGGGGGCTACCGATAAACATATTTTTAACGAGCTTAAAAAACCTTTTAAGTCCAATCATTCCTTGGCACATTTAAAGGAATGATCATGCCTCAAGTGGGGGCTTGACAGTGTGCCAAGTCCTGGGCACGCCGGGTTTGGCGCCAACCACACCCAGATGCTTTCCGGGCTTAGCAGTGTGCCAAGTTCGGCACTTGGACTTGGCAATCAGCCAAGTCCAAGGTAATGCGGGTTTGACAAACATGTTATACCCAATTCACTTGTACTTGGCAGCCAGCCAAGTCCAAGGTAACGTGGGTCTGACAAACATGCCAGACCTAAAGCATTTAGACTTGGCATTCCGCCAAGTCCAAATGCATTTGAACTTGGCAGTCAGCCAAGTCCAAGACAACATAGGTCTCGCAAACATGTTAGACCCAATACATTTAGACTTAGCAGTTAGCCAAGTCCAAGACAATAATTATCCTCCCTTGATATGTCCAAGGGAATGACCTTCCCCCCTTGAGTATAACCTAGGGGAAGAACTCAGCTTCCATTGACTTAGAACCAATTGATTAATCAATTGTCAAACCTGGAATTCCTATTCCCAGATTAGTTGGATTTTTGAGACATCATTACCCAGCTCCCAACTTCGAGAATTCAAACAAAATTTATCTGCATCACCCCAAATTTAATTTATTGCGTTGAATTAAACAAATATATATATTTTTTCTCTACATTTTGCTATAGGGATAATCAAATATTTCCTTTCTCACTCTCTTTAAAATGCTAAACTACAAACAAGTTCACAAATATTAACATGTTTTTAAATCTTGATTTGAGTTGTAAGCAGATTTAGTTTTTACGTGTTTTTCCTTGAGGTTGGTAGATAAACATAATGTGGGAAGAAACTAGAACAATCGGAATAAATAATAAAACTTTATCTTATTTGTGCTCACATGTCATAATTCATGTTAGTTGAAATGTACTGGTGACCTCATGTGTTGTCCTATAAATATGGCCATACACACCTCCATTTCCATAAGCTTGACAACTTATCGAGAATCATTTGCATTCTGATCACCTAGTCATGGCTCCCACCGCCAAGCTACTACTAGCCGACCTTGCATCTTCAGGTGTAAAACAAATTCCTTCCAACTTCATCCGTCCCATCTCCGACCGTCCGAATCTCTCCGATGTTCAGATTTCGGATGGCTCGATTCCTCTAATTGACCTTCATGGCCTTGATGGTCCCAACCACTCTACTATAATCGAACAAATTGGCCAAGCATGCCAAAGGGATGGGTTCTTTCAGGTACTGAAACTACGTTCATTATTTGTTGCTATTCCATTCTCACTTGACTCTTTCTTTCACTTTGCTCAGACTTTGTCATAGGTATGTTGTAGTTATTGTGTGATTTGACCACTCTTACTATTAATTAATTAATCATCATAAAAAAAAATTATAATTTTAAATTTATTGATGAAGTAGGTTCAAATTTAGTCATGAAGTTGTTTTATACGTATAATTTTATAAAGAGTTGGCTTATTATGACCGTTGTGGTTAAATATATTTTTTTAATTAGATTTAAAAGATGTTGTTTTAAGATTTTTTTTATTATTATTGTTTTGAGTGTTACTTTTAGATTTTAGCTAATTTTGCTTTTGTTTTTCATTTCTATATAGACTAGTCAATTTTGCTATTATATAAACAGTTTGCAAGTATATTTTAAGAAGTTATTATGAGTTATTAAATTTCATAATATATTAAACATATTTCTTCTACAGTTTATAAACCCCGTTGATTTTTTATCCTTCATTACGTACATGCTGCATCATGTTGTTCTAACAGAATATATGCACCGTTCGTGTCAGGTGAAGAATCATGGGATACCAGAGGAAATGATTAGTATCATACTAAACATAGCTAGACAGTTCTTCAAATTGCCTGAAAGTGAAAGGTTAAAAAATTACTCTGACGATCCCACTAAGACAACCAGGTTGTCTACTAGTTTCAATATTAAGACAGAACAAGTTTCAAGCTGGAGAGATTTCTTGAGACTTCATTGTTATCCTCTCGAAGATTACGTACATGAATGGCCTAGCAATCCTCCATCATTCAGGTAATTGATTGTAACCAAGCTAATAGCAAGCATTGTGCACACCAAACTTTTTTGTAAATTAGCCCCCTTGTGGGTTTTTTTTATGACAATTTAAATGGTTTTTCTAATTTTTCTGAAGTTCTAATCAGTTTTTTCAATCTCATCTATTACAGATAAAACTAAAATGCATTGAAAAGGGATAATTTAGAATTTATTAGTAGTAAACTTTGATCAAGAGGGTAATTTATGATTTTCAAAACCTAAAAGTGGGACTGAATTGAAGTATACTTTTTTATCCCATTCGAACAGGAAAGATGTGGCTGAATATTGCACAAGTGTTAGAGGTCTAGTGTTGAGACTGCTTGAGGCCATATCCGAGAGCTTGGGTTTGGAAAGAGACTATATTGATAAGAAATTAGGCGGGCATGGACAACATATGGCTATGAACTACTATCCACCCTGTCCACAGCCAGAACTCACATATGGATTGCCTGGACACACCGACCCTAATTTAATCACCATCCTGTTACAAGATCACGTGCCTGGATTGCAGGTTCTAAGAAATGGCAAGTGGATTGCTGTGAATCCGATTCCCAATACTTTCATCGTCAACATCGGTGATCAAATGCAGGTGAACTTCTCTGTCCTTTCCTGTTTTCTGGACAAAACAATTAAACAAAATGGAGTTTCATCTTACATTCAATATATCTGTGAATCAGTTATAAAATCCAGCCTCGTCGCAGATGTTAGCTCGGTAACTCATTGATTTAAAATCAAATTTAAAATCTAGCTAGGGTTGATTTAAATCAGGTCAACGGATATAAATTGATTTGGTGGGGTGGATCTCATCACTGGATGTGGATGGGAATGTGCTTCTGGCATGCCATTAAAAGTAAAGGGAAATGAATATTTAGCAATGGACCTACCGCACCATTGGATTTATATTGATAATTTTAAATTAAAAAAAAGAGCTCCAACAACCTCTAATCACTGTTATTTACATCTGCAAGTCCACGAGCTTAATTTGATGATTAATTATTAAGCATGAGTTCCACAATGCATTAATTAACAACCTTTTTTTTTTTTTTCTTATTCTAACAAATTCTTTTTATTTTTTATTATTATGATAAGGTACTTAGCAATGATCGTTACAAGAGTGTGCTTCACCGAGCAGTTGTGAACAGTGATAAAGACCGAATATCTATACCGACGTTCTACTGTCCTTCACCGGATGCTGTAAT
>Ga0307507_10012518_pt1 | contig 10470 bp, 13 predicted proteins | sample 7_EM_MG_FD_207223 | JGI IMG/M metagenome (GOLD analysis project Ga0307507, IMG submission 207223) | Populus trichocarpa ectomycorrhiza microbial communities from riparian zone in the Pacific Northwest, United States - 7_EM | ecosystem: Host-associated > Plants > Roots > Unclassified | place... | reverse complement strand
CACAAGCCACTTAAAATTGCATATCTTGCCAGGCCATTTAATTTCAGTCCTAAGCAATGAAAGACTTTATTAATTGCCAAGGGATGGATATTAGCCAAATTACTACCCTAGGCAAGAATGCATTTGTTAAATGGAATATGCCTAAAATATACCCTATATAAGTAAGGTACCCTGGACTCTGAAAAAAAAACAATCAGCACCATCCCTATTTTTTCCCAGATTGTTGCCTATTTGATTGGTATTTTTCATTTATAAAGTTGTTATTTTTATATTTGGAAGAATGCTCTAGACCATAAGAACAGTGCTCAATATTGTAGGCAGCTGTCTACAGCCCCAGGAAAACATCTATATACAAAGGAAAATTTGCCAGGAATGCTTCAATGGTGGGAAAATAACAATCTTTTTTTCCTGCAACTAGGACCCCAGAGACTCTTATTAGTCCCAGAAAATATTCTCTGTCAAAATATATTTCAAAGCCATTCCAGTGAAAGAATATATTTCTACCAAGAACTCAGGGTCCTGACATGAAAAATATATTTTGGGGGGTGTGACACTGAAAATATATTCTGTGTCATTGGCAATGGAAAATATTTTGGTAAAAGCATAGATTTACAAGCCAAATATATATACAATATAAATATACTCCCTGACATTTAATCACATAATATACCTGGAGTTTGCATGACTAATAGTCTGTTACCTATGGGTGACTGAAGTGTTTCATCAAGAACAACTGCTCAATGAGAATATTCAGCCATATCCTGTCCATCATCATCAGAAGTCCACCCAGATGGAGCAGATGCAAACAAACAACAATGTCCATGCTCAGATTCTTGAAACAAGCCTTTACCTCTTCCAGAACAACACAATTGACTCCTTCATAAATATCTTGGAAGAGGAAATTTAGATACAATAGTAGTAAATTTTGAGGTATCTTTGGGGTGAATCTGGTGTCTCACAGATAACTAAGCACAGGACAAGGATGTCAGCAGGTACTGAAATTTTAAAAATGGATCTTACAATCTTCTAAGAGATTTTGTGGCAGAAATAAATTTAAACCAGCTGCCCAAATTGACCAAAAGACACCAGTCATCTCCTTTGTTAACTGCTACATGTACCACAGGAAGTAGCAGGGGTGTAGTTTGATGGGTTTCCTATCAATATTAGACCTGAAGAAAAATGTCTATTCTCTTGAATTGTTTTGCCATGGAAAGGGCATAATCAACCAAAATTTTAACCTGACAAGCATAATTAGGTGAGATTAAACTAGTGCACTGCATTATAATATACACTGAGTGGACCACCCTTGCCTCCTGTATCCAGTAGCCTTTCTACATTCCCAGGTTTCCAGGTGCTTGAGATTCTCTGGATCAGTTAAAGTATTCAGGTCTCTCCAAATGGTTGGACAGATCAGAAATTAGGTACATTGTGGATGAAGAGGGACTTTGAGCCAATGAGTCATGCTTGAAACATCTCAGCAGGTTACCAACTCCTAATTCTGGATGGACATGACTCACATTGCATGTACCAATTTTGCAGCTTTGCAGAAAAAAAGCAAAATCATGATTCTTTGCCTCCCATCTCACACCACCTATGTTCTCCAACCCTGCGATGTCAGTGTTTTTGGTCCTCTTGTGTCAGCTTGGAAGAGTGAGGTCAACAAGCTTACTTGTCTAGGCATTTCTATCACCAAATTCAACCTTCTTGAACACTATGCTAATGCTCACAAGTGAGCATTCAAGCCCAAAACTATCCAGTCTGCATTTTGGAAGATGGGGATTGTGCCATTTGACTGTGATGCACTGGATCCAGTTGTGTTTGAGGCATCACTAAATAGCACAATCAGGTCCACCCAACCACTAGCTGCCACTCTCCCAACATACATTCCTATCGAAATCCTACCCACTGGCTCTAATAATGATGAGAACACACCAACCCCCAATATCAATACTACTGAGACCACAGATCAGCAGATGAAATCTGGAACTCCAGCCAGCAATACCACCACACAGACCAACAATACCACTGCACCAGCACCTCCAACTCTCCCTCCAGTCTGATTCTGAGTCATTATTTCTCAGCCCCTTCCACATACAGCCTCCCAAAAAGATCTTCACACACACAATTCAGACCTTCTTGATCTTATTCAAAGTTTCTGGCAGCAGATTGAAGTGGACTTTGCCCAGATGCAGCTGATGGACCTAGAGAATGGGTGGCTTTGTCAATTGGCATTTGAGAAGGAGAGGAAGAAAGCAAAGAAGGGGAAGACAGACAAATGGGAGTCCTCTGAGGCATGCCATATAACATTGGAGGAGAATCTTGAGAAGCTTGCTACAAACAGCAGGAAAAGGAGATTAGGGACCACAACAAGAAGATTGAGGAGCAGGAGAAGAGGGAAGGTACCATGGATAAGCAGGTGGCAGCAGCAAAAAAGAAGGCTGATGCAGATTCTCAAAAACAGGAGATGCTATGGCAATGTGAGATGGTAGGGCTAGCAAAATATGTGGTGGAGCACACTGAGAAGTCACAGATGAAGACAATCTGTCACTGGCAGAAAAGTACACAGGGACAAATAGCAAAGGACAGGGAGACACCAAAGAGGAGAGGTGCAACAAGAGGAGCATGGTGGGGGAGGGGAATCACCACAGCAGTCTCCTCAACATCTGATGGCAAGTTTTCAACTCTTGGTACTGTTTCCACTGTTCTGCTGACTCTAAACCTTGACCACAACCATCGCCATGACCTTGTCCTATTCAAAAGAAGGGTCAATATCCAGTCACCTGGAACACCTTGGAACAACCATCTACAGGTGCCCATTCTTGTGAACAGGAACAACAGGAGGTGGGAAGCAACATCTTATGGGCAACTCCAACAAAGGAACTGGATGTACTCACTATTTCACCTACAACTCCAAGGCTTCTGGCAGATGACAGGCCTGAGTTCTTTGTTGCTCTCACACCCCTCATCACCTCCATCCCTGGACACACACTTGAAACACCTGATCAAGAGCCACAATGAATGCTCAGGTTTGCTCTCAAGCCCACCATCTTTCCCCTTGACAAGGAGGATGACATAACACCTCCCACATCTCCTATTCTTGAAATCCAGAGAAATCTTCATGGCACATCCATTCCTGAGGTTATTCCTGAAACTACAACATCAGTACAGGCTGAATTTCAAGATGCACCAAGGCACAGTACCAGATTGGCCTCTGGAAGGCCAGCTAAATCACCAAAATCAAAAAGCAAGGCATTGAAGGGTCATAGCACCAAAAGAAATGGACAGATGCATTCTAGGTAGTTAAATAAACATACCCCAATTGAAATTTCATCAATCGGACAATGTATTGGAGAGGTTGCAGTTGACAATGATTCAACATGATATCAGTACAGTTCCCATGAGCAGCTGGGTTCCATGTGATGGTTGGTAAAGCCACACCTCCAAGTAAAAAATTCATAAGTCCCCAAGGTCATCTCCTAAAATCATGAAATTTGGTATAAGAACAGCTAACATGTTTGCCATTGAGACCACAATATATATATATATATAACAACATATTTGATGCATACTATGTTAACAACTCTAGAGTGTTTGGGTTCCCCATCACATACAGTATAAAAAGAGCCTGCTATTTGATCACATACACTTAACTGCCTATCCTCCAAGGACAACAGGATGTTTTGAAATATGGCATAAGAGTATGGAGTTGCCATCCCTTTAGCCTGTCCATCAAGTTCATAGATTCTGATCTTCAAAATCCTCCAATCTTCCCATGTTACCAATACCATGTGTAGCAGAATGAAAAACTGGTCTGAAAGCAAAACTCACCCCACTCCCCAGCAGGAGGGAATGGCAGTTGTACTATATGATAGGTTGATCATCCAACAATTGGCATGTTCACCTGCATTCCCATAACTTGTAGAACCTAAGTAAGATTATTCTATGTCCCAACCAGTCAAATATTGAATTGATATATGATTAAAAAATGTTTCCCATGTGAACAAAAAGAAAGTATCACTACCATGAAAGTTTATCATGTGTCATCCAATCATGTCAAGGTCAAATTTCCACAAGAGGTTGCATACCAGGGACTGAGTTTTATTGGAAAAAAGTTGAATAGCTACTTTTTACAATCCCAAATGGACACACCCAGAGTGAGGGACATGCATAGTAAAGGACAGAGGTGAGGAGGTGCTCCAGTCAACCCAATAAGGAGATTATTTGTCAGCATATCTCCTTATATAGTAGAATGGTCCTAGTAGAGGAAAAGAATCTTACTAGGGATTACCCAATAAGGCAAATTTCATTATATATGCATACACAGGACATGATGCATCCATCCCATCATGAGATTCTTGGTTTGATTTACTGCTTTCCATTTGTCAAACATTTATTTCTAATATGGTACAAACTATATAGTCCTGAAAATGTGTGGAGGCACACAGGGAGAAATCCTGTTACCCTTGTCCCCTGCTTGCCCCTCAGAACTCTCCTCCCTGTTGTGCTACCTCACCACTTTACATTCCTCATCTCACCTTATTTATGTTTCAACCAGAATCTTGTTGTTTTTTCATAACCCAATGGTAGTCTCAAACACAAAGTTGAGCAGAGTTGGTTGATCATGGACATCAGTGCTGTGAATGATACAGCCATGATGAGTGTGTACCATCCACACTTTCTTGTGTAACCTCTTGCTGCCCATCTTCACCATCTTTTCCATTACCTTTGCTCATTAGCATTCCCACCTCATTTCCAGCATCTCAAGGCAGATGGAGAAGGCAAAGTGAGAACTTACCATTCCAGTGCACATTGGTAACCCACCTAATATCAACCTTCCACAATCTGTCTTCACAACCACTGCAAATATGCCACCATCAACACAGTTGATTGGAATAATGCACATGGCAACTGCTAGTCCTTGTCCTGTGCTTTCATCCACCCTCACTTTAACCATGCTTGTATCAGATGTTGCTCAGCTCAGAGCCAGCTGAAGCCAGGAGCTGAGCCAATATTAGCCAAAGGCCAGCCAGACTGCTGAATGGTGACTCTCACATCTCAGCCAATTCTGGCTCCAGCTCGGGAACCAGCCGGATGGACAGCAAATGCATTCAGTCAGCTCTTGGAACAAGCGATGAGGGCTGCATGCTCTGAAATCAAAATTTCTCCATGGACAATCTTGCATGACAATGTCAATATACCTCTTTGTGTTTTTTCTCAATGGTTGAACAACCAAAGTCACTTTATCAGTGGTTGCGCCCCTACTGTTTGGATTCTTCCTCAGTGTGCTACCCTTCCTCCAGATACAAACTGACTTTTTCAAAATTTTAGAGCAAGCCAATCCACATCTGTTTTTTGTTTTATATGGGGAACTGACATTGACATTTGTGTTGAATGTCAACACCAGCATCACATCCTATGGATGCTACTCAATTGCCCAGAAATTTCTCACTATTCTCACAAGGACGATCTGCTACTTGCTGCACCACCTCCTGTTCATGAATTGGAAGTTGGTTTAGAAAATGTGACCAAGCCATTCATTCTACACACCTGTCCACTCAAAGAAGTGAGCTATGAGGCAACCCTCAAAGTCATGGAAGAGTGGTTCAAACAACTCCATTTGAATTCACAAGATAAAAAACACAGATGGGCCTTGAATGAATCATTGCCTTGATTGGCAATCAGTTGATAGTAGATTGGCTTCAAGGGATTTGGAAATATCAACATGAAGATCACAATGCATTCAACTGAATGGACTTCATGATTCGGATATTCAGTTGGTTCCATCTTGTCATGGTGTTCACTAATTCTCTGCACAAGCAATATCTTGGAACATCAGTTAGCATTGGTGAACTCCACCATGCATTTGACTTAGTAAAATGAAAAGGCCTTATTACTCTCTGATTCACATATGCTCTTCAGGAACTTGCCAGATTTATGGCAGGCTATGGACCAGCCCATATTGCTGCCACAAAGCACCTTCTACACTACCTTTGATGTACAACATCCCATGGTATTACCCTTGGAGGTTCAGAGACATTCTAACCACTATTCAAAGCTCTTACTGATTCTGACTGGGGAATGGGAGACAGCCATAAATCAGTCTCCAGTTTCCTTATTATGATGGGGGCATCACCACTTTCTTGGAGCTCAAAACAGCAAGCTGTTGTCACTCTTTCAGAGTCTTTATTTTGCTACAACCAAGGCACTGTTGCCTGTACTCATGACCCACATGCTCACCCAAAAATGAAGCATATATCAATTCAGGAGCACTTCTCTATCCAGGACCATATCACCAAATGTTTAATTGATGTCATCCACATCTACAACAAAGGAAATACTGCCAACCTCCTAACCAAACCACTTCACCATGTCCTTCACACCCATTGGGTCAACATGTGTTCAACTTAATTACAAGGCCCATCATTCTTCAGAATTTCTTCTGCTCCAAAACACACTGCAGGCACTGGCCTATTTATTCAGTGAATAAACTCTGAATATATGGAGAATGAATTTAAAATATCTTCAAACACAAATTTACCAATTATATTTTGAATATATTTAAAATTTATTATTCAATTTGTTTCCATTTTATTCAGTGCTTATATTCAAAATATAGTAGTCAAATATACAGTGAATAAATTGAAATCAAAATGTGGTGGACACCTGTCAACCGCCACCCACTATCTCCAGCAGATCGATCTAGGGAGTGAGTTGATGCAGGACGTTTCAGGACACATCGAGACTCAAATGGGCATCATCAGCTGTAAACAATTGTGTTAGTTAGGCTCAGAGATGTTTGTCCAGGGAGGGCTCATGGTGAATTTGTGGGAATGGTGGATTAGATATGCAAGACTAACAAGAGCACATCAAAATTAGTTTGTTGGGATTACCATATAACTCACGAGGACTACCTGAGCTGAACCAGGCTGGACCATGCACTCTTTTTCGGGGGGCGGGGTGTCATGCTAGTGTAACACAGCATGACCATTGTCCCTTTCTTGCTCCTTTCAGATCTCACGGCTAAGTAGATCAATCTGCTGGAGATAGCAGGTGGCGGTTGACAGGTGTCCACCACATTTTGATTTCAATTTATTCACTGTATATTTGACTACTATATTTTGAATATAAGCATTGAATAAAATGGAAACAAATTGAAGAATAAATTCAAAATATAATCAGTGAATTTGTATTTGAAGATATTTTAAATTTATTCTCCATATATTCAGAGTTTATTCACTGAATAAATAGGCCAGTGCCCACAGTGACATGACATTGCCCCACCCAAAAACACCAGCCCAACTTCTTCAAAATGCAAGGTTGCTGATATTGAAGACACCAATGTCGATAATGAAGAGGATGAAGAAGATGTAGAAAAGTCTGATGAAATTCCCCTGAAGTGACCCCACACTGAAGATGTATAATTTCTATCAAATATGTTAATGTATGATTAAATAAATATGCTTAGCAAGGTGCCAAGCACAGAAAGGCACCATGCAAGTACTTAAAAAATAACTTACAAAGGGTGTGCAAGTTATCTTTCAAGTATATGACCTTGGTTTATTTGTCTAAGAGGCCCTGGTACTCCCCCCTTCCCTCCACTTCTAAATAAGGCAATAATTACATAATTACATAATTTTTAAGCACAGGCCATCATCCTGACCAGGATGGACAAGAATCGCCACACACCCACAGAAAAGGGATACAACACACAAGGAAAAGAGCAGCACTCCAGCTGAAAAAATGACACACTGATGCCAAGAGTGTGTCAAAGGTTTTCATCCACATGACATCTATCCAGTGGGATTTCATAAGTGTTGAAGTCCACTGTCCTCAACTGAACCAGTCTACCTTACATGCATAGTCTTATTTTGGGCTCATAAATTTCAACATAAAGTGTATTCCATACTAGGCAAGGACAATCTATTATATGTAAAAGTATACTATATAAATTATGAACAATCACACCTCGTCCCCACCAAGATTACTTGCTGGTGAAAGCCTAGTTGGTGCACATTCACTTCCAATGTCCTTGTCATTTTCAGGGCATCATCGGCAGTGGCTCACTCATGGGACAGAACATGGACTGGGTTTTTCTTCTTTGTGACCTATGAGGTTGTGGGGTAGGAATGAGCAGGGCAGGGAATGAGTCTGGAGACATACCAAATAAGGACATCCCTTCTACCCCTTAACATTCTGGGGATCTGGGGGATGTGCCTCTGCTCTTCATCGCTAGGGTAATCAGGGCATCACTCTGGCCATTCTTTGTGGCATCTTGATGCCTTTGTCACTGCTGAACAAGGGAGGGACATTGGGTCCATGTCATGATGGTCACTGTCATGTGGGATATGTGAGACTGGGGTGGCAGGAAGAGTGTGGGGTCAGGGGCATGATTGATGGTGCTGGTATTGGAAAGAGAACAGTGTGATGAATGACATGGATGTGTCACAACCTGTAACTCCTGTTGGAGTTTTGAATTCAAGGGCAGCACAGCAAAAAATGGTGTACGACAGTGTTACCTGGTATGTCACTTCTCACATTGTGTCTCGTGACACTCATCTGTGTGTGGGTGTCCTATCTTGTACATCCTCCATCCTGACAAGCTATTCTGCTTATTGGCAATGGCCTTCCTTTGACTCATCATTGCAGAACCACCCTCCACTTGGTTTCTTGATAAGTCCTACAGGTGCTGGTGGTACTGTAGTATTCATTCAATTTGGCAGTCAAGTGCCAAAACCATCTGAAAATTTGAAGAAAATGTATTAAAAATACAAAAAAATTCCAGAGGCGCATCTATTGCATCTAAATGCTTCACATAGGTAATTGATATAATTCAGTTCACAATGGACTGTGTAAATATGACTACAGGCTGTTGTTGGCAATGAAACAAGGACAATTTGCTATTTTAGGTGGAGACTGCACTGCATTCTTGCAACCTTTTATTTCCCTCATTCACAATGATACCACTGCTTCTATTATCTGCCTATGCTGGTACAGACCATTGGCACATGTGCTAGCTTCTAGCACAAATTTTACCCCTACCTGCTGAAAATATTTTACAGCCAAATCTGGGGCCTGCTGAAATTTTTATTTCACCAAGCTGGTAACGTGTCATGCTGGGTGCCAAATTGAATTGAACAGGACTTACCATCCAGCTGAGCCAGGATTGGTGACAATGTGAGGTCCTGAGGAAGGCAAGAGGAAGGACCAGCCTGAGATGGAGCAGAAAAAGGGTGGGTGGGATTGGATAACAGAGAAAGAGCTGTAGCTGACAGTGAATGCAATATCTTGTACTTACTCAAGGGTGTGATCCCTGATAGTTTCTATAAATAAAACAAGGTTAACATTGTTGGTGTAAGTGGCTGAATGGGGACCAGCAATGCACCACCATCTGTCATTCAATAATGTTAAGTAGTGATCGGCAGGGGTAACCCCAGGGTGTCTTCATCATGACCTATACTCTTGCCTGTCCAAAACCCTAACCCTTGGTGAGGACTGGGATTTTTGGAAGGGTAAGGGTAGGGGTTGATGAGGGTTTTGAGGGGTAAGAAACCCTCTGGGTGTCAGCATCAAGGGTTGTTAGCTTTTTGTTTGTAAATTAAAATTCTTACAGAGGCAATGTTTTCAGAAGCTCACAATGAAGATAACTACTATTATTTGATGAAGATGAATGAGGATATAGAGTGTCATTATAAATACAACTCCATGTTTTTCATACCAGAACACTGGTAATAATCTTCTAAACCAATTCTTTACTATCATTTTACCCAAAATATATCATGCAAATATTTTATGAGGCAGTATTTGACAAGGGGGTGATGCTAAAAAATCATGTGACATGGGGGTCAGTTAGTTGGTCCACACTGGACTGCCCTAATAAAAAAATAAAAAATTACAATTTTTGTCATAAAACAGTGTCACCCTTCAACTCTAAGGTTTAAGAATAATGAGGCTGTCATGATCCCAACTGGTGATGTTCTTGATGGTGTTGGTGATGAGATCAACAACTTGAAGCCCAACAAGGAAGGAGGTCATTCAAATCACAAATGGGGATGGTCAAAGGTAGTAGTCTATGAATGTGTTTGTGGAGAAATAGTCATGCCAGTGGATATTGAAGCACAGACCAGCATGATTGAATCCAAAAAGAGAGACTGGAAAACAAGATGGGTTAGTACATTTTTGTTATGACAGCCACAATATTTACTTACTTCTCAATGATAGCTTCACCTTGGTTGTACAGATCCAAAGCTGGACTATCCTGTCCAATTGGCAGTGTAAAAGGTGTGGGGAAGATGAAAGATCTTGAAAATGATGCTGTTGAACAGATTTGTAAATGACATGTGGCAAAAGCCAAGATCAAAATTACTATATATGGAAGTATATTCTTATGACAGTTAGTTAGTCCAATGTCTGTAGTCCTTAAAAAAAAAATACCCCATGTCAGAATGTCAGATTTTTTTTAGCATCACCCTT